>Ga0315556_1000771_pt1 | contig 19998 bp, 16 predicted proteins | sample SalMarSW160310MG_FD_202112 | JGI IMG/M metagenome (GOLD analysis project Ga0315556, IMG submission 202112) | Salt marsh sediment microbial communities from the Plum Island Ecosystem LTER, Massachusetts, United States - Salt Marsh Sediment SW1603-10 ...
GCAGCGCAGCCAGCGCGTCTCTGCCAGCTGCATAGATCTTCTCGGGTGTGGGAGGACGATACCCCGACGCCAGGTGCAGCACTTCCCGCTTGGCCTCGGCGAGCAGGTGTTCTCTGTTCATCACCACTCGGTCAGCACAGCCGAGGAAGCCGAGATCTCGAGATTCCTCTGCGCTTGTGCCCACACTCGCCTGGCCTACGGTCTCAAAGATCGCCTGCAGCGGCGGCAGGGCATTTGCCCCGGACAGCCCCATGACCGGATTGAGGCGACGGCGGAGCATTTCCTTGCATCCGCCGCCAGCCGGGATCAGACCCGCCCCAACTTCGACGAGGCCCAAGTACGTCTCGGAGGCCGCCACAGCTCGGGCTGCATGCATCGTCATCTCGCAGCCACCCCCCAGAGCTCGTCCAGCCGGTGCCACCACGATCGGCCGCGGGTGGAAGCGCATGCGCATGTTGAGCTCCTGGAAGGTCCGCACCGCCAACTCGAGCTGATCCCACATTTCGTTCTGGGCGGCCACCGCCACAGCGAACAGGTTGGCGCCATAGGAGAAGTTCTCACCTTGATGCCCGATCACCAGGCCGGCAAAGTCAACTTCAACACGGTTCAGGGCCCGGTCGATCATGGCGAAAACGTCATCATCGAGCGCGTTTCCTTCGGCGTGGAATTCGAGGCAAGCGACGTCGTCCCCCAAATCGATCAGACTGGCCCCCGGATTGGTGTCGATCAGGCCTCCGCTCGCCTTGAGCGATGAAAGTGAGATCTCCTTTGGATCTTCTTTCAGGCTCCGGTAGTCGCCCGTCGCGGGATCATAGACCGCAACCGCCCGACCATCCTGCTGTCGGTAGAAGCGCTCGAAACCCGCATCTAGCATGGTCTTGACCCAATCAGCTGGAGCGAAGTCGGCATCCTGCATGGCGTCACTCGTCTCGGCCACGCCCAAGTCATCCCACAACTCAAACGGTCCCTGGTCGTGCATGAAACCCCAGCGCATGGCATTGTCAATCGGCACGGGGGTGTCCGCGATCTCCGGAACCCTGTGCGAAGCGTAGGCCAAAGCTTGAAATGTGATATTTCTCACAAGCTCGGCGGCTCGGTCATCATGCATGAGCATGGCCTTGATGCGCTCGGCTGGGGTCGGCAGATCTTTCGCTTCGCCTACGCTCTCGAAACGCGGTTTCGCCGGCGCTTCGTATTCGAGGCTCTCAAGATCCAATGGCCAGTAAGCTTTGCCCTCGTCGGTCTTGACCTGCTTGTAGAAGCCCTGGCCGGCTTTGTTGCCCAGCCAGCCCTTTTCCAGCATGGCTGACGTCAGCTTCTCTGCCGGCTGCGAAGTGAGATAAGGTTGGGCCTCATCATCCGGCATGGCATCCGCCAAATGCTGTCTCACATGGCTGGCCACATCCAACCCCACCAAATCGAGCAGCCGAAAGCTGGCTGTCTTTGGGCGACCGATCAGCGGGCCGGTGATAGCATCCACCTCTTCCACCGAATAGCCGTTGCGTAGGACGAAGTCCAGAAGGAATGCGCCCCCCACAGAGCCCAGCCGGTTGGCGATGAAATTGGGCGTGTCTTTGCAGATCACCACACCCTTGCCCAACCGCTCCTCAGCAAACTCTTTTATGAAGGCGACCGCTTCTGGAGCAGTATCCTCGGTCGGGATCACCTCCAACAGCTTCAAGTACCGCGGCGGATTAAAGAAGTGGGTCCCTAGAAAGTGGCGTCGGAAGGAATCGGATCGCCCTTCGGCGATCTGGGACACGGGAATGCCTGATGTATTGGTGCTCACCAAGGCATCGTCCGCCCGAGACTCGTCAATCCGGGCCATCAGGTCCCGTTTGACTTCCAGGTTTTCAACAATGACTTCGATGATCCAATCGGCATCGCTTATGGCATCGAAGTCATCCTCCAAGTTCCCGGTCGTGATCCATGCCTGAGCCCGGCCGGAGTCAAAAGCCGCCGGCCGCGCTTTCTTGGCACTTGCCAGCCCGGCATCGATGATACGATTCCGCACGCGCCCGTCCTTCAGACTCAAGCCTGCGGCTTGCTCCTTGTCGGTCAGCTTGTCGGGCACAATGTCGAGCAGCGTGGCTTTCACGCCGGCATTGGCCAAAAGGGCGGCAATCTGCGCCCCCATGGTGCCCGCGCCAATGACAACCGCCTTGCGGATGACCGGCGGCAACGCGATGTCTGAGTTGGTTTTGGTCATCTTCATTCCACCTTCCGACGCCTAGTCAAGTTCGCGCCGCGAGTAGCCTAGAATCCGCCGCGCCACAATTAGCCGGTTGATTTGCCCGGTGCCTTCGTACAGATCATTGATCTTGGCGTCCCGGAACCACTTTTCCAACAGCAAATCGCGACTGTAGCCGAGCGGACCCATGAGCTCGACTGTCCTCTGAGTGATCTTGACCACAACGTCGCCGGCCCGCACCTTGGCCATCGACGAAGCCACGGCATTCGGCTTACGTTGATCGGCCATCCAGACCGCCTTGAGCACCAGCAGCCAGGCCGAACGGAGCATGACCTCCATCTCGATCACTTCACGCTCCAGATTTGAAAGCTGGCTGCGCGGCAGGCCGTAGCGGATCTCGATCCCCTCTTGCGCCAGGATGTCCTTGAAGAGCTCGAGCGCACCGCGGGCGATGCCCATCGCCGAGGCTGCCACCAGCGGTCGAGTGGCATCGAAGGTTGCCATGGCGCCTTTGAAGCCTTTGGTGGATTCGGTCTCGACTTCCGGGCTACCCAGGATGTTCTCAAACGGGATGCGGCAATCCTTCAACACCATCGAAGCCGTGTCACTGACCCGTATCCCCAGTTTGTGCTCTAGCTTGGTGATGGTGGCGCCCGGAGTCCCGGCCTCGACCACGAATGGCCGCATCCCCTTGCGCCCTGCCTTGGGGTCGATCGTCGCCCAGACTACCACGAACCCGTGGGTATCTTCCATTGATTTGTGCCCGGCGGTGATGAAGATCTTCTCTCCATTGAGCACCCACTCGTCACCATCGCGGACAGCCGTTGCACGGATGGCGGATGTATCAGATCCAGCTTGAGGTTCGGTCATCGCCATGGCAGCGAAGACTGGTTTGTCGCCCTGGAATCGCTCCAGAAAACGCGCCTTCTGCTCAGGGGTGCCTGTGGCCTCGACCGCCGCCGCTCCCAGGCCGCCTCCCGGCGTGCAAAGGTACATTCCAGCATCGCCCCAGGAGAGGGTCTCGATCATGTACGCCATCCTCTGGTAGGCGATACTCGGCCGGCCCTTTGATGCGGCATCGTCTGTCGGCGCCAGTGAGCCTCCGCCCATGGCTTTCATCGCCTCATGGGTGAAGTTGATATAGTCCCAAGGAATCTCGTGCTCGTGTTCATCGAAGTCGCGCGATGTAGGACGCATCATGTTCTCGGCCACGGCTTCGACCATCGTGACGGTCTTCTTGATTGGGTCTGGCATGCTGAATTCGATCATCGCAACACCTCCTCAGGGCGGGCTTTCAAACCAGGGCAAGGCCGACCAGATTGGCGACGCCGCGCCCGTTGCGCATCCAGCGTTCCACTGGATGTTCACGGATGTAGCCGTGGCCCCCCAGGATCTGCACCGCCCGATCGGTGACCATCATGGCCATATCGGCCGCGCCCATCAGGGCCAAGTAGGCGGACTTCGGCGCCTCAGAACGGCCTTGATCCAGCTGCCACGCCGCTTCCCATACCATCAGGCGAATGGCTTCAATCTCAATCGCCATCTCCGCCAACATGAAGGCGATCGACTGCTTCTGAGCGATCGCCTTGCCGAAGGCCTGTCGGTCCTTGGCATAGGCCAGGGCATAATCGTGGGCAGCCTGACTCATCCCGACGGCCATGGCCGCTGTTCCAACCTGGGACGCGGCCAAGGACAGTGCCGTGCCCGATTCACCCCCACCAAGGCGGGCTGCAGCATCGACTTGAACGTCATTCAGCGTGACGTGATAGGTAGGCAGGGCGTGGATTCCAAGCAGCTGATCGCGCTCGCCGATCGTCAGGCCCTCGGCCCCGCCCGGAACGATGAAAGCCTCAGTTTGCCCTTCCAAGTTCGCATACACCAGCAGAGCGGGCGCCTCATCGGCAAACGGAACGTAGATCTTCTCGCCCGTCAGTCGGTATCCGTCCCCATTCTTCGAAGCCGTCGTTTTCAGGTCCGTAGGCGTGAAGTTGAAGCTCGGTTCTACAATGGCGGCAGCGTACGGCTTCCACTCCGCTTCAATGACCGGGGGAAGCCAGGTTGCCTTTTGCTCGTCACTGCCGGCAATCAGGATCGGAAGGGCGAAGGCAGACGGCGACATGACCGCCAGGGCTCCGGCCAGATCTCCAAAGGCCATAGCCTCGGCCGCCAGTGCCCCGGTAACGGTCGAATGCTCGCCGAATCCCCCGAACTCCTCTGGCAGGCTGGCTTGAAGTACGCCCAGTTGCCAACCCTTCTCGATCACTTCCGGCGCCCAGCCCTCCTCTTCATCAGCGTCATGCGCTCCGGGCTGGAGATCGTTGGCAGCATAGCGGCCGATGGCTTCGACCAGCATCTGCTGCTCCTCATTCGGTTCAAAACCATACATGCTCATATCCTCCTTGCTGGCCAGGGCAGGCGAGAGGCTCATCCCGCCACGATCGCCATCCCGCCCCGTTCAGGCTGGCTCGGCATCTGGCGCCGCGCTCAAGCCCCGCAGGAATAAATCGAAAGAGGCGTCTGCCAATTGGTCAGCCGTCAGCCGGCCATTTGACTTGAACCAGGTGATCATCCAGTTTTGAACTCCGAGCAGCGCAAAGCCGGCAACCGCCGGGTCCACCGGCCGGAACAGGCCGGCTTCCGCTCCCTCGATGATGATGTTTCTCCAAGCCGATTCGACCCTGTCCCGTCGCTGGATGTGTTTGACCCGCAGTTTGGGTTCGAGGCTTCGGTACTCCAGCAAAAGCACAGCTGCCAGATCAGCCTCAGCCGTCAAGCGGCGAATGTAGGCGCGCATGGCGGCCTTCAGCTTCTTGTCTGCCGGCTCGGTTGACGCCAGCACATTGTTCATGTCCGCAATCAACAAATCCAAGGCATGATCAAGCAACGCAAGCAGGATCTCCTGCTTGCTGTTGACATGATGGTACAGGCTGGGCTTCTGCAAGCCGACGGCGTCTGCAATGTCCTGCATCGAAGCGGCGTTGTAGCCCTTTTGACGGAAGATTTGGGCTGCTGCCTGCAGGATATCGTCTCGCCGCAATGGGGACTCCTGTGTGCCGCAGAATGAGGTGATGGATGCGATAAGGACTGAACTACCGTCAGACCAGGGCATGAGAGGCAGACGGTGTGCGGGATAGCTTCTACCCGCCTACCGACCGGTCGGTAGGGCTGCATATCCATGCTATCACGATGCCTTGATTGGAGTCAATCACATCCGGGACGAGTCGAGCTCCGACTCTGTGGTAGGCTAGGGTGACTTCGGGGGCCGCCCAGGGTCGACCCCGCACGACCGGATCGGGCATGGCCCCGGCTGGCTCCGGCCGATCGACCATCTCCCGCCCCCGAGCAACCAGCGCCTCAATCCCAGAACCAGCACGTCCGGAGGGTTAGTTGGATGACCGAAGCCATCAAGCTTAGCGATGTGATGCCTGGCGACCCGCACCGGATCTATCAGGCGTGGCTCGACTCAGAAACTCACAGCGAGTTCACTGGAGCCCAAGCATCGATCGATGCGCGCGTTGGCGGACAGCACGCCGCTTGGGATGGCTACATCGCGGGTCAAATTCTCTCACTGGAACCCGATCAGAGGATTGTGCAGTCCTGGCGAACTACCGAGTTCCCAGATGAAAGTCCGGATTCCAAACTCGACGTCCATCTTGCAGCTGTGTCTGGCGGGACCAAAATCACGATTCATCACACCGACATCCCCGACGGCCAAGGGGAACAGTACCGGCAGGGCTGGATCGACCACTATTTTGAACCCCTCAAGCGCTATCTGAATCGACCTTCGGACGACCAGAAACCCTGATCACCTTCGCTTCCCTCTCAGCAACGCGCAGCCTGCATCTGAATCAGGTTCCGAAAGAAGCCAACTCGACCACGAATCAGATCTGGTTGAGCGCGGGATCAACGGTAACCAGGACCTCAACCGAGGCGTGGAACGCGACCCCGTTCGCGCTAAGCCGGGCATCGAGCAGCGGTACGAGCCGGTTGTCCCCTTCGACTTGCGGGACGCCCCTGGCTGTTCGTTGAGCAGAAGGAACGGCACGCCGCCAGGCGCACCAAGGTCGACTGAATTGTGCGCGTAGTGTTTGACCGACAAGCCCAAGACACCTTCGTAAAACCTCAGGGCCCGCTCAAGATCCGAGCCCACAATGTCCACGCGACCCATTCGGTTCCCAAATTCAAGTCCGGTTTCCATCCTGCTTCCCGGCATGGTTGTTCTGTTGGAAGACGCCAGGCGGCATCCATCATCCACTTGACGCCTACCGATCTACAAGCTAATCTCCACTAGGCTCTATCTTGCCGACAACAACACCCTTGTCATCATCGAGGCCAAACATGGGCAATCCTTGGATTAGAGATGTTATTGCGGCAGTGATCACGCTCGCCGTGGCCTTGATCTGGCTGCGAGTCGTCGACAGTCTGGCTGCTCGCGGGGTGCTGGAGCAGCGCCTCAGCCGAAAGGTCATCCACATCGGCACCGGGCCGATCTTTGTCGCCTGCTGGCTGCTGTTCACGCCCAATCCGGCGGCCCGCTACCTGGCGGCCCTTGTACCGCTGCTGATAACCGGTCAGTTCGCCATGGTTGGGACCGGCCTGATGCAAGATCCGGCAGCCGTGGCCGCCATGACACGGCACGGCGATCGGCGGGAGATACTGCGTGGTCCCCTCTTCTACGGTATCGTCTTCGTCGTCTGTACGATTGTTTTCTGGCGCACTTCCCCGGTTGGGATCCTTGCCCTGATGCTGATGTGCGGCGGAGACGGGCTGGCCGACGTGATCGGGCGACGATATCCGTTGGCGCCTTTGCCCTTCAACGAAGGCAAAAGCTGGGGCGGCTCGCTGGCCATGCTCCTCGGCGGATTCGTGTTCGCCCTTGCCTTCGTTGCCCTCTTTCAATGGATGGGATTGTTCGACACCGGTCTGCCTAGCTCGGCGCTTTCCGCCCGCTTGGGGATCATTGCCCTACTTTGCACTCTGGTCGAGGCCCTGCCGCTTCCAGACATTGACAATCTGACTGTGACCGCTGTCGCCGTGGGCTTGGGGCTGATTTTGCTCTAGAAGGATCCGCCCAGGCTGCCAGCATAGCCAGTCATCTCGATATAGCCGTTGCCCACGACGCTCGCCCCGAGGCTGGTTCCAGTGAACCGTACAGCGCCCTCCCAATAGGTCACACTGACTCGCATCTCCTGATCAGCAACCCAAGGCGTGACCTGCAGATCCAAATCCTGGGATGGAACGCCTATGCGCCAGGCAGACGGATAGTTGGCACCGGACTGCGGGCTGCGCCAGGTGCCGTCGACGGCGACCTGCACCTGGTTTCGATTCAGATGGACGACCCGCCCGTCTCGCTCAACCAACGTGCCCGACGACACCGGCGAGATCGAGCCATCCTGGTTCCGTATCTGGAAGTACATCAGATCCCGGCCATCCGACAGCTGCAAGCTGAACCAATCCCACCCAACCGCCTCTTTGCTCAAGGCGCTGGTGCTCCACTCGTGATCGAACCAGCTCAGGCCCTCCACATCAAACGTCTCTCCATCAATGGTCAGCCTGCCGTGGGTCACGAGATGGGTCCCGCTGAAGTAGTAGGACGCATTGCCGGGTTCGAGTCCTTTGGGACTCAATCCGCCGTCGCCGTTTGCCACATAGGATTTCTGCGAGTCAAGCTGAAGCACCAAGCTGTTTCCATCTTCCTGGGCCGACAGCTCCAACTGGCGACCTGCACCATCCAGAGACTGGACCTGCCAGTCCTCGAGCCACACGCGGTAAGGTTCACCTTCGGCTCCCGCCAACCCATCGGCCTGACGGCTGAAACGTTCGACCGCGAAGTGACCTCCTGAAGCGATATCGGTGATGGCGAAATGGGCGAAGTAGATTTCGCGCGTAGCCAAGCTCCCCGCCCGGTCGATCGGATTTGGCGCCAAACCGCGCCGGAAGAATGTCAGTTGATAGCCGAAATGCCGCCCATCGGCCGTCTTCAGGTTGCCCGTGTAGTACCACCATTCGGTTTGAAACTCGGGATGCGGCCCGAGGTCAGCCGGATAGGCAAAGGGCCGGGGCGCCAGCGCCTCGGCAAACGCAGGGGTCGGCTCAGCAGCCCAACTTATGGACACATTTTGCTGAGGCGCGGGCAGCGGACGCGTGAACCACCACAAGCCCAGTCCGACGAGGCTCGCAACAATCAAGAGTCCCAGCAGCCTACGCATCGGAGTTATCTCCGAGTGCCGAGTGGCCAGCGCTGAGATCCGACCCATCCGAATCAGGCATCTGTCGGTCCTCTGCTAGAGGCACGATATGTCGTGCCCCAATACCAATGTGGGGGTAAAGCCGCCCGGCGTCCGGCTGTCGCCGATGGTCTGGCAGGGCGCCTGACTCCCCCTTCGAATGCGGTGCGGGTGCCCTCCTCCCTCTTCGATCGGCTGGCACCCGCTGGAGCGTGTCCTGAGCGAAGCCGAAGGGATGAGCGCGACAAGGAAGCGACGGCGGTCCCCACCGAATACCAAGTGCAGCTGGTATTGCCACCGGTTTCACTCTCTCCGCAGCCCTTCAACAACCGACATGTGAGCCAGGCGCCGAATGGGATACAGGCCAGCCAGCAAGGCCGCAACCACCCCGATCGCAATGGCCTGCAGTAGGATCCAGGGATCGACGCTCCACTGAATCGTCCAGCCAAACGAGCGTAGGTTGATCACGTATGTCAGGACCGCCGCCAGCACCAGCCCGGTGGGCACGGCACACACGCCTGCGATTCCTCCAATCAGCCCTGTCTCGAGCAGATTCAGACCCCACAACCCCCTTCCCGTCAATCCCAACGCCACCAACGTCGCCAACTCCTGCCGGCGCTCAAGCTGAAGCGCTAGCAGAGCGGAAAGGACCCCCACGAATGCAACCAGGATCGCCAACAGTCTGAGCGCGGCCGTGATGGCGAAGGTCCGATCGAAGATGCGCAGCGCCTGCTGGCGTAGGGCGCGCGTCGGCTGCACCTCCAGGCCGGTGCCCGCCACCGCCGTTCCGATCGCCTGAGTGACCTCCTTCAAATAGGCGCCAGGCTGGAGATACACCGCTAATGAGGAGATCGACCGATCGTTCCAGTAGGCATGGTAGATCGTATCCGCCATCAAGACGGTGCCTCGGTCGGAGGCGTAGTCGTAGTACACGCCTACGACCGGAAAAACATGCCATCCGCTGTCCGTCAGCAGGCGCACCGAGCCGCGGCCATCGGTGATCCCGTGGCGGTATGCGTACGGCTCGCTCACGATCACGGCTCCTTGCAGCACGGCATCCCAGGTGGCGAGCGGCGACCCGCTGGCAAACCGATACAGACCGGCGGATCGCTCCCGCTGGGCGTCAGCCACCGACAGGCGGACCGGACCGTCCTCGCCCTGCACCGTCACCCCCCGAAACGTCTCCACCGTGGCGACCCCCGGCAGACCTCGCAGGCGATCGGCCAGCTCCGGCGGCAGGGAAGCCGTCGGCCGCGTGTCTCCCGCCGCCGGCCCGGAGACGTAGACATCGGCGCGCAACGTCAGGTCCAGCCAGTTGACGACTGTGACCCGAAAGCCATCGATCATCACCCCCACACCGATCGTCACTGATAACGCCACCATCAAGGCGGCGATGGCGACGCTGGTCCGGCTCAGGGCTCGGTCAACAGTGCGGGCGGCAATGGACCCCAGCCTGCCGAAAATCGCTGTATACAGGACCCCCGCCCCCCTGGACAAACCCACGGTGGCCGCCGGCACGAGCAGGGCCAGGCCGAAGAGGACAACGAACATGCCAACAAAGCTGGCGGCTAGCGAGCCTGTGATCCAGATCAGAATGGCCGTCCCGATGAGGCACAGAGCTACGCCGATCGCCGACGCCCAGGGCAGCCAAGCCCTGACCCGCGTTTCGAGCGCGCTTGGCCTGAGGGCTTCCACAGGCTGAACACGCGCCGCTTCAAAGGCTGGCCCGGCCGCCGCCAGCACGCTGGCAAAGCTGCCCAGCAAGAGACCTTTGGCCACGGCGCTTCCGCTCAAGGCCGCCTCCCGCACGGCGGTTACGAAGTAGAAATCGTTGATGGTTTTGGTTTCCAGACGCACGGCGCCTTGGGCCAAGACCCATCCCAGACCCAGGCCCAGGGCCGCTCCGATCAGGCCGACCGCCAAAGCCTCAAGACAGACCATGGCGAAGAGCTCACGGCCTGTCACGCCCAAAGCCCGCAGCGTGGCAAGCACCATCCGCCGCTGGACCACCGAAAACATGACCGAGTTGTAGATCAGGAACATCCCGACCACCAACGCCAACAGGCTCAAAGCTGTAAGGTTGAGCTGGAAGGCGGATGCCAACTGGGCAGCCGTCGCCGATTCCTGGCTGGCCCTGACGACGGCCAGGCCCTCGGGCAATTCGGTTTGGATTCGGTCGGCTTCCATTTGCGGGACGATCAGGTCGATCCGTGTCAGACGGTTCGGCATGTCCATCAGCGCTTGAGCCGTAGCCACATCCATGACAAGCAAATCCTCGGGCAGACTCTGCCCGCCCTGGCCCGTTTCAGACATCACCCCAAGCACGGTGACCGACACTTCCCGGCCGTCGAGGACCAGGCCGAAGCTGTCGCCGGGAGAGAGCTGGTATTCGGCCGCCAAGGACTGAGTCATGAGAACGCCAGTTGATTTTGTGAAAAAAGGCGCAAACTGGTCCTGGGAAATGTCGCTTGAGCCGAAGAAATCGCGAAACGGGGCCTCGGCCAGGGGGTCGACGCCAAGAATTCGAAGGGTGCGGTCGCCCAGCTGGGGCGCCACGGCCTGGCCCTCCATCACCGGCGCGCTGGCACGGACGCCAAGATCGACACGCACTTGTCGGTATACGGACACCGGCACGCCGGAGGGCCCACCGCGGATCTGGTGGGTAGCTTTACCTACCACGGCCTGGGTGCTAAGCCGGAAGCCTTCGGTAGCGGATTGATTGGCCAGGTCGATGGCCACGACGACCGCCACGCCCAATGCCACGCCCAGGACCATCAGGGCAAGCTGCCAACCCCGACGGCGCAGGTCACGCAGGCTGGTTTTGATCAGAGAGGTGTGAAGCATCGCTGGGAAAGGACCGGGCCAGGGATGATGCTAGCTGGTGGCCGGGGCAACGAGGGGCGCGACCAGTTTGCCGTTTTCGATCGTCAGCACTCGATCAGCCCGCTCGGCCAGATGGTGGCTATGGGTGACCAGGATCAGCGTCCGCCCTTCCGATCGCGTCAGGCTGAGCAGGAGCTGCATAATCTCATCCCCGATCACCTGGTCGAGATTCCCCGTTGGCTCGTCGGCCAGAACCAAGCGAGGAGTCATCACAAGGGCGCGAGCGATGGCGACCCGCTGCTGCTCACCACCCGAAAGTCGGTCCGGCATGTCCTCTTGTCGGCCGTCAAGGCCGACCTGCCCCAGCAAGCTCTGGGCGTGGCGATCAACCTCCGAATTCATGCGACCCGCCAGCTCCGCAGGGAGCAAGACATTCTCGCTGACGGTCAGCGTGGGTATCAGATTGAAGAATTGAAAGACGATCCCAATCGTCTCTCGGCGAAAAAGCGTCCGCTGGCGAGGCGTCATCGCCGCAAGGTCTTGGCCATCGACCATGATCCGGCCCGAGTCGGGCACGTCCAGCCCAGCCAGCAGATTCAACAGCGTCGTTTTTCCGCTGCCGCTTCGGCCGCGGATGGCCGCCACTTCCCCCTCCACGAACCGCCCGTCGGCTCCGTCCAGGACGCGCCGCACTCTTTCGCCCTGTCTGTAGGCCTTGGTCAACGCTTCGAGCCGGATGAGATCCTTCATGTGGTTTCGGTCAGCGACCGCCTCGCCTGGTAATCCGTGGGGCAGGCGGTCTCACTCAGACTAGAGCTCGGGGCCGGATTGGCGGACCGAGTCAGGGACCTGGTCGGCAAAGCGCTCGAAACTCTCCCTGAATCGGGATGCCAGGTCCTTGGCTTGCTTGTCGTAAGCCACTGGATCGTCCCATGTTCCGCGAGGGTCAAGCACTTCGGTTGGGACCCCGGGACACGACTCAGGCACGGCCAGGCCAAAAACCGGGTCCGCGTGGAACACACGGCTGTCCAGGCGGCCGCGCAGGGCTGCCCGCACCATGGCCCGGGTGTGCTCAAGCGCAATCCGGTGGCCGACTCCGTAGGGGCCACCCGTCCAGCCCGTGTTTAGAAGCCAGACGTTGGTGCCGTGCTGCTTGATTTTCTCCTTCAGGAGTTGAGCGTAGACGCTTGGCTTTAGGGGCAGGAATGGTGCGGCGAAGCACGTGGAGAATGTCGCCTGTGGCTCGCTGCCAACCCCCTTCTCCGTTCCCGCCAACTTGGCCGTGTAGCCGGAGAGGAAGTAGTACATCGCCTGATCTGGGTCCAGCCTCGAGATCGGAGGAAGCACGCCAAACGCGTCCGCCGCCAGGAAGAAGATATTGCGCGGATGTCCTCCCATGCCGCCGGGCACGTAGTTGGTGACGCATTCGATCGGGTAGGCGCCACGCGTGTTCTCGGTCAGGCTGTCGTCTTCGAAGTCGATTTCCCGCGTCTGAGGATCAAATACCACATTCTCCATCACAGCCCCGAAGCTGTGTGCCGCATGCCAGATAACGGGCTCAGCCGATTCTTCGAGACGGATCATCTTGGCATAGCAGCCGCCCTCGATGTTGAAAACACCCTGGTCGCCCCAGGCGTGCTCGTCGTCGCCAATCAGGCCTCTCTCCAGGTCCGACGATAGGGTCGTTTTGCCGGTACCCGACAGGCCAAAAAAGAGGGTCACGTCACCGTCGTCGCCCTGGTTGGCCGAGCAGTGCATGGTCATGACACCCCGCTTTGGGAGCAGATAGTTCAGAACAGTGAAGATCGTCTTCTTGATTTCACCTGCATAGAGAGTCCCACCAATAATCGCCATTTCCCGCTCGAAGTTGAGCACGATGAACGCCCCGGTGTTCGTGCCATCCTTCTCGGGTTCCGCTTCGACCTGCGCCGATTGAATAATGGTGAACTCTGGCTGATGGTCCTCGAGCTCGCTTTCCGATAGTCGTCGGAATATATGATGCGAGAACAGGCTGTGCCAGGCTCCAGACGTGATCACGCGAACGGGGAGCCGATAGTCTGGGTCGGCTGCAGCGGCTGCGTCCAGAACGTAGGCCTCAGAGCCGTCAAAGTGGGACTTCATCTTGTCGTACAGGCCGTCAAAGTGTGCCTGGGACATGGGCTGGTTGGTGGATCCCCACCAGATGTCGTCCTGAGATGGCGGCTGCTGCACCACAAACTTGTCTTTCGGCGAGCGGCCGGTATGGGCGCCAGTTGTCACCATGACGGTGCCCGCCGGTCCAAGGGTGCCCTCCTTGCGACGGATCACGTGCTCAACCAGCTCAGGGATCGACAGGTTGTGGTACTCCGTCCCCAAGTTGAACTTTTCGAGCTTGAAGGTCATGTCTGAATCGTTCTCGGCTGCCTTTTCGGCCATCTGAACCGCTCCATTTCACGACTGCCATTGAGTTCGTCACGATAAGGCGAGCATTCCGCACGCCGTCATCCTTGCGGGGATTTTCCTAGAGAGCAAGCGCACCGGAGCATGGGCAAATGCAAGCATCCTTGCATTCCCTGGAACAAGGTCGGGGCGGCAACTGTCTGCCTTTTGAGTCTATCATGCTCAGGGGAGGCTGGATCCGACTGCCGATGCTGGCGCGCCTGCCAGCACCTGGTCAGCGCTCGGCGAATTCGAGACCGGCCACCCGCTCCAAGGGATCTGGGCCTCATCCAATACCTGCCCGGCCAGGTCGATGGCCTGGATCTCAATCTCTGTCGCCGTGAAAGTCAACAGCACAAAATGCGTCGCCCGAGCTGAGGCTACAAGGTTGGGATCTCTGCCGGGAATGCGATATAGATGCGTGGAACCACCTCCGCTGATGACGTAGGCTCTTCCTGCGACATTGAAACGTTGGTAGTTGTGATCGTGGCCAGCCAGGACGAGAGGCACATCCGCCGCAGTGATCATGTCTCCCCATGAGCCCCGAACCGGAACGCTGTCCAAGATGTGGTTCCCGGCATTGTATAGGGGAACGTGGAGCACCACGATCGTGGTCGGGAAGCGGGAGTCTGCCAGACGCTTCGCCAGCCAGTCCGTCTCCTCGGTCCGTCCCGGGTATCCGAAGATCACCTGGCTGTTGAGCACAACAAACTGGATACCCCTCTGAGAGAATGCATACCAGCCGCCCTGGCCCCCCTTGACATCTGGCATTATGGGGTCCGTGAACGGTGGAAAAGCTCGCAGGGCATAGGCCTCGCCCTGCCAGGTGGCGGCGGCTTCCAAATCATGATTCCCGAGGGATGGATAGAAGGGTGCCGAGCGCAGCAAGGGGGCAAAGGGGGCGAAGAGCTTGGTTTGGAATCCGGCCGGAGGGGAGGGGTCGTCCTGCAGATTGTAGACGAGGTCTCCCGTGTGGATGGTGAAATCCACAGCATAGGTCGCCATCAGGGAACCGAGCTGCGCCGTCTCTGGTTGGCCGAAACCCGAATCCCCCACCACGGCTACCCGGAACTCGGAGGGAATTTCCGGCTGTGTCTTAAAGGACACCTCCCCCCAAGCCTGACCCTGGAAGACCGGTTGGGTGAGACCATCCGCCGTAGTCAGGGCAACCGCAGCCTGATAGCGCGTGTTCGGTTCAAGTCCGGATGCGGTGAACATCCCGCCGGTCGTATCGAAAGGAATGGCGACCGGCGGACTTGTGCCTGATTCGGTCCCAACCAGGAGCTGGCCCTTGGCGGGTTGGTCCAACTCGAATTCGAGAACGGCTTCATGCTGGGTGGCGTGACGTGTGATAAGCGGGATGCGGTATCCGTTGCTGGATAGAGGCGCATTCAGGGCGCTTCGCAGAGGATCAGGCTTGGGGACGGCTGTCGGAACCTCGGTCGCCGGGAGCAGTGTGGCCGGCGGAGAAGCGGTGAGCGTGGGCGTCACCGGCTCGGTTGTCGGCGCCGCCCGCGCGGCAGTCGGCCCGGCGATTCGGCCACATCCGGCGGACAACCACAGGACGACCAGCAGCAGACTTACCGTGCGTCGTGTCATGTCATCTCTTGGCGCTTGGCGGCCTGCCACAGCGCTTCCAGCGCCTCAATATCCATCTTGCTCAGACTCTTTCCGTCTGCCCAAGCAGCAGCTTCCACCTTGGCGAAGCGTGCTTTGAAACGCTGATTGGCACCGCGCAGGGCCGCCTCTGGATCGATATCCAGCCAGCGAGCCACGTTGACAAGGGCGAAGAACAGATCCCCCATCTCGGCTGCCTGCGCATCGCCCCCATCTTCGTCCTGAACCTCTCGGACCTCTTCGTCCACCTTGGCCAGCGCGCCGGTCACGTCCGGCCAATCGAAACCGACGCGGGCGGCGCGAGATTGGAACTCGAGAGCCTGCGCAAGCGCCGGCAGGCTGCCAGGTACCCCATCCAGACTGCCTTCGCCGTTTCCGCCCTCCTTGCGCTCCTGCTCTTTCAGCGTCTCCCAATTGTGAAGGACTTCACTAACGTTCTCAACATCTGTGTCGCCGAACACATGCGGATGTCGCCGGATAAGCTTGGTGTTGATCCCTGACAAGACATCGGCCATCTGAAACTCGCCATCTTCCGTGGCGATTTGTATCTGGATCACGAGCTGGAGCATTAGATCCCCCAACTCCTCCTTGAGATCCTCCACCGACTCCCGGTCAAGTGCCTCCAGCGCCTCATAAGTCTCCCCGAGCAGATGGGGCCGAAGCGAAAGGTGGGTCTGCTCCCGATCCCATGGGCAGCCATCCGGAGCGCGCAGGTGGGCGACTGTCTCTTGAAAGCTTTCGAAGGACGTGTGGGGAGCCGCCGGCTCTACCAGCAGGGCCGTCATGGCACCAATGTCTTGGGATTGGTCCATCTGCTGAAGCAGGACGGATTCGACTGCCGCCTCGGGCGTGCCGGGACGATGAATCAGGAGCACCGGATGCTCAGCATGATACTGGTTCATCAGACACAGTTTGACTTTGGACGCCACCTTCCGGCTGTGCAGTTGCCCAACCAGGACGGGGAGATCTGGGGGAAAGGGTGGATGGTAGCGACCGGCCAGATCAAGCGCGTCCGCCACAACCAGGCCGTCCACACTGTCGAATCCAGCCATCCGCAGACAGGGTTCGACAAAGCTCACCCCGTGAAGGATCTTCACCGGAATGCCCGCCTCCTCGGCGCGCGACTTCACGGCCTCGACAGTTGCTTCACCCACGAGGGGAACGCCAGGCACCGCGTAGATTACGCCCTGTTCTCGTTTGCTCATTTCAAGCAGGGCATCCGCAATCGTCTGAGACGCCTCTTCAAAGCGATCATCCCGCTCAATCAGCTCGTCGAAGGTCGTCACCGCCAGATGCGAGGGCAGGTCCGGGACGGCTGGATGCTGACCCGTTTTCAGGGCGATCTCCGCCGCCTCTTCGAGGACCCGCCACACCTGGCGTGTGACCAGGCTCGAATCTCCTGGCCCCAACCCAACAATGGTAATCCCGGGGGGCATATGGCCTCCTGTCAAAATACCAACCGGCCGGGGAGCGGATCCTCCCCGGCCGATGTCATCGAACAATCGTGATGTGCCAGAAGCCCCCAGTTTCCACGGGCGACTAGCGCTTGGTGTACGTCGGCGCCTTGCGTGCTCGCTTGAGCCCTGGCTTCTTGCGTTCCTTCATTCGAGCGTCGCGGGTCAGAAAGCCCCCACGCCTCATGGTAGGCCGCAGTTCGGGGTCCATTTCGATCAGCGCACGGGCAAGCCCATGCCGCACGGCGCCGGTCTGACCGGTCACGCCCCCGCCGTTGACTTTGGCGGAGACGTCCAGCTTACCATCCAGTCCAGCAGCTCGCAGTGGGCCCATGATCGCGTCCATGTCGCCGGTCCGTGGAAAGTACTCGGCCATGGGTTTTTCATTAACCACCATCGTGCCTGTTCCGGATACGATCCGGACCCGGGCTGTGCTGGTCTTACGACGCCCAACGCCTTCGTGATATTTCTCAGCCATCATATCTGTCCTTCGTCAGTCCTTTTCACCACTCGAGCGGTTTAGGGTGCTGAGCCGTGTGCGGATGCTCAGCATCGGGATAAATCCTGAGTTTGGTCATCAGCTTGCGACCGTGGCGATTGTGCGGGAGCATGCCCCACACAGCGGCACGGATGACGCGCTCTGGAAAGCGGTCGAGCTGCTCTCGGAGCGAAATGCTCTTCAGGCCGCCCGGATAACCCGAGTGGCGGTAGTAGAACTTCTGATCCAGCTTGCGGCCGGTAACGGAGATGTGGCGTGCGTTGGTGACGATCACAAAGTCCCCCACCTCCACACCAGGCGTGTACTCGGGCTTGTCTTTGCCCAGGAGCACGCGCGCCACACGGCTGGCCAGCCGGCCGAGGTTCTTCTGATGGGCGTCGACGATGATCCACTTACGGGTCACATCGCCGGGTTTTGGATAGTACGTTTTTTGCACGCCAAGTCTCCTGCATCAATGATGATTGCGACTATCGTTTCGCTTCTCAATCGTCGTCGCTTGCTCTGGTCCCCCGGCCATCATAGGTCACGGCGATCAAACTCAGGCCTTGCGGATCAGCCATCCGCCCCTCCCAACGCAGTTCCGGGTGGTCCAGCAAGTCGATCACAGCCTTGGGCTCGATCTGGCCTTGACCGACGGCCAGATTGGCCGCCACCAGCCGTCGGACCATATGCTTGAGGAACGCATCCGCCTCGATGGCAAACGTCAGTTCATCAGCCTGGAGCGTCCAGCCGGCCTGGGTCACCTGCCGAACTGTGTGGCCACCCGGGATCGGGGCCTGGCCGAACGCGCCGAAGTCCATACGCCCCACCAGCGCCCGGGCCAACTCGGCCATCCGGTCAAGATTCGGCTCGGGCCAAACCCGCAGTGAATAACGCTCGCGGAGCGGGTCGGGCCAGGGGCGAACGATGGCTCGGTAGCGGTAGCAGCGGCGGGCAGCCGAAAACCGGGGGTGAAAACCCTCAGGCGCCAGCTCACTCGACCACACCGCCACGTCCTTCGACAGGTGGGCATTGAAGGCTTTGGTCAGCGTGGCAACACCGTGGGGCCAGTCGAGTTCATAGCTGATGACCTGCCCCTGTGCATGCACGCCGCTGTCCGTCCGCCCTGCGGCCTGCAGGCTGGTGCCTTCCCAGCCCATCTTCCGTAAAGCGTCTTCGAGCTCCACCTGGACCGTTCGGATGCCTTCGGCTTGTCGCTGAAAGCCCTGAAAATCGGTCCCATCGTAGGCGACGATCGATTTGTAAAGTGCCACGTTCTCACTTGCTCTCCGGGCGTGGCCTTTTCGTCCACCACGCCGGAACGATCAACACTGCGCCGCCCCAAACATCGAGGCAGGCCACGTCGCTATTCCTCGACCAGCTCCAGGAGCACCATTTCGGCCGCGTCCCCCAATCGGGGTCCGAGCTTGAGCACGCGCGTGTAGCCGCCATTGCGCTCAGAATAGCGCGGCGCGATGTCATCAAACAGCTTCTTGACGATGTCAACGTCGTTCAAACCAGCCGAGGCCCGACGCCGAGCGTTGACCGCCACAGCTTCGCCCGCAGCGTTGCCGCGCTTGGCCAACGTGATCAGCTTCTCAGCCTGGCCGCGAACGGCCTGGGCCTTCGCCTGGGTGGTCTTGATTCGCTCGTGACGGAACAGCTCTGTGATCAGATTGCGTCTCAGGGCTGTCCGGTGGGCCGACGAACGGCCGAGGTGCTTTCCGCTTACACCGTGTCGCATAATCGCTTACTCCGCCTCGGCCGCCGGTTCGGCGTCCTCTTCATCTTCGGTTTCAAGATAGCCCTTTTCCTTCAGGCGATCCTTGAGTTCGTCCAGGCTCTTCTCTCCGAAGTTGCGGATCGAGAGCATCGCCTCCTGGCCCTTTTCCAACATATCCAGCACTTCGCCCACATTGGTGATCCCGGTCCGCTTGAGCGAGTTGAACACCCGAACAGACAGATCCAGATTCTCAATTGGAGTCTCGTAGACTTCGCTGGCCATCTTCGGTTCTTCTTCTTCGGCGGCGGCAAGCATCAGGCTTTCTTCGGTCACGCCAGTAAGATCCCGCAGATGGGCCATGACGATCTGCGAGCTCATACTCAGCGCTTCTTCCGGCTTGATGGTGCCATCGGTCCAGATTTCGATCATCAAGCGATCGAAGCTGGTGTCCTGTCCGACACGCGCCTGACCCACGTCGTAGCGCACGCGAGCCACCGGGCTGAAGATGGCGTCGGTCGGCAGCTCACCAATCGGGAGCCGCCCGCGTTCGTCGGACGGGGAGTAGCCCCGGCCGCGCTCGGCGTTCATCTCGATTTCCAGCCGCGCTTTGTCATCGTCCACGGTGAAGAGGTACAGCTCGGGATTGATAATCTCGACCTCAGCCGGGGCGGCAATATCGGCCGCCGTGACCACACCTTCACCCTGGACTTCGATTCGCAGCCGCGCCGAGTCCACATCGTGGAGCTTCAAGCGGAGCTGCTTGATGTTGAGCATCAGCTGCAGCACGTCCTCTCGAACCCCGGGGATACCCGAGAATTCATGGGGCACGTCGGTGATTCGAACAGAACTCACCGCAGCCCCCTCCAGCGAGGACAGGAGGACACGCCGCAGAGCATTGCCTATCGTGATCCCATAACCGCTTTCGAGCGGGCTGATGATGAACTTGCCGTAGTTGCGCGCGACAGCCTCGCGTTCGATTTTGGGCATCACCATGTTGGTTGATACAGGCACTTCAATCCTCCAAGACCCAGGACGTTTCCGGAACCAGGGTCAACAGCCTATCGCGA
>Ga0315556_1000772_pt1 | contig 19986 bp, 27 predicted proteins | sample SalMarSW160310MG_FD_202112 | JGI IMG/M metagenome (GOLD analysis project Ga0315556, IMG submission 202112) | Salt marsh sediment microbial communities from the Plum Island Ecosystem LTER, Massachusetts, United States - Salt Marsh Sediment SW1603-10 ...
GAATTATTTAAATGATTAAAATATTTCTTACTGTCAGAAATAGATTAGCAATTACACAAAAGTGTATACGAGCTTTAAAACTTCATTCTAAAATCCCACACCAGATTTATGTTTATAATAATAATACTAATCATTTATTAGATCAACATTTTGCATATTTTTATAAATTGTTTGAGAACAATGTTATAAGTCAAGTTACATTTACAAAAAATGAAGCAACATTTAACGCTTTTTCAAAAGCATCTACATGCAATTTTTGGGGAAATCAACATGAAATGGATCCTAAAAAAAGTACATATGATTATTTAGTTATGCTAGATAATGATATAATTGTAACCCCAGAATGGGACGTTAAATTAAAACTTGCATGGAAACATGTTAATAAAAATAATCTGACTAATATAAAAGTTATTGGGCAGAGACCTGGTGGTATTAAGGGAATAACTCAAAAAATTAAAATAACTAAAGAGATAGTTGGGAAGGTTGGAAAGCTTGGTGGCTCAGGATTATGGTCAGTTAGACCTAATTTTTTTACAGATGTTGGTTTTCTCAATTTAAAACAATTGGTTGGACATGATAAACGACATGACCAGCTTTATTGGAGCCTGATGGAAAGAGCTACTAGCGGACAGCCATATATAATGGGTTTAAATCAAAAACTTGGAATTCATTGTGGCAAAGAAGCTGGTTCTGTATGTAATAAACTTACAAGAAATAGAAATAATAAAAATAAAGAGGAAACAATTAAATTTGCAGATGCTGAAAAGAAAATAGCAAGTATGGATTTTGATGATTTTTTTAATCAGATTTGCAATAACAGAAACTTAACAAATGACTGGTAATGAAAGTGCAATATTATTAGGACCATTTATTGGAGAATTTTATTGGGAGTGCGGACGTTTTGCACCGTTGTTACCTCATTTAAAATACAAAGTAATGAAAAATCAAAATATAAAGTACATAGTTTATACAAGAGAAGATAGATTTGATCTTTATGGTAAACATGCTGATATTCTTGTACCTTTAAAGATAGAAGGCGATTATAAGAATCTACAACCAAACTGTTTTAGATTAAATGGCTTTACTGGAAAAGAATATCAGAACTTAATAAAGGTATTTAAAAAACAATATTCTAAACGTTTTAAAATTATAAAGCATTTATATCCAGCAATTGATAAGAGGCAATTTGCTAATAAAAATCAATTCAGAAAAGATCAGTTGTTATTTAGGTATTCTCCAAGAAACGAAAATCATATATTAATTGATGAAATGTTGGGTAGTGATACCAAACCAATTGTATTACTAGCACCAAGATTTAGAAAAGGGTTTAGACGAAATTGGGGCAAATGGGAAGAATTTTATGATTTAATATATAATGATAACAATATAATTAATAAATTTACATTTGTGATATGTGGCAACAATGGAGAATATATCCCTGATAGTAAAAATAGATTTCATGATATAGGAAAAATAAAAACAGGAAAGAATTCTTCTAGAGCTGGTTTATTACTTTCACTTATGAGCAGAGCATGTTTAGTGTGTGGAAGTCAATCAGCAATACCAAATATTGCACTCTTATACAAAGTAGAAGTATTAGAATTTGGGTGTCAGAAATCTTTACATACAGTAACATATAATATTCATAAATCGCCAATAACATTTATTTCTGATGGAAAATATAATATAAATAGCAGTGATTTATTTAATAAAATGAAAGCGCTTTTAAAAAAGCATGAAGGAGAAAGTAATGAAAAACGCATGGCTTGAGTCAAACATAGGAAATATTACTAAAATGAAGAAAACTCTAACGGAAATGGAATACCTTCCAATTCTTCAAGATTTTCCAGTAAGGTGGATTCAACACTTTATGAATGGAATGGAAACTGAAATTACTAAACTACAAAAAGAAGTTAATGAATTAAGAGAAGAGAATAAGAAACTGAAAACAACGGATACGGTGGATGATATTAACCCCTAAAGATATAATTTTAGCTGGACCATTTATTGGTGAATTATATTGGGAATTTTTTAGATTTGCACCATATATAATTCACCTAAAAAAAGCAAATCCAGACACCACGCTTGTTGTATATACTCGACAATCTAGATTTGATTTATATGGAAATTACGCTAACATTCTTGTACCATTAAGGTTACCAAAAGATTCAGGAAATAAAAAAGAAATCTATTTTACTATGGAAGATTTTAATGTAAAATATTATAATCTTTTATCAACTGCTCTTCTAGCAAAATATATAAAAAAATCTCAAGGCGGAAAAGTAATACAGATATTTCCAGAAATTTCTAAACATCATTATAAAGTGAAATGGCAATTTCCAAGAAATAAAATGAACTATGATTTTAGACCGAGAAAAAGAAATTCTATAATTGTTAATGAGTATATCAATAAAAATAATCTTGTGTTGATAAATTTTGATATAAGCAAAAATCACAAGCTAATTTTAGAAATACAAAATTCTGGTTATTACCCTATAGTATATGATAATTTTTATGAACATCTTTCTACCATTTCTTTAAATGGCTTTACACCAGTAGGAAGTTTAATTGAATTAATAAGACGATGCAAGTTTATATATTCTTCATTTGATAGTTATGTTTCTTATTTATCATTGTTACTTAAAACCCCTGTTATTACATTTGATACTAAATTTGATAACGATTATATTAAACTTGCAAACCCATTTAAAACTAAAATAATATCATGTAATACAATTTCAGAAGGAATTAAATTATTGTGAGAATACTATTTGATTTAAGAGGTGTTGGTTTAGGAAATAATGGTGGAAGTTTTACGTTAGTCAAATCAGCAAATACATTACAAGAATTAGGGCATGAAGTTTATATGATTGATAGTGGGAAAAATCAACACACCTGGAACAAACTAGAAACACCTCATATTATTGCTAGAAATATAAATAAAGTTCCTGACGCTGATGCAATTATTGCTACAGGTTATAAATCAGTACAACCAACTAGTAAAGCTCCAAAAAGATGCGGTAAGAAATTTCACTGGATACGTGGATGGGAGTTATGGCAAGGTAGTGAAAAATGGATTGTTGATAACGTATTGCAAGCACCAACAAATAAAATAGTAAATAGTATTTGTTTACAAAAGAAACTTAAATCATTCGGGGTTAAATCTTCTATCATAAGACCTGGACATGATTTTAATAACTTTTATCCAACAGAAGAGCGAGATATATATACACTAATTTTGGGAGGGTTGTATCATACTAAACATAATACAAAACGAAGTGATTGGGCTATACGAGTTGCAGAACTATTAAAAAAAGAGTATCCAATAAAATTATATATGTTTGGAACTAACAAAAATCCAAATAATCCAATTATAGATAAATATCTTTGCCAACCGGATATAGATGAAAAAAATTGTTTTTTTAATGAAATAACTATCTTTATGTCTCCTTCATATTTAGAAGGATTACATATAGTTCCACAAGAAGTAATGCTTACCAAATGTCCAGTTGTTACAACGGATGCTGAAATGAGTGGAACTCAAGACTATATTAAACATGCAAAAAATGGATATGTCGCACATAATAACTTTAAATCGTTTTTATCTTATGTAGAATATTTGTGCAAAGTTCCAGAATTACGAAAAAGAATGGGGGAAAAATCTAGACAAACAATATTAAATATGGGCGATAGAAAAGACAATATGAAGAAAATGGCTAGATTATTAGAAAAATGAAATTTTATAAACGAAAAGACATATTAGAAAAAATGGAATCAGTAGTAGCATTTAAAACCCCATTTAGTTTAATTCGGTTTGGTGATGGGGGACTTAAATTTCTTCACGCCATATTCAACCAAGAAGAAAGACAATTACAAATCATAAATAGAAAGGAAGGTCTTCCACAAAACATGTCAGTGGAAGTGTTGGAAATGTGGGGATATTATGCAAGACGAGCAGATATTATAGATACTCCGGAAGTATATTATGATGGTTCATTTTGGCCCAGAATAAAAAATCCTGGAAAATCTATTACTAAAAAAACAGATAAGAAAATGAGAGATTGGAGAGAGTTATATTGTAATGCTGAATTTGATAATGAAAACTATTGCAATCCAGAAATTAATTGTTTATTAGCACTGGATATTCCAACACAAAGAAATATCTTTAATTTTATGAATGGAAAAAAGATTTGTATAATAACTGCTAAACCAGAAATAAAACATGTTTTATATAACTACAATATTGATATAGTTGAAATAGTTAGTCAGTATGAAAATCATTACTATAAATCATTTAAAAAAGTAACAAGAATTATAAAACACACAGCAACAAAATATGATTTTTGGTTTGTGGCTGCTGGTGAACTTGGAAGACTTTATAGTGGGATGATTAAAGAGAATGGTGGACGTTCATTAGATGTTGGTTTTTTAATTGATTATTGGACTGATGAATATCTCCACCCCAGATTTTATAAGTTTATTCGTCAAAGTTTAACAAATAAATTAGAGTTTAGATTAACAGAGGAAGGAAAGAAATATATAGATGGCATCTAATTTAAAATTTATAATACCTGTTGAGTCAATCAATCAAAATAAGGGTGGCGTAATTCTCTACGATCCTAAAGAAAATAAAATTCTTAAACAATATGTTCATGAGAAAAAATGGAAACGATGCGGATGGAGAGGCGGAAAACTATTTGGTGATTATTTAATAGCAACTGATTGGTCTTATCTACATTATTTTAATGTTAAAAAATGGGAATATGAAAAACAATTTGAACATAATACATTTAATGATTTACATTATGTTGAAGTTTATAAAAAGTTTCTCTATGTAGTTAATACAGGAATAGATGCTATTGAAATATTTAAAAATCCGTTAGAACCTGTATTTCATAAAAGATTTTTTGTTTTTGAAACTAATAAGTTATTTGAGAACAGAGATATAGACATAAATAAAAATTACAACCAAATGATGAAAGTAAAGCCACATTCCTGTCATCCAAACTGTATTTCGTTTGATAATAAGAGAATAATAGTTACATGTTTTGATAAGAAGCAAAGATTAAATTCAGGCGAAGTTATTGAGTTAGGAAGTGGTAAAAGATTGTTAGAAAGAAACTATGATTGTCATGATGGTATTTTTAATGGCGATGATTTTTATTTAACTTGGACTCGTCATGCGACAATTTTGAAATTTAGTAATTTACGAAATAAACAATTTCCTCAAAAACCAGATAAAAATATAAGAATTGGTAAACGTGGTTGGTGGAGGGGAATGGTAATAAATAATAATGTAGCTTATATTTTTGCTAGTGATGGATATAGAAAAAGAAAGATAACAGCTTATCTTGGAATTATTAATATGTCAAACGGCAAAAAGAAATTTAAAAGATTACCAGTAGTCGACGGAATTTATTGGGATACTATATATCAACCAAACATATATAAAGGGGAATAATATGAAAACTGTTATAGTAACTGGCTCAGATGGTTATTGTGGTTGGCCTCTTACTTTAAAATTATTAAGAAAAGGTAATAAGGTAATTGGAATAGATAATGGGTATAGAAGAAGTTGGGTAACGGATATTGGATCTAAAAGCGCAATACCAATTTTAAATATGGTTGATCGAGAAGGTCTTCTTAAAGATATGTATGGTGACAGATTTATATTTAAATTCTTAGACCTAAAACAGCCACAAGCTATAAAAACAATAATTGAAACATATAATCCTGATACTATAATTCATTTAGCTTCCCAACCATCTGCACCATATTCTAATATTGATATTAACTATTGCAATTTTACACAAACAAACAACACCCAAATGCTTAGAAATATTATGTGGGCAATAAAGGATCATAACCCAAATATTCATCTTATTGTAACTACCACTACAGGTATTTATGGAGCACCAGATTTTGATATTCCAGAAGGAAATCTTGTAATTAATAAGGATGAAATACCATTTCCTTCAATGGGCGGTAGTTGGTATCATATGAGTAGAGCACATGATGCATCTAATTTATGGTTGGGTCATAGACAATTTAAACTTTCAATAAGCGAACTTAGAACGTCTATAGTTTGTGGAACTTCAACTGATTTAACAATGATTAAACCAGAATATAAAACTCGTTTTGATGTTGATTTTTATTTTGGGGTTGTTGTAAATAGATTTGTTTCACAAGCGCTAAAAGAACGAAAACTTACTGTATATGGAAAAGGATTGCAAAAGAAACCTATGATCTCTTTAACTGATATGGTAGAATCTACATATAATTGTTTTAAAAATGGAGCAGAAACAAATCAATATAAGATCTATAATCAACTAGAAAAAGAAATTTCAATAGTAGATTTGGCTAATACTATAAAAAAATATTGTGAACAAGAGTTTAAGATTTCAGTAGATGTACTTCATATCCCGAATCCAAGAGTTGAAAATGAAGAACATCAAATGACAATTGATAACAAAAGATTTTTAGAAGAATTATGTAATGGTGAAATTAAATGTACACTTACTGAAGCAATTAAACAAATGTGTAAAGATTTATATTAGGAGAATAAAACAATGAATGTTACTGTGCTTGGAGGATTGGGATATATAGGTACACATTTAGTTTCTTTACTTTTATCAAATAATTATAAAGTAACAATACTAGATAATGAAACGTTTGGATGGGAACATGCTTCGCATTTAATAATGGATGATAATTGCAGACATATAACTGGTGATATAAGAAATAGTTCTGATTTAGCTATGTCCATAAAAGATGCTGATGCTATTATCCACTTAGCAGGATTAGTCGGAGACCCAGCTTGCTCTGTTAATGAAGATGATACATGGTTAAACAATACGTTATCTACAAGGTTAATTGCTGATATAGCAAATTATTATAATGTAAAGAGACTTATATTTGCATCAAGTTGTAGTGTATACGGAGCATCACCTGGCAATTTTATTTTAAATGAAGGTTCATATTTAAATCCAGTGTCTATATATGCAAAAACTAAAATTGATTCTGAAAGAATTTTATTTGAGAATTTTAATGGTGTTGCAACAGCTTTAAGATTAGCAACAGTTTTTGGTTTTTCAATACGAATGAGATTTGATCTGGTTATAAATATATTTACAATAAATGCAATAAAAACTGGTAAGATTGAAGTTTTTGGTGGAACACAATTTCGTCCTTTTATTCATTGTCTTGATGCTGCAAGAGCATTTTTTAAAGTTCTTAATTATAAAGATGTTAAAAAAATAAATCATGAAGTGTTTAATATTTGTGTAGAAAGTTTAAGTATAAAAGAATTAGGTTCTAAAGTTGCTTCATTAATATCAGATACAGAAATAAATTATATTACTATTAAAGAAGATGATAGAAATTATAAAGTTTCAGCAGAAAAAGCTGAATGGATTCTTGAATATAAACCACTAATCACAGTTTCTGATGGTATTGTTGATATGTATAAAAAATTAAAAGATGGATTTGAAGATTGGAAAACTAATAAAATTTACTATAATTTTTGTTAGGAGATTTAATGTTATATAATTTAGAGCATATAGTTAATGACATACTTGAGCATATCGAATCAAGGGAACCATTTTCATTAGTGAGATTGGGCGATGGTGATCTGAAATTATTATCCGCTTTGACCAGAGAAAAAGTAAATAGGCCAAAATTTGATAGAAGTGGAATACCATATGATAAAAAGAAGTGGTTAATGAACTTGTATAAAAATTCGTGTAATAATGCTAATTATACTTCATCATTTGAAATGTACGATTCAGAAAATTTTTGGAAAAGATCATTTTCAAAAGGTACTAGCGAACTTATAAAAAACTGGAAACAAATTTATGATAATGCTGAAATTATAAATGATAATTTTTGTAGTCCAGAAATTGGTCATTTATTATTTCTAGACGATATTAATTTATTACACGAAATTAAAGGAAGAAGAATTGGACTTATTACATGTTTTAAACAAGCAGCCACACATCTTAAACAACATAAAATTAAGTTAATTTTAATACCAGCACTTAATAATGGACACTATAACAAATATAAAACAATTATAAAAGAGATAAAGAAAGCAGATGTTGATTTGTTTTTCGTTGGTGCAGGAGCGCTTGGTAAAGGTTATTTGAACGTTATAAAGTATAATGGCTCTGTAGGAATAGATATAGGTCAAGTTATGAATGTTTGGGCAGGAAGAAAAGTTGCTAAAAGATTTAATAATGTAATTTCTTATAACAGAAAAACTACGTCATTTGTATTAACAAAACAAGCGAAAAAATTTAGAAAATTTTTATAAGGAGAATGTTTATGATACCAGTCGCAAGACCTGTAATAGATAATGATGAAATAGATGCAGCTATAAATGTTTTAAAAAGCGGTAATTATACATCAGGGCCAATAGTTGAGATATTTGAAGAACAGTTTTCAAATTATATTGGAACTAAATATGCAGTTGCATGTAACTCAGGAACTGCAGCATTGCATATGGTTTATCTTTATCTTATGGCAAGAGGAAAAAAGTTTATAACAACACCAATGAGTTTCTTTGCCACAGTTTCTGCTGGATTAATGACTGGAGCAGAGCCAATATTTGTTGACGTTGATGACAGATGTAATATTAATGCTGACTTAATTGAAGAAGCAATAACAGATGACGTTATTGCTATAGCACCAGTTCATTTTTATGGACATCCATGTGAAATTGAAAAAATAGTTGAAATCGGAAATAAATATAATATTCCAGTTATTGAAGATTGTGCTCAAGCACATGGTGCAGAATATAAGCATAAATGTGTAGGTTCATTTGGATTTGCTGGCTGCTTTTCATTTTTTTCCACTAAAAATATGACAACGATTGAAGGTGGGATGATAACAACAAATAATTTTGAATTATATTCTTTTTGTAAATGTATTAGAAGTCATGGAATGACTGATCGAAATACACATATGTACGTTGGATATAATTATAGAATGTCAGAACTAAATGCAGCAATTGGGCTTGCTCAATTTACTAAGTTAAATAAACTAAATGATAAAAGAATTGAAAATTCTTTGTTTTTACAAAATCACATATCAAATAAGAATCTGGTTTTATTTATATCAAAAAACTATGTAAAGGATGTTTATTTTTGGCAGCCTGTATATACAGATAAACCAAAAGAATTTTCTAAATATTTAAAAGAAAATGGAATTGGTTTTAGATATAGATATAATGAACCGTTATATAAACAACCAGTTTTAGATTATTTATACGATGGTCAATATTTGGAAAACGCTGAACGATTTTCTGGAAAAATGTTTGGTTTACCAAACTATCCCGGTTTAACAGATACTGATCTAGAAAAAGTTGTGGAGGTTGTTAATGGATTCACTTGTTAAGGTTAATTCTACTAAAAAGATTTTAACTGATCTAAACAGGTGTATAGTAAAAAAGAAACCATTTTCTATTGTTAGATTTGGTGATGCTGTTCATGGTATTGTTTGTGTATTTACTTGCCCAGATATTATAGACAATGGAAAATGGAGCGGAGATAAAGGAAAAAAATTATCAAATTCAATTTTAGGTCAATTAACAATACCAACTAAAAGAAGAAAACAAGTTGTAAATCGAGTTATTGTTTCTGCTAATAGGGCTAATTATTGTGACTCATATGATGCGTATAAATTATTAGGATCAAACTATCTTGGAATCCTTGGTAGAAAATGGAAAGAAATTCATGAAGGCGCTGGAATAACAAACACAAATTATTGTAGCTGTTTTGTTCATTACTTTTCAATAGTAGATGGTGAGTACAATTTATTTGATATAATGAAAGGAAGAAGAATCTTTTGTATTACTAGTAAAATTGGTATATTAGATAAAGTTAAAGAAGTTAGTGGTTCTAAAGAAATAGTGGGATGTCATATTCCAGGAAGAGGACGAGGTAGAAAACATTTTAGAAATCACTTTAGTAAAACAATTGGCTTGATAAGAACTAATGCTAAAAACTTTGATTTATTTTTAATTGGTGCTGGGTTGTTAGGAAAAATATATTGTGATGAAGTTAAAAAGAATGGTGGACGTGCTTTTGATTGTGGAAGATTATTTGATTTTTGGTCAGAAAAAAGAAAAATTGATTCCAGACCAAAAAGATTTTTAGTTTATAATAATTCTAAACTGTTATGTGATCGTATAAAGACTGGAGCAAAAGGAGTATGGTAATCTATAAAAGTTATCAACCATTCAAAAGCTGGCTAAATAAAATTAAAGATAAAAATATTATTAAATCTGCTGCAAATCATCAAGCAAAAAAACCAAGAATTGGAAATAAATTTATGGTTCTTGGAGCTAATGGATATGTTGGATGGGCAACTATTTGTCAATTAGTTTATAAATTTGGCGGCTGCAACATAATTGCAATAGACAAAGATTTTAAAAATAAGAAATCTATAACACCACAATTTCCATTTAAAAAGCGAATTGAAATTCTAAAAGAATATTTTGATTTTTCAATTGATATAGAAAAAACTGATTTAACTGATTTTAAAGTTTGTAAAAATTTAGTTAAAAAATATAGACCTGATTTTATTATAAATCTGGCAGATGGTCAATCTAAGATAAATTTGATTTTAAGCAATATTTTAAAATTAACCGACACTCATCTTATAGTTTCTACTAATTATAATTCAAAGAAAAAATTAGAAAGTGAATGTAAAATAACTGAATTTAAAACATCCAATGTCATTGGATTATGCAATCTTTTAACATTAATAGACCCCGGATTAGCAACTTATAATAACCCTCAACTTTTTCTTAATAAAATGATTTATTCTGGTTATAACAAAAAAATAATTAGGCACCCCGTTGGAAAAATTTCAGTTCTTTCATTAGAAGATTTTACACGATCATTTATAAAAATTATAAGAAAAGGTCAAAAGAAAAATTATGAATGTTATCATGCAGTTGAAAATAATATACTGACAAGCAAAATAGCAAATACTATTCAGGCAACTTATACAGAGCTGGGTATTCAAACAAAAAAGAAGTCAGTCAACAAAATTTATTCTGGCAATGAAATAAAACAAAAACAAAAATTTATAAAACTTATTGATAAGCATAGACCTTCAGTTATACATTTAGTTTCATATTCATGTAAATATTATTTAGAAATGAGGTAAAATGAAATGGCAATAAAAGATAGACCAGATGTTATAAATTCCAAACCAAAAAAACCATCTGGCGATTATAAAAAATTTGCAATTCAGAAGTATCCAGCAGATCTATCTAAATTCTACTTTAATCAAACATCTCTTAAATTAGTTAATAAGAATACAAAAGTAGTTTCAATTGGGAGTTGTTTTGCAGAAAATATTGCTAGATATTTGAAAGCACATAAATATAATTATTTAGTTACTGAAAAAGGTTCTGGTTATTTTTCAGCTAATTGGGGAATAGTTTTTAATAGCGCATCAATAAGACAAATATTTGAATATAGTTTTGGAATGTTTAATCCAAAAGTTAAATGGTGGGAACGAGAAAAAGGTAAAATGCAGGATCCATATAGGCGCAATATAATTTATCCAAAAGGAGTTCATGAACAAAAACGTCAATCTCATTATAAAGCATCAAGAAAAGCTATTGAAGATGCTGAGGTTATAATAATAACATTAGGATTAGTTGAAGTCTGGAGAGATAAACGAGATAAAGCAACTTTCTGGAGAGTTCCTCCAATGCATTTATATTCTCCAGATATTTATGAATTTTTTGTTATGACACCTAATGATGTTACTTTAGATTTAATAAAAATAAAAGCAATTTTAGATAAATTCAATCCAAAATGTAAGTTAATAGTAACAGTTTCGCCTGTTCCATTTCAAGCAACATATCGCGAAGATTGTGATGTAGTTACTTCTAATGTGTATTCAAAAGCGGTTTCTTCTGTTGCTGCAAATAATTTTGTAAAAAATTTTAGTGAAAATAATGTTTACTATTTTCCATCATTTGAATTTGTTAGATATGGTTTTGGAAATCCATATATTGCTGATGGAAGGCATATAAAGAAACCAGTAATAAATACTATGATGAAATTCTTTGAAAAAATGTTTTGTTAAGGAGAATAAAATGAAAGTAATAGGGGTTGTTTCAAGTCCTAGATTTAAAAGAATAAGCGATAAACAATTTGAAAAAATTATAAAATCTGAAGATATTCTTTCTTCTATTTATGAAATAGGTTATGAAGGAAAAATAAGTAACTCACAAGCACTTTTGTTATCAGCTATGAATGGAGCTTATAAAGAAGGAGCCGATGTTGATTTGATATATCCAGGAGACACAATTCCAGAATTTGATTCTGTTGTTTTATCTACTCCAGTATATTTTGGAGATAGAAGTTCAAATTTACATAGTTTTATAAAGAGTGTGAATTTTGATGGAAAAGGTGTTGGAATAGTTTCTTCTGGGGCTAAAAGAAATGGAGGACAAGAAACAACTAATATTTATGCACTATATGATTGTCTAAGTAAAGGAGCACTGATAACCGGAAACGGACCGCCTACAGCACAATATGGGGGAACTGGTTGGGCAGGTAATAAGACAGCTATTGTTAATGATGATTTTGGAATTAAAACTTCTCATGGGACTGGAGTTCAAGTAGCCAAATTAGCTAAATTAGTCAAAGCTGAATTATGTAATGAAATACCAAAAATAACTTTTGTTAAAGTAACAACTGATACTCTTGATGAAGCATTGCTAAAAAGTTTTAGGAATTGTGAAATTCAAGTTGTAGATATTACAGAAAAGAAAATAAAAAAATGTATTGCATGCCCAATATGCCCAAATGGTGATTTAACTAAGGATTATACTTGTGTAATTCAAAATGATGATATGGAAGAAGTACGAGGAAAAATTTCAGATTCAGATTGTGTTATTTTTATTTCTGGAACTGATGATAGAAATTTTCAAATCTTTATTGAAAGAACAAGATTTATAAGACGAAATCATTTTGAATTAGCAGAGAGAGTATATTCATCTATCAGTTCTACAACATCAATAACTGATATTTTGCCATTAAGAATAATGACAAATATGTTAAGACAGAATATGTTTGGTTTACCATTTTATAAAACATATAAAACAGATTCAAACATAGCGTTAGAATATTATTCTTTATTAATAGAACATTATACTAGGAAATCAATAAGTATGAGAAAAGTAAGCGGTATTGATTCTAGATATACAGCAGTTGGATATGAAGATGCAAAAATAAATGAGAAGGCTTATAGGGATTAATTATGGAATATAGAATTTTAGTAACAACTTCTGGTGGTGGAAATGCTCAAAATTTAATTAGAAGTTTACGAGGTTCCGATTTAGAATGCTATATTATTGGAACAAATGCAGATAAGTTTGAACTTGCAAAATCAAATGCTGATAAGAATTATTTATTGCCTAGATATTCCAGTCCTTATTATTTATGTAATCTTTATAATCTTGTTCAAAAAGAAAAGATTGATTTTGTTATTCCAAACCATGAATATGAAATTAAAGAAATAGTTGAAAGTGTAACTTATTATAAATTGCTCGCTGATAAACTATTTTTACCAAAAGAAGATGTTGTAAATTTATGTGTAGATAAATTTGAATTGGTTAATTTTTTAAAGAATCGTAGTATTGAGAATGTTGCAACATCACATATTTATAGTCATTTTAAATTTATGCCAAATTTAGATTTTCCACTTTGGATAAGATTAACAAAAGGATCTGGTTCTAGAGGAGCAATGCTTGTTTCTGATTCCGACGAGTTAAAATTTTGGATTGATTTTTGGGTAAAACATAATGGAGTTACAGAAGATGATTTTATGGTAAGTGAATATTTACCTGGTAAGGATCATCATTATTTTTCATTGTGGAAAGATGGAGAAATGATAGTTGGAAAAGCAATTGAAAGAATAAGATATTGTTGTTCAAAATATACTTTAACTGGAACTTCATCTTCACCAAGTTTATGTAAAGCAGTATTACGTCCTGATCTTGATGAACTTACAAAAAAAATAATTACTACTATAGATCCAAAAGCACAAGGATTGTATGGAATTGATTATAAGCAAAGCAGAGACGGAAAAGATTGTCTTACAGAAATAAATATAGGAAGATTTCCAAGAATCAACTATATTTTTAATTTGGGTAGTTTACCAAATATTGCTGAACTATATGTAAAATGCGGACTTGGTAAAGAACTAAAAGTTAAAAAACATATTAAACTTCCAGAAGAACTTTATTTTATTAGGGATTTTGATACTCCGCCAATTTTAAAAACTTCTAGTGAAATTGAAAGGTATTATGAAATATGAAAATCTTAACTTATCCAGATAAACTATTAAAAGTTACTGCTGATTATGTAACTAATATTGATGGTAAATTGGTTGATATTATTGAAGATATGAAATTCCTTATGAATGAATATAATGGTCTTGGCCTTGCTGCAACACAAGTGGCTTTAGATAAAAGGTTATTTGTATACGATAAAGATAAGGTCATAATAAATCCAGAGATAAAAGATTCAGGAAGAAAAATTGATTCTAGAGATGAAGGGTGTTTAAGCATACCAGGACTTACATTTAATATAAAAAGAGCAGAAAAAATATTTGTAGTTGGAATTGATATAGATGGAAATGAATTGGAGCTAGAACTTGGTAACACTGATTCTATAATTTTTCAACATGAAATTGACCATTTAGATGGTAAACTTATTTTAGATCATCTAAGCAATTTAAAGAAAAAAATGTACAAAAAAAAGATAAAAAAAAGAGTAAAGTTCATGAAGAACTAAACTCTTTTTAGGGGAACTAGAAATAATATTCTAGGCAGTCATGACACCAATCAGGAAAATATTTTTTGATGAACGTTTTCTTTTGATCGTCATTTGCGATTGAGCCCATAACGAGTTTGAACGCTTGGTCATACTTGTCTTGCATAAGAAGTGTAATTGCTTCATTCGCGGTTGCCCTAAGATCATCAGCTTTTGTTGATTGTGTCCTCAATTCCATTATTTGTCTCCTTTCACATAAGTTCTGATACCATTGGTTGATAGTATCGGTCGGGATTTAATATTTCTGTTTTATCTGCCAAATGAGTCTTAAATAGCTCAAGGAAATTTTCATACACATTATAAGTAACAGGAACATAATTGTTATTATAATATTCCCTTGAAAAAGATTGACTATGTTTTGTGCTTAGAAAATATGTGTTATCATCGTCATTGTGAAACACTACAAAACTTTTCAATTTTACCTCCTTTTAGATAAGTTCTGATATTAGTGGTTGATGTAATTTCTCAGGGTTAGGTATTTCCTGTTTGTCCTTAAGAAACATGTTAAAGATTTCGAGAAATGAATTAGCTCTTCTATAAACAACAAGAGGAACAAACTCTGTTTCATAACTTGAATTTAAAGGTTGATCCTTGTCATTGCTAAGAAAATATATATCTTTAGTACAATGAATAAATACTATAAATTTTTTCAATTTTTTATCCCCCTTTTAGTATGCTATGTCAAGCATTACTTCATTCGAGTTACCACTTTCACTTCCATCAGTTCCAAATGCCCTCACTACAAAATAATATGCCTGACCCTTTTCTAGATTATACAATGTACAATTTGTATCTGTCGTTTCCCATTCTGGATTTTCAAAATCGTAAGAAGTTCCTTCTGTACGCATAAAAACTCTATAGCCAGCCAAAATGGTTTCTGTGTTAGCTTGCCATGCTAATGTTACATCTCTATAAAGTTCAACTTCTGGTTGCGTAGAAGGTTGGTTATAAGAAATAGGTTGGCTTTGGTTAGTATCTACAGTTACTTCATTGTCCGAACCACCTGAACCGCAAGAAATAAGAAATACAAAACTAAGTATCGTAAGCCCAAATAGAATTCTTTTTAGCATACTTCCTCCTTTTAAAACTCAACAAATTGTCTAAGGAATGATCTAAATGATATGGGAAAGTAATCAGAGTTTTTATTCCAATTATCTATAAGACCCATAATAACTTTAATCCTAAATTTTCTTTTTTCTTTCATCTCTTCTCCTTTTGAATTGCTCTAAATGAATAATAGATCCACCAGAATATAAATACAACTACACAGATTGGCGCTATAACAAGTGAAAGTGTAAAATGACCTTTTACTTTTTTCATTTCTATCATTAGATCCGGAAATACATAACATAGCCCAAGTTGTATTATTACAAATCCCAAGTAAATAACAAGAATGTTAAATAACATAAAATCTCCTTTTCTTTAAAAAGTTAAAAATTCTTATTTCTCAATTATTAATATATATAGTAGAATTAATTATATTTAAGAACAAATTATAAATAACTTAACTTACGGAGAGAAATATGAGCTATCCTAATAATCCAGATACAGTGGTAGTAAAAAATAAATTCTACCCTAACGGATTACGTGAAATTGATGTTTGGAATCATTATCAAAAAGTAAAAGTTCCTTTTCTAAAAGAAACATATAATCGCGATCTTATGTTTTATATCATGGTTGATGTTAATAGGCCAATCATTAAAAGAAAAATTGATAATAAATTTATAAGATTAATTCCAAAAAATTATGATACTCTTATTACTGGAAGAACTGTATCAATTCACTCAGCAATGAAAAGTTATGAAGATTTTTCTATTATTGATATTGATGTTGATCCAAGTGATGGTTTTAGATGGGCAAAAAAAGCTACTAATGATGTATATGAATATATTATAGATAAAGTACCAATAGTAAGAAAAGTAACCATTCGTTATAGTGGTAAAAAAGCATTTCATATAGTATGTGATTTTAGTAGAAAGTTTAAAAGTGAAGCAATGAAACATATACTAATAAATCAATATTTAAGAAAATCTGACCTTGCAAAAGTTTATACCATCAATGAAAAGAAAGCACATCCTGGAGTTCCAAATTTAGATTTAAATAGAAACTGTCTTCGTTGTAATTATATAACATTACATTCTCTTTCCGTGTGGGGTTTAAAGTGCATGGAAGTACCATATAATAAATTAATGAGTTTTGATCCAATGAGAGCAAAAATATAATGCAAAATTATGCTAAAGAATGGAAAAAGAAAAGTAACTTTAGACAAATATCTTATAACGACTTTGTAACTATTCCAGATGACAATGGAATATATATAGCTAAAGTTGATGGAATGCTAGGATTGTTAGTTTTTGAAAACAATAAGATTTTATTCCAAACGACAACAGGACATTCAATAGAAAATATTCCTGCTGCAGATGATTATAAAGCTTTGTTTAACAAACTAAAAATTAAACAAGCTATGATTGCTGGCGAATTAGTAGCCCAGCGAAGTGGAGCAATCCTTTCTTTTAATGATACTCAGAGTATAGTTAAAACATCATATAAACCTGAAAATGGAAATTTGGTATTTCATTATCCAGTTGATGTTATTGAAATAAATAAAAAGAAATTATCATTTATTCAAGCACTTCAATTTTTAGACAAACATATTGGAAAAATTGGTTTGCCTCATGTTCAAATGCCAATGTATGATATTGGTAAACTTGATAAATTTAGAAAGCTTTATGACAAGATTCTTGGAAAACAAGGCTATGATGGAGTTGTTGTTAGAAATTATAATGGTAGAAACTATAAAGTTAAATTTGTTGAAACAGTTGATTTACTAGTTATTGGTGCTGGACATGAGGATATGCGAGCATGGCAAAAGAAAGAAATTTCATATCTATTATCTTCATTTATTGATAAGAATGGTATTTATAGATCCTCTTCAAAAATTGGAACAGGATTTACTACAGCACAAAGAAGTAAATTTTATAAATTTATATTAGATAATCAGCTTTATAAATCTAATGGAGAATATTTTATTAAACCACAATTGATTGTTGAGACTAAATTCTTTAGAAGTAGAATTACAGATACTCCAGCATATAGATTTAAAAATAATAAATATGAATTGGTTGGGAGAGAATTATCAGTAACATTTTCACATCCTTCATTTGAACGTATCCGACCAGATAAGAAAGCTACGAAGTTTGACGTTAGATTAGAACAAATTCCGCAGTTTAAATATTAGGAGGATGACTATGTCAGATATTAAACAAAGGTTACTTACCTCTAGATTTAAAAAAGATCCTAAAGATAATCGAGATTTTTTATTTAAAAATCATGGAAGATTTAAATTGGTCAATGAATCTTCTGAACCAAAGAAGTTATTACCAAAAAAAATAGATCACAGTAAGAATATGTCACCAATAAAAGATCAGGGTGAATTAGGAAGTTGTGTTTCATTCGCTACTGCTGCTATGAAAGAGTGGCAGGAACAACAAGAGTTATCAGAAGAAATAGGAGATCCAAAGCTATTTACAAAAGGTATATTCTATGATTTTTCTGAATCGTGGATTTACTGGAATGCTAAAAAACTTGATCCGTGGCCAAATGAAGAAGGTACATCAATTAGATACGCTATGAAAGTTCTTCAAAAAATTGGAGTTCCTTCTGAGAAAGCGTGGCCATATAGTGATAATGATTATGGCAAACCAAAAAAATGGGCTAAGAAAGTTGCTAGATTTGCTGCAATTAAATCATATTGGAAAATTAATAATTTATTAGAGCTAAAAACTGCTTTAGTAAAAGGGCCTGTTCCAATTGGTATTGAGTGTTTTGATGAGATTTTTACAGTGGGATCAAATGGTATTGTCCATTACCCAAGAAATCCAAGAAACCCCCAAGGTGGTCATGCTATTTGTACTGTTGGTTTTGATGATAGAAAACGATTTATAAAGTTTAAAAATAGTTGGTCTGTTGATTGGGGGAAAGATGGTTATGGATATTTACCATATAAATATATTCAAGATTTTATGTGGGATGCGTGGGCAGCGGAAGATCTTAATGTAGAATAGGAGATTTATGAATCTTAAAAATGTAAAGTTCTTAAATGAGTTTAGACGACTACCATATCCAAAAAATAAGATGTTGATAATTGGTTCTGGTACGTTATCATTATTAGGAATTAGAAAGAATAAAGATTTAGATGTTTGGGTTACAAAAGATATATTTAATAAGATATCAAAAGATAAAAATTTTAAACCATATACCCTAGCATCTGGTGATAAAGGGTATAACTCTTCTAGCGGTAATATAGAGGTTATAGATAAATTATTCAACTATAAAATCGAAGATCAGCTAAAGTCAGCTATTATTATATATGGTATTCACTTTCAGTCTCCAGAAGATATTATTGAATGGAAGAAAGAAATGGGAAGACCAAAAGACTTACAAGATATAAAACAACTAGAAAAATTTTTACAAAAAAAAGTAGTCGAGAATTATTTACGAGTATTACAAACTTTGAAGTAGGAGAAATGAGTGATGAAAAGTTTCTGGTTATTTAGAAGTAATATTCGAGCGCTAGAATATTATCATGAGTATAAAGATTTAAAAACCTTCAAGGAGAACTGCCATGACTATTACATGTTGTTACCCTTATGGTTGGTAGAACATGATTATTTTGATGAAGTTATTATTTGGCGTCTTTGTAAAAAACCAACTCCAGATATAGTATTTAATATCAATGGAAAAAAATATATTCAGAGATGGGTTAAGAATTTTTCTGAAACTCTCAAGTATCCTTCCCCAGATACTTCTTTTTGGAGAGGAGGTTTTCTAGAATATGACCAAGCTGTTAGTATGAATCCTAAACACTTTGGTTTTAAACTATATCTCGGCGCAGGTCGTAGAGTCTTTTCTCAATATGGTGGACAATATGATATTTATTTAATTGAAGATGAAAGAGATTATAATAAGAAATATAAATGTTTACCATTTTATAAAACCGCTTCACCAGAAATTTTTTATCCTTTGGGACATAAAATAGATTGGGACATTTGTTGGCCTGCAAATTTTACTCAATCTCGTTATAAAGGTCAGGGCGAGTTTATAAAATTAATTGGCAAGTCAAAAT
>Ga0315556_1000773_pt1 | contig 19983 bp, 15 predicted proteins | sample SalMarSW160310MG_FD_202112 | JGI IMG/M metagenome (GOLD analysis project Ga0315556, IMG submission 202112) | Salt marsh sediment microbial communities from the Plum Island Ecosystem LTER, Massachusetts, United States - Salt Marsh Sediment SW1603-10 ...
GCTGAGTGTCGCCACGTGGTTACTTCGTCGCACGTTGACGAGAGCGTGACTATCGAGTGCTCACGCGGTCATCGTCCCCGGTGACGATTCGTGCGATGTTGTCGAGCGCGTTCGTACCGGGTGTGTAGTAGGCAGAGTGGGCGTTCCAGAATGGGGCGTCCCCGGCATCGAACGTCCGGGCACCGAATGGCGGCGAGTGGGGGTCGACACCGAAGACGACCCCCGGCGACGAGAGGCACTCCCCGGGCTGGGTGAGACACTTCGGTCGAGCCAGCTGGATCGGATCGAGGGGTGTGAGACCGGTCCACACCTCCGATGATGGAGGCAGGTGAAGGTCAGAGACGGCGTCGGCACCGACTCCTGGGCTTCCGATGAACACCACCTCGTCCGCAACCATGCCCTCCTCAGCGACGGCGAGACCGACGACCAGCGAACCGTAGGAGTGACCAACGATGGTGATGTGCGCCGGAGGCAGGGAAGCAACGAAAGAGGCAAGTGAAGTGGCGCCGTCCCTGGCCGGCCTTTCGTTGATCGCTGTCACCACCGAATCGGGGGGATCGTATCCGAGCCACGCGATCACGGCGGTGTCGGTACCGCCGAGCCGGTCGGCGAGGTTCTGAGCGTCCCGATGAAACACTCGCTCGTAGGCGTCGAGATCGGTGCCCACGCCTGGTACCAGCACGGCGATGTTGCGTGCAGATCCCAGGTCACCGATCACCTCGACGATGCGGCCATCGCCGGACCCCTCGTACTCGAGGATCTGTCGATCGACCCACGAGCGCCGATCGTCGATGGCGGCATCCAACTCCTCGAGGGTCAGATCCATGCCTCGCATCGACTCCCGCAACGGCGGGAACCAGGATGCCAGCCATCGGATGAACGGTGACTGCTTCGAAAGCTCCTCTCGCCGGCCCTCCAGCCCGGCGAGATCGGCGTCGAGGTGCTGGAGGGCGGTGGGATCGGAACCGCGGAGCTCGATGAGGCTGGCCCGTGCACGCATGCGTGACGCCTCCTCGTGCCACCATCCCGCGGCAACCCGACCCAGCGCCGCGGCCTGGGATCCTGGGAGCAGCATGACCGCCGCGGACAGATTCGCCGTCGCGTCGGCGCCGACACGTTCCATTCGCACCGCGATCTGTCTCGCCACGTCCGGATCGAAGCGTCTCAACACGACACGCAGCGTATGGGGAGAAACGACCTGATGGAAGGTGTGCGGCTAGAAGCCTGCGCGTCTGCCCGCTGCAAGCGCCGCGATCGACTCGATCCTGCCCAGGGCCTCGCGGATCTCTGACACGAACCCCTTTCTGTGGTTGTCCAGGTCGGGATCGTCGACATCGAGCAGACCCCGGTTGCGAGCGAGTTTCAACGCCGACGCGAACAAGACCTGCGACACGGACTCGTCGCCTTGAATGAGGCGCTGCAACCGGTACTGCCTGCCCAGGGCGAGGCACTCGGCGAGGAACTTGCGTTCATTGATCGGAACGTATGGGGAGTGCGACGCGAGGGCATCGGCAACCACCTGGTATGCCTCGAGATACGGTCGCAGCACCCAGTAGCTCGTCAGCGGGTGCAGCTCGCGCAGGAGCTGGCGTGCTTCCCCGCCCAGGACCCGCTCGGGCCAGCGCCTATCTCTGTGGAGCAGCTCGTTCCATATCTCCTGTCTGAACTCGTCCTTGTCCGTGAAGAAGAACTCGAACTTCAAGAGATCCCGCAGCTGCATGACCGAGTTCCAGAAACGCTCGGCGCTCGCTTCGCCGGAGTCGGCCGCGGCGAGCAATGACAGCTCGGTGATCGCCGCGTCGACGAAGAAGTGCGCGACGGTGTTCGCGTAATACGACGCGGTGAGTCGCTGATCGGGTGCGATCAAGTACACGGGTTCAGGACCCGCATCGAAACCCGTCACGATGTCGTGCTCCTCGAGCCGTCTGAGGATCATTTCGAGCTGCGCCCTGTTCTCCGGCGACACGCGCTCGGTCACGGGTAGGTTCCTCTCGGTGATGGGATGGTCCAGCTGTCGCAGCTCCTCCTGGATCTCCTCGATGGTGGATGCTTTGTCGCCTGCCGACAGGAGCGCGATGGTCATCAGTGCCGTCGGAGTGATCGGAGTCACGCTGTTGATGCGGGTGCTCACCTCGAAGGCGAGTTTCTGCACGGTGATCGGTTCGACCGGTGCTCCCTGCTCGACATGGCTCGAGATGGGGAGGGGATTGCCGAAGCTGAGGTGGATGTTGCCGAACCGATGGCCGAACGCCTTGACGTTCCGCACCAACCACCCGAAGCTCTCCTGTTCCTTGTGCTCACCTCGCTGTTCCGCCGCATAGGATCCGACATCTTGGACGTGGTCGTAGGTGATCGACAAGGGAATCAGATACACATCGTCGCTCTTGCCGCGTGCGTAGGCGTCGGCGACGTAGGTGAGCATCCCATACCGTGGGGGGAGGAGCTTGCCGGACCGAGATCGTCCGCCCTCCAGATACCACTCCAGAGGGAACCGCTTCTCGAGCAGGTAGTCGAGGTAGCTCTGCAGAACCAGCTTGTAGAGGGGGTTGTCCTTGAACGTCCGGCGGATGAAGAACACACCGGTCCGCCGAATGATCGGGCCGATGGGGAAGAAGTTCATGTTGATCCCGCCCGCCGTGTGATTGGAGGGGGCGTCGTTCTCCCAGAGGACGTACTGCAGCGAGAGGTGATCGAGGTTCGACTTGTGCGAAGGAAGGAAGACGAGCGGATAGCGCTGGCCGAGTGTCAGGATGCTCCCGAGTTCATCCGGCGAATACAGAATCGCCCGATACCCGCGCCGATAGAGCCAACGGATGCCGTTGGCGACGAGATCGATGAGGTACGGGCTATGTGAGGCTGCAATCTCCCGCAGGTACCGCGAGGCCCTCGTGAACGTGGCATCCTGCGGACGCCCCTCATGGACGGCGATCTGCGCAATGTGCTCCCTGAACGAGGGTGTGCTGAGGATGTCCCGGCGCACGAAACGGGGGACCTTGTAGCGGTTCCCTCTGAGGCGTCGCTCCGCTCTATCCAGTGCGCGTGCTGCCCGACGGTGGACGAAGTCGACGAACTCGACATCGTCCGGGTTCGCCTTCCACTTCTCGCGGAGCGTCGACGCAGTGGCAGGCTCACCGACCACCACCCACGTTCGGTCGGCACTGAACCGCAGGATCACGAGCTGGCGCAGCGGGTCGGGAACCCGAGGATCGACGAGGCGGAAGAGGTCGACGAACGACACCGACCGCCGGCCGTTGTGTCGGGGTGCGAGCCACACCACACGAACGGGTGTAAGCATCGGATCTGTGCCGAGGATCGTCTGCAGACGGGACCGATCGGGGCACCGCTTTCCCGGCTTTCGGGATGGGGGAATGCACAGCGTGGCTTCCGCGTCGGGGTGGTTGCGTTCCACCCATCGCTCCAGGAGGCGTCGTTCGATGAGGCTCGACGCATCGAGAAGGAAGACGTGACTGTCAACGCGCTCCATGGGTCGCGAGTCTAAAGAGGCTGCGCCTGCTCGGCCTGAACTTCGGGGAGGTCGAGGCGAAGAGACCGTCAACCGTTGGCGCCGCTCGTGGGACAGCTCCCCGTGCATCAGACGAGAGAGCTGTCGGGCGACCGCCAAACCCAGCCCTACAGATGCAGCGACACCGGCTCGCTGGTGTGCTGTCTCATAGGGGGAGGACGATGCGGCTCTCGTCGGCCGGCCTCACACCCAGATCGTTGTCCCGTACCTCGATCCAGACATGCCCTGTTGCTTCTATTCCAGTAGCCGCTGGCAACGACTAGCAGCGAGGCGAACGCGACCATGTGGGACGTCCATCGCTGAGCGGACATCATCATCCGAAGCCGAGCGTGTGCACAGGCTCGGCTCGTCCACCATTCCTCAACTGCGATCGCAACCGACGTCGCCATCATCGCCAGCAGTGCGGGCGCCCGCACCCATGTCGTTGCACCGAGGATGGCTACCCCCACGATGAGTGCCGGGAGCGAAGCGAGGAAGAGCCGGCTGTTGCCGAAGAGCAGCGCCGCCACCAAGAGCTGAACGGTCACGACGAGCGCGGCAACACCCAAACCCCGAACGACGGTGTCCTCGGGAATGTCGACAGGCCATCACAGAATCGGCGATTCCGACTTCGGATCAAGAGCTACATTGGCCGCGTGAGAGCCGTTGTCCAGAGAGCGGGCCGCGCGTCCGTGACGGTGGACGGAGTCAACGTGGGGATGATCGACCGCGGACTCCTCGTTCTCGTATGCGTCGCCGAAGGCGACGGGCTGGACGACGCCATTGCCATGGCCGGCAAGCTCGCCCGGTTGCGGATCTTCCCCGATGATCTCGGCCGGATGAACAGATCCGTGTTCGATGTCGGTGGCAAGGTACTCGTCATCAGCCAGTTCACGCTATGCGCCGATGTGGGCAAGGGGAACCGTCCGTCATTCACACGGGCGGCCGACCGGGATCATGCAGAGTCGATTCTCGAAGCGATGGTCGAGGTTCTCGAAGCGGAAGGGCTTGGGGTCGCGACGGGCACCTTCGGGGAGCGCATGCTCGTGTCACTCGACAACGAGGGACCGGTCACCGTCGTCATCGATGTCGAAGGCGGCAGGGTCGTCTAGTCCTGCCATGCGGCCCGCTGTATGAGATCTCCGATGATCGACGGGTGGTCACCAATGATGATGGGGATCTCCCGAACCCGGTTGATCTCGAAGCCCGGATTCGAGAACACGTTGCCGTCTGGCAGCACCACCGTTGGGCTCCCTTCAACGGGCAGAGCACGGCCCGCCTCGATGTCGGCGTTCACCTCTGCACGGTACCTGCCCGTCGACAACGCCTCCGCGAGCGCTTCGGCGTCGAGGCCCTCGGTTCTCGCAACGGCGAGCAGCTCGGTATGCACTCCGAGGTTTCGCGTATGGAGGAACATCGCTCTTCGGATAGCGAGATCGAAGTACTCGCCGACTTCGTCGCCGTAGCTGTAACCCCACTTCTGGGCTTCGGAAGCGAGGACGGAGGAGGTTGGCAGATCCCCTTCATACAAGGTGAACGCGCTCGGCTCGTGTTGGGCGAGAGCGACGATCTCCGCTCGTACCCTGTTCGCCTGTTGGGGTCGGAACGCCACATCGAGTGGCCAGGCTCGGAAGTCGAACGAAACGTCGACACCGAGCTCGTCTCGCATCCTCCTGAGGCGCAACCCCGCCACGTATGCCCAGGGGCAGAACATGTCGCTCCACACGGTGATCACTGCCATGACACTCCTTTCGACCTCCAACCTAATCATCGGGGCGAAGCGGGCGGGCTGTCCAGTAGGATCGCTTGGTGTCACTGGTCGCCGGCATTCTGATCGCACTTGTCGTCCTCATCCACGTCTACATCGTTGTTCTCGAGATGGTGCTGTGGACGAAGCCCCGCACGCGCGCCGCGTTCGGCATCACCAAGGAACTCGCCGAACAGACGAAGGTCATGGCGGCGAACCAGGGCTTGTACAATGGGTTCCTCGCCGCGGGGCTGATCTGGAGTCTTGTCGGACCGGAACACCTCCGGTTCGCCTTCGCGGCGTTCTTCCTCGGTTGCGTCATCCTCGCCGGGGTGGTTGGGGCGGCAACGGTCGGCCGTCGCATCCTCTTCGTCCAGACGGTGCCCGCCACGTTCGCGCTGATCGCGCTGCTGGCCACCTGACCGACCACGCGAGCAGCGTTCTGATCGTGTCCCACCGGTCGCGGGCGAGGGCCATCGAGCCGGTTCTGTCGTTCTTCAGGAGCCCCCGCCTCGCGCAACCGTCGATACCTCAGTCCCCTTGATTGTCGAGGAAGCCGCGGCCCTGTTCACAGAACGGAAGGAAGTCGCACCACCGGCAGCTCGCGGACGGTGACGGTGAGAACCGGCCGTCTTTGATCGCCTCGGTGAGGGCGACGAGGCGGGCGCGTGCAGCTTCCAACCAGGGTTGGTCTGCATGCTCGGTCCGCACATCGAGTCCGTTGCCGAGGTACGCGAACGAGACGTGCAGGTCGACGTCCGGGTTCACGTCTCTCACGGCCAAGGCATAGGCCTCGAGCTGCACCTTCACGGCCGGATTGTCGGATGGTCGGCCGCTCTTGAAGTCGACGATCTCCCACGCGCCCTCTTCCGGGCGATAGATCGCGTCGATACGACCGGTGACCGTCGTGTCATCAGACAGAACCAGGTCGAACGGTGTTTCGATGTGGAGTGGCCGCGCCGTGGCGAAACGTGAACTCAGGTAGGTCGTGAATGGATCTGGGCCGGAGACGTCCGCGCCTTCGGCGACGTCGTACTCGTCGGCGAGGGGGATCACACCACGGTTGTGCATCTCGATGCGGCGGTGCACGTCGATCCCTCTCCTCGCGGCCGGTGACGAACGCCGCGGAAGGGGATCGACCGACGTCCAGAAGTAGCGCAAGGGGCATGTTGCATAGGTGACGAGATTCGAGACCGATACGCGAAGCCCGCTATCCGCCGACACCGGCTCGGGTTCTCTCGGGAGACCGTCGAGGACCAGTTGGAGCTGGTGGCGTTCCCCGTCGAAGCCATCGGCATCACTGGCGAGGCCGCGAAGCCATGACGGGTCGGCGTCGGCATGAGGGAACGCCTCCTCCCAGGATCCGAACAGGGGGTCGGGGGTTGGTGCATGCAGTGTGGAGCGCATCGTGGTCGGAGGGCTCCCGGGATCGTCACAGAGCGCTGTCACACCGACCCCGTCCAAACCCGCTATCAGCTCGAAGAAGGGGCTCGGCTTCTTGGCCTGCCCGAGGGTGTACCAATACGCGCCGGTGAGGACAAGGCGGTGCTTCGCTCTGGTGACGGCCACATACGCGGTTCGCCATTCCTGGCCTTCGTGCCGTGCCCGAAGATCGCCTCGCTCTTCATCGATGCGAAGCTCGAATGGCACCGACTTGGCGTATCGATCGGGATCGTCGAGGCCACCGTATGGCGACGAAGGGAACGTACCCCGACAGACGGCAGGCAGGAACACGGCAGACCACTCGAGTCCTTTGGATCGGTGCACCGTCAGCAGCGAGATGGCGTCCTCGCCGCTGAGAGTTGCCGTGTCGAGTTCCTCCGACGCGCCGTCTTCCTGGAGCAGCTCGAGGTAGTCGAGAAACGCCTCCAGCGACGGTCGTCCTTCGAGCGGGCTCCACTCTTCCGCCAGGTCGAGGAAGCGGTAGAGGTTGAGTCGGGTAGAGAGGCGGCGTGCCGCGTCCATGGTCTCCACCTCCGCCCAGGCTCCCGTCGCGTCGAGGATACGCCGAGCAAGCTCGACGAGGGTGACGCCCTGAGCCAGGGACAAGAGCGTCCGGTACCTGTCTCTGAATTCGGACAGGCGGGCGTCCAACTCCGGGTCGAGGCCCTGTGGACCCTCGTCGATCAGCTCCAGCATCGTTCGATCGATGGCGTGAAGGGCGGCGAGATCGCCGAGCCCGAGTCGGTAGGTCGATCCCGTGAGGAGTCGCGCAAGCGCCGCCGAGTCGTCCGGTCGTGCGAGCAGCCGTATCCACGCGTGGAGGTCGGTGACTTCTGGTACCTGGAGAAGTCCACCCAGGGCCGCTACCTCCACGGGAACGTCGAGCGCTTCCAGAGCCTGGCGAACGAGAGGAATCGAGCTGTTCTTCCTGAAGAGCAGAGCGATCTCCCTCCACGGATACGCCTCCTCGTCGTGGAGACGGCGCACCTCTTCGGCGATCCATCGCGCCTCGTCCGCCGCCGAGTGGAACCATCCGAGCAGGACCGCGCCTTTGCCCGCGTCGGTTACCGGTTCGAGCCGCTCGATCGCACCGGACGCACCGATCTTGCTCTTCACGAGATTCGCGGCATCGATGATGGCTCGGTCGGAGCGGCGGTTCAGACCGAGATCGAGCGTCGGCGCGGGGCTCGCTCCCATCGAGAAGTGGGTGGGGAACGAAGAGAAGTTCTTCAGCGACGCTCCACGCCACTCGTAGATCGTCTGGTCAGGGTCACCGACCGCCGTCACCGGGAACCCGCCGCCGAAGAGACGCAGCAGCAGTTCACGCTGGGCAGGATTCGTATCCTGATACTCGTCGAGGAGAACGAGTCGGTATCGGTCGCGAACCCGGGCTGCGACCGCGCCATCAGAAACGATCCGGTGGGCGATCCGTATGAGATCCGCGTAGTCGACCACGCCGAGCCGCGCCTTCAACGTGTTGTACGTCTCGAGAACCTTCGCCATTTCGCTCCGCGTCTCTACCACCCCGCCTTCGCCGCTCGTCGTGAGCACGTCGGCCGGAGAACGAAGGTGATCCCCGAGACGCGACGAGAGGGTTGCGAGCTCGTCGACACGCCGCGGGGGAGAGGTCAGGTCCAGAATCGAAGTGGGAGTCGTCGAGAGGGCGTCGCGGAGGAGTTGTCGTCGGTAGCCGGATCCGATCACCGTCACATCGCGTGAAAGCCCGATCATCGGACCGAACTCGGAGAGGAGCCTGTGGGCGAAACCGTGGTACGTGGTCACCTCGACCTCGCGCCCCTCCCTGGCGAGGTCGGGAAGATGGCGTCGCAGTCGGTCGGCCAGCTCCGCTGCTGCCTTGTTCGTGAAGGTGATGCCCAGCGCCGCCTCGGGTTCGATCTGGTCGCGCAGAACCAGCGATGCGAGACGCATTGCGATTGTGGTGGTCTTGCCGGTCCCGGCGCCGGCGGCCACCCTGAGGGGGGTGAGGGGATGGTCGATGATTTGCTGCTGTTCGTATGTTGGGATCATTGGGAGAACGCCTCCTGGCCCTCCGGCCACTCTGGGCACACGAGGCGAACCGCGCATCGCTCGCAGGATGGGCTCGGCAACGGCATCCAGTCTTCTTGCAGGATGCCGGCCACGGCAAGACGCATCGCGTTCTCGACATCCGCGATCCGGTGCGTATCGAGGCCGCGGACCGGAATCGACTTCTGACCTCTTTTTGCCGGGTACCACATCTCGGCGTCGACCGTTTCCTGCTGGAACTCCTCGGCGACTGCAAGCGAGTAGAAACCGAGTTGCAGCGACGCAGCCGCCTCATCGAACGTGAGCGGGGTCGCACCCGTCTTGTAGTCGACGACAACGAGCCGGTCGGAGCGCCGTTCGATCCTGTCGGCCCTGCCCTTCCACTCTATGCCGTCGCGCACGAGCGCCAGGTCCCGTTCGAGTGCGATCGGGACACCGGAACCTGGCCACTGCGTGTAGAGGCGTTCCAGGATGAACTCGGCCCTGCGTTTCCACGAGACGGCCCACGGCAAGCCGCCGAACTGATCGGGGTCCCAGCCGTCTGCGAGGTGCTCCAGGGCCTCGTCAAGCGTTCCGCGTGCGTCGCCGCGTTCCATGGCGGCTCGTTCCACGCGTTCGAGCACGCCGTGGATAACGAGGCCCAGGGTGGCGTAGCTGCTGGGTTCCCCACCGACATGGAGGAGACGCTCGAACGCGAAGCGCCGCGGGCACACGAGGTATGCCTCCGCGCGCGAAGGCGACATGGTCAGGTGGGAGCCGATCAGGCCGGTATCGGGCCCGCGCGGGGCAGTTCCTGCGAATCTCCTCCACGGCCGCATTCCCCACTCAGGGCCATCGATGAGTAGGGACACGGCCGCGGTCCTCCGAGTGGAAGGTTCACTCGGGTCGCCTGCGATTCTCCGGAGCCACGCCTCGCTCTCCAGTGGAGTCACCGGTGTGGAGGCGATGGCAGGACGGTTGAGCGCAGACTCCACCGAGTCGACATCGGCGACCGACGCGAAGAACCGGCTCGGCATGCCCCTGCCTTCGTCGAAGCCGCGCGACGTGCACGTCCACACGACACGCCGGCGCGCCCTGCTCATCGCGGTGTACGCGAGGCGCATCTCCTCTTGGAGACGAAACCGCAGGTAGCCGGGAGTGTCCTCGGGGAGGGATGTGTTGAGGTGACGAGAGCCGAGCAGCGACTCCCTCGGACGGAGGTCCGGGAAGGTGCCCTCGACCGCGTCGGCGATGAATACGAAATCGAACTGGAGTCCTTTTGACTGATGCAGCGTCGTGAGCGTCAATCGGTCCTCGTCCGGAGTCCGGTACGACAGGAGGGGGGTGGCCTCGAAGTCTTCCTCGCCGGCCATCTTCCGGTACGTATCGAGCGACATCGACGGGTCACGCTCGGCGAGCCGTCCCAGTGCCTGCGCAAGCGAGGTGAGGGCGGCGCGTTCCTCCGCCCGGTTGGGGTCCGCGGCGACCGGCGCCATCTGGGGAAGTCCGGTCCACACCTCCCAGAGCCCATGGATCGCGGACGTCTCCGTCGCCCAGGTCGGATCCTCCAGCAGATCGGCAAGGGGTTCTCCGTCGTCGACGCCTGCTCGGATCACCTCCGGCCATGTCGCTGCGACGTGGAGGTGTTCCATCTCGCGCATCTTCCCGAGCGAGACTCCGAACAAGTTCCCGAGAAGGACCCGTCTCACCGCCCTGTCTCGCTCCGTCCCTGAGGACGTGGCCGCCAGCGCGCAGTCGAACACCGCTCTCACGGCAGGGTGGTCGACGAGCCGGGCGTCCGGTTCATCGTGTGGCACGCCACGCAGTTCCAATGCCCTGGACAGCTCCGGGAGGAAGCGTCGCTTCGAACGGACGAATACGGCCATCGATGCGTAGGGGTATCCCTGTTCGAGATGCAGTCGCTGCACTTCCTTGGCGAGCCACTCCGCTTCCTCGCTCTGCTGGGTGAAGCGGTAGGTCTCGACGCTCCCCTTGCCCGGTGCGGGATGGACCGGACCCGCCGCACCCGGAAGCGACCCGCCGGCGACCACCCGTTCGGCCGCAGACAGGATCTCTGCCGGGACCCTGAAGGACGTGGTCAACACCAGACGACGAGCGGATCGTGAGAAACGGGCGACATTGTGCAGGTCGGTTCCTCGGAAGCTGTAGATCGACTGATAGGGATCGGCGGCGACCGTGATGTTTCCCGTGGAGAGTCGGTCGAGGAGGCCGGCTTGTGCTGCCGTGGTGTCCTGGTACTCGTCAACGAGGACGTAGCGGTAGGGGAGGACGGTGTCGTCGTCGTCGATCACACGAATGGCTTCGACGAGCAGCGTTCCGTAGTCGATCCTGCCGACTTCGGCGAGATGAACTCGATACCGCCGGAGGAGTCCTGGTAGCGCGGCCCAGTCGGCCCTGTCAGAAGTCTCGAGTTCATCGGGGTCGATGAGCTGTTCGCTGCATCGGAGCAGGAAGTCGGTCACCTCGGTTGCGAAGGAATCGGTCGTCAGCAATGCCCGAAACGGCAATGGCCAGTCGACCGGGTCCTCCCGGAGAAGGAGGTGATGGACGAGAGTGACCTGTTCCGGGCCGGTCAACAATGCCGGCACGGTGTCGGCCGTCTCGAGGATGCGCGCGGCCAAGGCGTGGAACGTCATCGCCGGTATGGAGATGCTCGTACGATCCATCCGGCGCTGCAGCCGATTCCTCACGTCGGCGACACCCCGTCTCGAGAACGACAGGAGGAGCAGGTCGTCGGGCGCTGCGCCGTGTTCGATCAGCAACTCGGCACGCCGGACGAGGAACTCCGTCTTGCCGGTGCCAGGTCCTCCGACGACCAGTTGCCGGCCGTCGGTGTCCTCGATCACCGAGGACCACTCTGATGGGTCCACCCGTCGCTCGATCACACGGACAGCGTAGAGGCGAGGTGTGACATCACCAGTCGAAGGAGGGCTGGTGGAGCTGCGTGGACCCGTCCGGGAAGATGTGCGTGATCCGCGCTCCCATCACTTCGAGAGCCGGTGCCAGCACTGTGGATCGGTGGCAGCGAGAAGGCTCGCCCTCCGCGCACAGCAGCACGACGGGGGCGTTGCGGGCGAGGGTCAGGACCTGGTGCAGCGATGCGAGAAACGATGCGGGATCAGGTGTGTCGCCGAGGCCGCCGAGCGTATCTCCCATCCATCGATAGCCGAACCCTGCAGTCCTTGCGAGTTCCGCGAGAGAGTCCTTGTTGAAGTCCGGCGCGTGACGCGAGTACGGGCGAGATCGAACATCGATCACCGTCGCGATGCCGAATCGATCGAGGAAGTCGGCGATCATGCGGAAGTCGCCTGCCCCGTGGCCGATCGTGAAGACGGGTGGTCTGTCGGACATGTGCTCCGTGTAGATTGTTGTTGAGGAGGAGGCGTATGGAAAGCATTGCACAGGGCGTGGAGACCCGCGAGTGGCAGTCCCAGATGTACCAAGAGGCGGTTGCCCAGCTCGATCGGGTAGCAGGACTCATCGACCTCGACCACAACATCTGGCAACGCCTCCGGTATCCGCAGCGATCGCTCGTCGTGACGTTTCCATACCGCAAGGACGAGTACTCGGACGTGGGGACCCTGTTCGGATACCGGGTGCAACACGTGCTGACCATGGGTCCGACGAAGGGGGGCATTCGCTACGCGCCGGACGTGAACCTCGGAGAAGTCGCGGCGCTCGCGATGTTGATGACATGGAAGACGTCGATCGTCGGTCTGCCGTTCGGTGGCGCCAAGGGCGGTGTGCGGGTGGATCCGATGGAGTTGAGCCTCCCGGAACTCCAGCGGGTGACGAGAAGGTACACCGTGGAGATCATGAACTTCATTGGCCCGAACAAGGACATCCCTGCGCCCGACATGGGAACCAATGAGCAGACGATGGCGTGGATCATGGACACGTACAGCCAGCAGGTCGGGCACTCAGAGCCGGCCGTGGTGACCGGCAAGCCGCCGTCACTCGGTGGGTCGGTCGCACGACGCGAAGCAACAGGCAGGGGTCTGGTGAGCCTGCTGCCGAGCGCGGCATCCCACATCGGACTCCGCCTCGCAGGTGCCAGGGTCGTCGTTCAAGGCTTCGGCAACGTGGGCAGGTACGCGGCGATCGCCGCGGTGGAACTCGGCTGTTCGGTCGTGGCCGTGTCGGACGTTCACGGCGCGGTCTACGATCCGGACGGGCTCGAACTCGGCAAGGTCGTTGCGTGGATCGACGAGCACGGCTATCTCGACGACTACCCGGATGCGGAGCACATCACCAACCAGGAGATGATCCAACTTCCGTGCGAGATCCTCATTCCAGCAGCGATCGCCGGAGTGATCGACGCGGGCAATGCCGAGAAGGTCCAAGCTCGCATGGTTGCCGAAGGCGCAAACGGGCCGACGACGATGGAGGCCGACGCCATTCTCGCCGACAAAGGGGTGTTCATGATCCCGGACGTCCTCGCCAACTCGGGCGGTGTCACCGTCTCCTACTTCGAGTGGGTGCAGGACCTCCAGAACTACTTCTGGTCCGAGAACGAGACAGTGGCCCGCCTGCGCGAGATCATGAACAAGGCGTTCGACGAGGTGCTCTCCATCAGCATCAAGGAGAAGGTCGACATGCGCACTGCCGCTCTCATCAAAGGCGTGCGTCGCGTGGCGGAGGCCAAACTCGCTCGAGGGGTGTACCCGTAGCGCTCACTCGGTCCAGGCCGGGCAGAGGTCTTTGAACGAGCACCAGTCGCACAGCTTGCCCGGTTTGGTCGGGAAATGGTCCGTTTCGATTGCCTGGTTGATGCGGTTCCAGAGCGCCCGCAGCGTCCGCTCGGTCGCGTCGAGGGTTGTGTCATCGATCGGGAGTCGGTACAGCACGGGGCCGTTCAGATAGAGCAGCCGAACTTCCGAAGGAGTCCGCCCCAGGCGGGTGCGGATGAGCAGAGCATAGATCTTCAGCGCGAAGAACGCGGACATCGCGTAGCGCTCGGGTGGCGCCTTGCCGGTCTTGTAGTCGAGGATCACCAACTCCCCGTCGTCCACCTCGTCGATGCGGTCGAGAATCCCTCGGATCGTCATGCCGTCGAGATCCTCGAGCATGTCCAGCTCCCGATGAAGAGGAGCAACCTCCGTTGGATCTTCGAGCGCGAAGTAGTTCGCCAGAAGCGAAAGACTCTCGAGTCCCCACTGCCGCTCCGTCTCGTTGTCGTCGAACAGGCGCGAGTACTCGTCCGTTCCGCGTAGCTCCGTCCACGCGTCACGGAATAGCTGGTAGAGGCGTTCAGCGGTGCGCTCGGGAGCAGGGAGATCGTAGAGCCGCTCCAGCGCCAGATGCGCCGTCGTCCCGCGCGCCTGGTAGGTCGTTGTCGGCTCCGGAAGCCTGTCGATTGCCCTGAACTTGAACAGCTGAGGGCAGGACTTGAAGTCGCCTGCCCGGCTAGGAGAGAGGGTTTCGAGGCTCATGATGCGGACGTTAGCGGGTCCCCGTGACAGATCGCGAAAACCTGTAGCACGGTCGCGAAAACAAGGAAGCCGGCCGGTTTGCGTCGCCGGAATCGAGCCCGTACATTCCTGATCCCTATATTGGAGACGTTCGATGTAGGTGCTCGGCGGCCGGGGAACCGGTCGGCGAGCGAGGGCTCACCACCCACGCTCCATGGGAGCCGCCCTCCGTGAGGAGGCGTATTGTGGGGCCTCCGGGCCGCATGATCGGGCTGGCGAGCACTTCCGGAAACGGAAGGTGCTTTGCTCGGATCTCGAGTCCGAGTGGGGCAAGAACTCCGGTTCGCCGGAGTTCGAACTCGACGGGTTTCCGTCGAGCCGCAGCTGCGGAATCCGAGGCCGGTTTCCGGTTTCGGACCCGGACGGTCGGTGTTTCGACACCGACTCGACGGAAAAGAGGAACCCCGAGAGGGCAGATGTTTCGGCTGAAGCTCCCTCGGGGTTTTCCTCGTCCGGCCGTTCGAGTTCGCGAAATCTGTGTGTTCGGTCGCGAAATCTGTGTGTGGCGTGGAGTTGCGGGTGTTGGTGGGGTTGGTTAGAAAGGGGGTGCGCTTCGGAGGCAACTTCGGAACGTACCCGAGACGGTTGAGAGACCATCCTGGGTTCCCCACCGGGGAGACCGGCCCTTTCGGGGGTACCGGAGTTCTCGTGGGGTAGGAACCCCGAGAGGGCAGATGTTTCGGCTGAAGCTCCCTCGGGGTTTTCCTCGTTGTTCACCTGTAACGCTTCGCCGTGAGGGGGGACTTGTCTTGCAGGTCGACGCAGGAAGTCCAGCCCACCTGTTCGACCGAGGCCCTTGCCGCGACGAGGCTCCGGGAAACCGGAGCTTCTTCGCGTCCAGCGAGGTATCGTGGGGGTGAGGAGCGGGCATTGTACGAGGCAATCGAGTACGTGGAGGAGGAACTGGACGGGATTCCGACCGGCACATCGGTCGAGACCCCGCTCGGAGTCTTCGAGAGCGAGAGCGAGGCTGTCGCGAGAGCGAGGGCGGCGAGGGCAGCGTACGGCGATCGTCACGAGTACGCCTGGTGGATCGTGCGAGAGCAGGGCGGGCGGATTGCGCTGTGGATCGGCGACTCCCGAAGCGGACGCGAGTTCGTGGTTGATGTCACGAAGGAAGAGGTCGTCGATGTACGCCCGACGAACCGGCGGCGGTAGCCGTTGCTCGGACCGTTTCACTCCGTCTGGGGATGGGTCGCCATCGTCACCGACACGGTCGCCGGCTTCTACGGGATCGGGTCCGCGATTCTGAAACACGTGCCGGGTAGGATTCTCAGAGTCGCGGTGGGTGCGGCAATCGTGGCATCGCTCATACAGGTCACCGTCGGAGTCGCCCTGTACGCCCTCGGCGAACGACCCGGCAGGATGCACGTGTTCTACGGCGTCCTGACGGCCATCTCGCTCGCAGTCATCTACGTGTATCGGGGCGAGATGAACGGGAAGCGCGCAGCGCTCCGCTGGGGGCTCTTCTGCCTATTCCTCGCCGGACTGGGTCTGAGAGCGGTGATGACCTATGCAGGTTGAGAGGAGCATTGATGTTGCTGGCTGAGAAGCGATTCCTGATCACAGGGGTCCTGACCGACGACTCGATCGCGTGGCACGCCGCCCGAATCGCGCAGGAGCAAGGAGCCGAGCTGATCCTCACGGGATTCGGTCGTGGCGTTCGAATCACCGAACGTTCCGCCAGACGCCTACCGGAGCCACCCGACGTGCTCGAGATGGACATCACCGATCCCGAGCAGGTGCAGGCAGTCGTGGAGGATGTGACGGAGCGTTGGGGAAGTGTCGACGGCGGTCTTCACGCGATCGCCTATGCGCCGGAAGACGCGCTCGGAGGTGCGTTCTTGTCCACTCCACCGGAGAGCGCGCAGACTGCGTTCATGACCTCCGCGTTCTCCTTCAAGACGCTTGCGGCCGCGCTCGCACCACTGATGACGAGCGGTGGATCGCTGGTCACGCTGGATTTTGACAATCGGCAGGCATGGCCGGCGTACGACTGGATGGGCGTGGCCAAGGCGGCGCTCGAATCGGTGACCCGGTACCTCGCGCGAGACCTCGGGCCCCAAGGGATCAGGGTGAACGCCGTCGCCGCCGGCCCACTCCAGACGGTTGCCGCCAAGTCGATCCCCGGGTTCGGTCGCTTTGAGGACGCGTGGTCGGAACGATCTCCGCTCTCATGGGACGTCACGGATCCGGTGCCCGTCGCCAAGATGGTGTGTCTCCTGCTGTCGGACTGGATGCCCATGACGACCGGTGAGATGATCCACGTCGATGGCGGGTTTCACTCGATAGCGGTGGCCGTACCGCCCGAGGACTGATCGATCCAGGCACGACGGGGCGCCGTCGTGGTTGGTGCAACCTTGGGCATCCAGACCTCGAAGGTCGCACCTCCCCCGGGGGTGTCCTCGATCCTGACCGTTCCTCCGATGGTCGAGCTGAGGCCGCGCACGATGGCGAGTCCCAGTCCGGTGCCTCCCTGGCGCCGCGTCGCCGAGGACTCGAGCTGCGTGAACCGTTCGAACACCCGCTCTCGATCCCGTACAGGGATGCCGGGCCCATGGTCGACGACCGATATCGTGACCGCGTCCGAATCCTCGTCCGCTGTCACCTCGATGGGCGATTCCGGCGCGTACCGGATGGCGTTCTGGACGAGGTTGATCATGATGCGTCTGATGTGCTCGGGATCAGACGTGAGCTTGATGCTGGGACCGGTGACCGTGACGCGACCCGAGTCGGGCACCTCGCGTACCGTGTCCTGGAGGAACGGAACGAGGTCGACGGTCTCTGCCACCATCGGCAAGGCCTTGCCTTCGATGCGGGAGACGATCAGTAGATCCTCGATGAGGTAGTTCAGCCGATTTGCTTGTGATCTCGCAGACTCGAGGAGGCCGTTGGCCATGTCACTGTCGCGTGGCAGCTCAGGGCGTGCGAGTGTCGCGAGCGAACCGATGATCGACGTCAGGGGTGTTCTCAACTCGTGGCTCACGACCGACACGAAGTCGGACTTCATCGCTGCGAGTTCCTCCATCTTGCGGCTCGTCTCCGCCGCCTCCTGAATCCGCCGGAGCTGTGCGATCGCCAACGCCGTCGGGGTCGAGAGCGACACCAGGCGGTCGAGGTCCTTGTCGGTGAAGGGGCCCTCGGTCCTGTCCGCGATGACCAACACACCGAGCGCACGGTCCTCCACGCGAACGGGTGTCGCGATCGCATTGCGGACGCCGAGCTCGCCGAGAAGCCCGTGGTAGTCGGGGTCCTTGTCGAGATCATTGAAGATCATCGGCCGACCCGAGGTGTAGACGCGTTCCAGGTCACCGCCAGCGCGAAGTGGCAAGCGATACCCCTCGACCTCGAGCTGGTGGCCGATCGTCCAGATCGGGCTCATCACGTTCAGGACCGGTCTGTTCGGATCCTTGAGCAGTAGCGCCCCGACCTGGGCATGGAGGTACTGTCCGATACGCCCAACAAGCATTGGGAGAGCCTCTTGGACGGTCTCCGCCACCGAGGTCGCCGTCGAAACCTCATAGAGACGCTCCAAGTCCATCTCCCTCGCCGTGAGGGCATCGAGCCGTTCGGTCGCGAGGACGTGCTCGCTTCTGAACCCTTGCATCAGAGCGGCGACTGCAAACGACACGCCGGCGACAGCGAGTACGGGAACGATGAGGTTGTGCACAGGCTCACCGTTGGTGATCGCGATGGTCACATAGGAGGCGGCAGCGGTCACCGTCACGAACCCGTGCACGGTCAATCCGGCCATGGCAGCCGAAAGCGCGACGATCGCGAGATCTGCAGCGAGGATCGTCGACTCGAGCCTGGGGATCGTTCCGGCAGCGGTCAACATCGCAACGAACACTGCGAACAGCAACGCCAGCATAACCGTTCCGATCGGCCGGTCCAGCAGCGAGGTCCAACGCACGAGCATCAGCAGCAGCAACGTGACACCGGTCGCAAGAGCAGAGCCCCATACTCGGAGATCCCCGACCACCCCGTCGAAGTAGGCCGTGATGAGGATGCCGATGGTCAGCAGAATCATGATGCGCACGCCGAGCAGCGCAGTCTGTTGGGTGATCGGGCGCTCCACGGAACCTAAGTATGGTCGGTGAAGGTACGGGTAGCGGTAATCTCCACGGAGCGATCGGGACGGACATGTGGCATTGACAACCATTGCCGGCTTGTTCGGGGAACGCTATGGAGAAGGTGCCCCGAGCGTGCTTGCCCTGCACGGATGGGGACGTGATCACACCGATTTCGCAGCCGTCCTCGAAGGCATCCCCTCTATCGCGATCGACTTGCCGGGGTTCGGCGCGTCAGCAGCACCTTCGGCGCCGATGGGATCGGCGGGGTACGCGGATGCCGTCGTCCCAGTCATCGATGACTTCGCTCGACCTCCGATCGTCGTCGGGCACTCGTTCGGCGGGAGGGTGGCGATCCAGCTCGCTACGAGAAGGCTCGTGTCCGCGCTCGTACTGATCGGCACACCTCTGTTGCGAGTTGCGCCACGGCGCCGCCCCCCGCCGGGCTACCGGTTGACCAAGCGATTCCGGTTCCTCCTCGGCGAAGAACGTCTGGAGCGCGCACGAAGACGCTACGGATCAGCGGACTACCGAGCGGCGACGGGCGTCATGCGCGATGTGCTGGTGATGGTCGTCAACGAAAGTTACGAACATGTCCTGCCCACGATCGAATGTCCGACGCGCCTGCTCTGGGGGGCGAGGGACGCCGAAGTCCCCTTGTCCGTTGCAGAAGCGGCGCTCGATCTCATGCCGAGAGCCCGACTGCGTGTCGTTCCCGACGTGGGACACCATGTGCCATCGGTGGCGTCCTCCATCGTGCGGGCCGAGCTGCTGGAGATGCTGTGACGGCTGCGGCACTGGTTGCCTTGTTCGGACTGGCCGCCGCGTGGGTCGCCTCCCTGGTTCGTTGGGTGCGAGTCGCGCAACGTGAGCACTACCTCGGAGGAGCTGTGGGTCGGTTCGCTGTCCGATGGTGGACATCCTCGTTCATGAACGCAGCTGGGTGGATCGCGGCGCTCGGCGGTACCGCTGCGTCGTTCGTGGAACCGCTGTGGGCATTGCTTCCCGCTGCGGTGTTCGCGCTCGGGCCCGTCGGGATGGGCCTCCGTGGTCGGACCTCACGACTCGCGTGGACTCCCCGAGTCCGTCGAGTAGCCGGCACGATGGTGGTGCTCGAGGTCGCGTTGGTCACCCTCGCCCGGGCCTCGGTGCCGCTCGTCGCGGTCGAGCTGGTGGCTCTGCCTGTGATCGTCGACGTCGCGTTGTGGGTGTTGGAGCCGCTCGAACGCAGGCTGAGTCGGCGATTCGTGGAGCAGGCGGCCGGGCGGCTAAGAGTCGTCGCCCCGAAGATCGTCGCCATCACCGGCTCCTACGGCAAGACCACCACGAAGGGGTACGTCGGTCATCTGCTGCGGCGTACCGCCGACGTGGTTGTGAGCCCCGCGAGCTTCAACAACAGGCTCGGGCTCGCCCGATCGATCAATGAGCAGGTCGCCAGCGGAACCCAGGTGTTCGTCGCCGAGATGGGGACGTACGGTCCCGGCGAGATCCGCGATATGTGCTCGTGGATTCCGCCGACGGTGGCGGTCATAACGGCGATCGGTCCCGTCCATCTCGAACGTTTCGGCAGCCTCGAGGCGGTGGCGGCTGCCAAAGCTGAGATCGTCGACGGTGCCGAGACGCTCGTCCTCAACGTCGACTACCCGAGTCTCGAGGCACTCGCGGACGGCGAGCGGCCCCGACGAACGGTGATCCGCTGTTCGACAGCCAACTCCGATGTCGACG
>Ga0315556_1000774_pt1 | contig 19976 bp, 18 predicted proteins | sample SalMarSW160310MG_FD_202112 | JGI IMG/M metagenome (GOLD analysis project Ga0315556, IMG submission 202112) | Salt marsh sediment microbial communities from the Plum Island Ecosystem LTER, Massachusetts, United States - Salt Marsh Sediment SW1603-10 ...
AGCACCGGATCGAGGACGCGCTCTCGACGACCCGCGCGGCCGTCGAGGAGGGCCTCGTCGCCGGTGGCGGCACCACCCTGCTCCAGGCGATCCCGGCGCTCGACAAGCTCAAGCTCGAGGGTGACGAGTCCGTGGGTGTCGACATCGTGCGCAAGGCGCTCGAGGCGCCGACCCGCCAGATCGCCGACAACGCCGGTGCCCCCGGCGAGGTCGTGGTGTCCAGGGTCGCCGCGATGAAGATCGGCGAGGGCTACGATGCCCTCAAGGGCGAGTACGGCGACATGTTCACCAAGGGCATCGTCGATGCCGCCAAGGTGACCCGCTCCGCCCTCCAGAACGCCGCCTCGATCGCCGCGATGGTGCTCACGACCGAGACGCTCATCACCGACCTCCCGGTCAAGGAGACCGCCGGCGCCGGAGCCGGCCACGATCACGGCGGAGGGATGGACTTCTAGTCCGGCTCAACGCAAGCACGCGGCGCCCGGTCGACGAAGTCGCCGGGCGCCTGTTCATGCCCGCGGGCGCCATCGGTGGCCCCGGATCACGTTCAGGCGGCCAGGTGGACGCCGTACACTCGCGCCACGTAGCAGCCCGCGTCGGCAGGGAGGGCGCCATGGGGATGGTTCGCATCCGGCGGTTCGGGATCGTGCGCACCGCGACGGTCGCCGCGGTGCTGTACGCGGTGGTCTCGGTGGTGGTGTTCCTGATCATCGGCGTGCCCCTGGCCCTGCTTGCCGCGGTCGCCCCAGGTGAGGTCGGCCCGGCCATCGGTGCCGGTGTGGCAGGCGTGCTCATCTTCGGGCTGCTGGCCACCGTGTTCTACGCCGCCATCGGCTGGGTGATGACCGCGATCGCGTGCGCGCTCTACAACCTGGTGGCTGGCTGGGTCGGCGGAATCGAGGTCGAGATCGAGGGATTGCCGCCGTCCGGCCCGGGATACGGGTCGCCATATTCGCCCGGCTACCCGGTGACGGGCTACGGCTCGCCGGGCTACGGGTCGCCCGGCCACGGCTCGCCTTCGGGTGGACCCGGCCATGGAACGCCGGGTGCCGGGGTGCCCGGCGCCGGCACGCCCGCACCGCCCGGCACGTATCCGCCTGGTCAGCCGGGCGCGGGTCCGCCCCCGCCTCCCCGTTGACGCGGACCGGCCAACCTCCCGGATCGCGGACGCCGGGGGTGAGGCGCCCAACCTAGAATGGGGGGGTGAGTCCCAGCCCTGCCGGCGAGCCCCGCAAGCGTCGTCGTACGCGCCTCGCCGAGACCGACGGACAGGGGACCTGGATCGATCTCGGCGAGACCGGCGACGCGGGGCCTGACGCCGCCTCCCGCGACCACGAAGGATCGGTCGCCGGACCGGCCGGCGCCGCCGCGCCCGAGGAGCCCGACTGGCTGCGCGAGGCGCCGCCGGCACCCGAGCTCGACCGATCCGGACCCGCCCTCGATCCCGAGGCCGTCGAGGCCGCGATCGTCGCCCGTCGGACGGCCCGTGCCGACGAGATCGTCTCGCACCTCAACCCCGAGCAGGCCCGGGCGGTCACCACCACGGACGGGCCGCTGCTCATCCTCGCCGGCGCCGGGTCGGGCAAGACACGCGTCGTCGCCCACCGGATCGCCTACCTCATCGGCGTCAAGGCGGTCCAGCCCTATCGGATCCTGGCGGTCACGTTCACCAACCGGGCCGCCGGCGAGCTGCGCGAGCGGATCACCGCCCTGATCGGGAAGCTCGGCAAGGATGTCGAGGCCGGCACGTTCCATTCGCTGTGTGCCCGCGTCCTCCGCCGCGACGGCGAGGCGATCGGGCTCGACCGGCGGTTCGTGATCTACGACACCGACGACCAGCAGCAGCTGATGAAGCGGATCCTGGCCGAGGAGGACCTGCCTGCGACCGGTGAGCTCCGGCCGGCCGCCGTGCTGGGTGCGATCAGCCGCGCCAAGAACGACATGCTCGATGCCGCGTTCCTGGCCGAGCACGCCGTCAATCATCGTGAGCGGGTCATCGCCCGCCTCGCCTCGCGCTACGCGGAACGGCTTCGGGCCGCCAATGCGCTCGACTTCGACGACCTGCTGCTGCGGGCCGTGGAGCTGTTCACCGAGGCGCCCCAGGTTCTCGAGCGCTACCAGGCCCGCTGGCGGTACCTCCACGTCGACGAGTACCAGGACACGAACCGGCCGCAGTACCTGTGGGTGCGCGCGCTGGCCGCGGCCCACCGCAACCTGTGCGTGGTGGGCGATGACGACCAGTCGATCTACGGCTGGCGCGGCGCGAACGTCCAGAACATCCTCGACTTCGAGCACGACTACCCCGACGCGACGGTGGTCAAGCTCGAGCAGAACTACCGCTCCACCCAGCTGATCCTCGATGCGGCGCACGCCGTCGTGTCGCGCAACGAGCGCCGGACCGACAAGAAGCTGTGGACGCAGAACCAGGGAGGCGTGCCGATCCAGCGCTTCGAGGCGTTCAACGAGGAGGAGGAGGCGGAGTGGATCGCCCGCCAGGTGGAGTCGCTGGTTGGCGGGCGTGGATCGGTGCTCACGCGGCGGGCGGACGACGACGAGTCGAGCCGGCTCCGGGCGCGGGACGTCGCGGTGATGTACCGCATGAACGCCCAGTCCCGAGCGATCGAGGAGAAGTTCCTGACCTACGGGATCCGCTACCAGCTGGTCGGCGGTACCCGCTTCTACCAGCGACGCGAGGTCAAGGACGCGCTGGCCTACCTGCGGGTGCTCCGGTCGGACACGGATCTGGTGTCGTTCGAACGGGTCATCAACGTGCCGGCGCGTGGGATCGGTAACCGGAGCGTGGAGGCCCTGCGACGGCACGCGGTCGCGCACGACGACAACACGTGGGCCGCGATCGAGGCGGCCGCCGCCGGCGGCGTGGAGGGGGTCAGTTCCCGGATCCGGGGCCCGATGGCCGAGTTCACGGCGCTCATCCGGCGGTTGCGGACCCGGGTCGGAGTGCTGCCGCTGCCCGAGCTGCTGGACGAGGTGTTGGAGGCGTCGGGCTACCGGGCGATGCTCGCGGACGGCTCCGAGGAGGGCGAGGATCGCTGGGCGAACCTCCTCGAGCTGCGTCAGGTCACGACTCGCTACGACGATCTGGCGCCCGATGATGCGCTTGACCGCCTGCTGGAGGAGACGGCCCTGGTGGCCGACCAGGACGCCTACCAGGACGACAAGGACGCGGTGACCCTGATCACGCTGCACGCGGCGAAGGGCCTCGAGTTTCCCGTGGTGTTCATCGCCGGGCTCGAGGAGGGGCTGTTCCCGCACAATCGCGCGCTCGACGACGAGGCCGAGCTCGAGGAGGAGCGCCGGCTGGCCTACGTGGGGATCACCCGGGCGAAGCGGCGGCTGTACCTGTCGCACGCCTGGCGTCGGGCGACCTGGGGCGGCGGCGGGATGAGCGTCCCGTCACGCTTCCTGCTCGAGATCCCGGCCGAGCTGATGGTCGGCCCGCAGCTCCATCGCGACGCTGACTACGGTGCCGACCTCGATCCCGAGCTCGTGTTCCGCGAGCGCGGCTCGCGGCTCGGGTCCGGGATCCGGGCCGGCGGCGGTGCGTACCGGCAGGGGAGCGGCAGGCCCGGCGCGCCGGCACCCGGCGAGACGTTCCGGCCGACCCGCGATCTCGGCGCGCGGCGCGAGGCCTACGCGGCCGGAGCGCCGTCGGGGTCGCTGGGACGCCAGCCATGGCCCGGTTCGCAGCCGTCACCGGAAGGGACGGTCCCACAACGGCCCATCGTCCCGGGCGAGCGCCGGTACCGGGACGGGGACCGGATCCGTCACGCACGGTGGGGCGACGGGATCGTGGTCACCTCGAAGCTGACGCGTGACGACGAAGAGGTCACGGTCGCCTTCCGGGACCCGGTCGTCGGCCGCAAGACGATGCTGGCCTCGCTCGCGAACCTCGAGATCATCGGCTGAGCAGACGCCGTGGCCCGTGCCGACCTCAGCGAGCGAGATGGGGGACGTGCTCTGGGTAGTGCCGGGTCGTGTCGCTGGCGACCAGCTCGGCCAGCGGGTCGTCGCCCAGCCAGGCGAACCGGCCGGCAGTGAACAGCGCGTCCGGGGGCGCCGCCTCGACGGCGGCGAGCACCCGCTCGAAGGCGGCCGCTTCGCCCGACCTGACGTCCGCGGCGTCTCGTGCTCGGCTCTCCTCGAGGATCCGTGCGTTGTGGACGTCGATGTCCCAGGATCCGTTGGCGTCGTACGGCTCGTGGCCCTCGAGCAACGCCGTCACCACCCGGGCCGAATGGTCGCTCCACCACTCGACGTGGGCGAGCACGTCCTTCCGCGTCCAGCCGTCCATCCCGGGCGCGGGCGCCAGCAGCGCGGCGACATCGAGGGTGGCGCTCACCGACTCGATGTCGCCATGGGTCCTGCGCATCTCGCGCAGCAACGTGGGCTTGTCCATGACCACAGTCTGGACCGAACGCGACCGAGGATCGTCATGTATTCGGTCCAAGTGCAAGCTCGGGCCCAGATGCTCGTCCCGAGATCGGCCGAGGCTCGCCAGCCACTCGGCGCGCGACAGGCGGTAGGTGACGTGCTCGCGGAGAGGATGACCCTCGGGCAGTCGCGGATGCAGGAAGTCGAACGGTTCCGGTCGATCGCGGTGCATCCCCAGGCGCTCCATGACTCGTCGGGAGCGGGCGTTGGTCACGGCGGTGTAGGAGACGAGCGCGTCGAGCGCCAGGTCCTCGAACGCGAACCGGACAGCCGTCCGGGCCGCCTCGGTCGCGTACCCGTGGCCCCAGGCGTGACGTGCCAGCCGCCAGCCGATCTCCACCGAGGGCTCGGGAGCCCACCTCGGGAGCGAGAGGCCGGTGAACCCGAGGAACATGCCTTCCTCGATCCGCTCGACCGCCCACAGCCCGTAGCCCCGCTCGCGCCAGCCGGCGACGATCCGGCCCGCCAGGGCGTCGCTCTCCTCACGGGGCAGAGGTCCGGCGAGGAGCTCGGCGACCGCGGGGTCGGCGTTTAGCTGCGCGAACGGCTCGAGGTCCCCCCGGCGCCACTCGCGCAGCAGCAGACGGTCTGTTCGGAGGCGGGGCACGGGCGTCTGGTCGTCCATCAGGTGCATGGTCGCCGATCCGCGGCATATGCTGCGTCGCATGCCGATCCAGGCCCATGGCAGCATCGCGTACCCTCCGGCGAACCTTCCCCCGGTCGACGTCGAGCAGATGGTGCGGCTGGCGGACTTCGAGGATCCTGCACGCGAACGCATGCACCCGGTCGCCTGGGCGTACTACGCGCGTGGTGCCGCTGACGAGCACACGCTGCGCGACAACCTGGCGGCGTGGGACCGGTTCCGGCTCCGGCCGAGGGTCCTCGTCGACGTGTCGCACCTGGATCTCGCGACCACCGTGCTGGGCAGGCCCGTCGCGCTTCCGGTCGCGGTCGCTCCAGCGGCCCTCCACGCGCTGGCGCATCCCGACGCGGAGCTGGCGACTGCGGGGGCAGCCGCGGCAGCCGGCGCCCTGAACGTCGTGTCCACGGTCGCCTCGCGCTCGCTCGAGGCCGTGGCGGATGCAGCGCCCGACGGCCGGCGCTGGTTCCAACTCTACGTCCAGCCTGACTGGGCGCTCACCCGGGACCTCGTCGATCGTGCCGTCGCTGCCGGCTACGAGGCCCTGTGCATCACCGTCGACCTGCCGATCCTCGGCTACCGTGACGACGTCCTCCGGCAGCGGTTCGACCCGGGCGAGGGTGCCTACGCCAACCTTGCGCGGCGAGCGGCGTGGAGCCACGGATCGGAGCTCGACGGGACGCTCGATTCGCGGCTGGTCGCGCTGACCTGGGACTCGCTCGCCACGATCCGGTCGTGGACGTCGCTGCCGATCGTGCTCAAGGGCATCCTCACAGCGGAGGACGCCCAGCTCGCGATCGAGCACGGTGCGGATGGCGTCTGGGTGTCGAACCACGGGGGGCGCCAGCTCGACCGGGTGGCGGCCGGCATCGATGTCCTGGAGGACGTGGTTTCTGCCGTCGATGGGCGGGCGGAGGTGTACCTCGACGGCGGGATCCGGCGCGGGTCCGAGGTCCTCATCGCGTTGGCGCTGGGTGCGCGGGCCGTGTTCGCGGCGCGCCCGTTCCTGTGGGCGCTCGCGTGCGCCGGCCAGACGGGCGTCGAGCGGGCGTTCGCGATCGTCCGCGAAGAGCTGGAACGGGCGCTCTCGCTGGTGGGGGCCCGGACCCCGGCGGACCTGCGTCGTGACCACGCCGCCACGTTCCTCAGGGACCCGGGACGATGACCGAGCCACTCCCCGTCGACCCGGCGCTGGTCGACGACGCCGCTTCGCTGGACCCTGCCGTGGCGGAGGCACGGCACGCCGCGCTCGCCGAGCAGATCCACCGGGCGAACCGGCTCTACTACGAGCAGGACAGCCCCGAGCTCTCGGACGCCGAGTATGACGCCCTGTTCCGCGAGCTCGTCGCGCTCGAGACGGCATTTCCCGCCCTGGTCACGCCCGACTCGCCCAGCCAGCGCGTCGGCGGCGCGCCGACCGCCGGTCGGTTTCCCGAGGTCCACCACCAGCGCCCGATGCTGTCGCTGTCCAACGCCTTCAGCCACGACGAGCTGCGCGCTTTCGACACGCGGGCCCGGCGCGGCCTGGGCCTGGACGCAGCCCCGGATGCCGCACCCGAGCTGACCTACGTCGCCGAGCTCAAGATCGACGGCCTCGCGATCTCCCTTCGCTACGAGCGCGGGCGGTTCACGCTGGGCGCCACGCGCGGCGACGGCACGACCGGTGAGGACGTGACCCCCAACCTGCGCACGATCCGCGCCATCCCGGATCGCCTCCCCGAACCGGTCACGATCGAGGCCCGGGGCGAGGTGTTCATGCCCAGGGCGGAGTTCGCCCGGATCAACGCCGAGCGCGAGGAGGCGGGTCTCGCGCTGTACGCCAACCCGCGCAACAGCGGCGCCGGCTCGTTGAGGCAGAAGGACCCCGCGGTCACCGCCGGCCGCCAGCTCTCCACCTGGCTGTACCAGCTGGTCGAGGACCAACCCAGCGTCGACAGCCAGTCCGCGGCGCTCGAACGGATGGCGACGCTCGGGTTTCCCGTCAACCCCGACCGCGAGGCCGGCCTGGACATCGAGGGCGTGATCGAGTTCACGGAGCGCTGGCGCGAGGCACGTCACGACCTGCCCTACGAGACCGACGGCGTGGTGGTCAAGGTCGACCGGTTTGACCAGCAGGCGACCCTCGGCATGGTCAGCCGGGCGCCGCGCTGGGCGATCGCATTCAAGTTCCCGCCCGAGCAGGTGGAGACCGTGGTCGAGGACATCGTCCCGTACGTCGGCCGGACCGGGACGCTCACCCCCGTGGCCCATCTGCGGCCGGCGAAGGTGGCAGGGTCCACGGTCGCCCGGGCCACCCTCCACAACCTCGACGAGGTGCGGCGCAAGGACATTCGGATCGGGGATGTGGTCGTGCTCCAGAAGGCGGGCGACGTGATTCCCGAGGTCGTCCGGCCCGTCCTCGAGAAGCGACTCGACGACGCCCGCGAGTTCGAGATGCCCGCGTCCTGCCCGGTGTGCGGCACCGCCATCGTCCGCGACGAGGGTGCCGTCCGCCACTACTGCCCGAACCTCGCCTGCCCGGCGCGCGTGGCGCAGGAGTACCAGCACTTCGTGGGCCGCGGCGGGATGGACATCGAGGGTGCCGGCTGGGCCGTGCTCAGCCAGCTGCTCCAGCGCGGCATGGTCCACGACCGGGCCGGCTTCTACCGCCTCTCGGTCGAGGACCTCGAGACCCTCGACCGCTTCGCCCGCAAGAGCGCCGAGAACCTGTACGGGGCCATCCAGCGCTCGAAGACGCGGCCCCTGGCGCGGGTGCTCAACGGCCTGGGCATCCCGCAGGTGGGCGAGACGACCGCGATCGACCTGGCCCGCTGGGTCACTCGCCTGGTTCCACCAGGCGAGCGCCAGGTGCCGCCGGGCGACGGCTGGCTGACGCGGATCGCCGCCTTCCTGCGCGAGGTCGCCGCCGAGGACCCCGAGCGGTTCGCCGAGATCGAGGGCGTCGGGCCGACGGTGTCGGCGTCGCTGGCGACCTGGTTCGCGGACGATGCGACCTCGCACGTGCTCGACGAGCTGGCCGAGGTGGGCATCGCGCCCGAGGCGCCGACGATCCCTCCCGAGGGAGGCAACGAGGCCGCCGATGCCGGCCCGCTGGCGGGCAGGACGGTGGTGGTGACCGGCACGGTCGAGGGCTTCAGCCGCGAGGAGGCCGAGGACGCCGTCCGCGCCGCCGGTGGCAAGCCCGCGAGCTCGGTGTCGAGGAAGACCGACTACGTGGTGGCCGGGCCCGGGACGGGCTCCAAGCTTCAGAAGGCGATCGATCTGGGCATCACGGTGCTTGACGCCGATGCGTTCCGCCACCTGCTGGCGGGCGAGCTGCCGGGCGGCGCCGCCAACGAGGAGCGCGGCGCATGAACGACGCCGAGACGCGTCTGGCAGAACGGCTTGCGACAGACCTGGAGCGAATCCTCGGCACGGGGATCCTGATCCAGGACCTCGAGATCGAGGGTGACGGGCCGGTGACGATCCGGGTCGCCTGCCTCGTCGACGGCATGGCGCGTGACGTGGAGGCGACCGGCGACACGGCGATGGAGGCGATCTCGAGCGTGATCCGGCTGGCCGCGGAGACGCGGCTCGCGGCCGCGTTCTGGCAGATGGTCGGGCCGACCTGACCCGGCGGCGGGGTCCCTGCGGAGGGCCCATCGAACCCGAAACGCAACGGGGTGCCATCCGGCCCTTGCCACCCCTGCCGCCTCTCGGGCGCATAATGCCGCCCATTCACGGTGTCGTCTGCCGTATCTCGACGACGCCCTGCGAAGGAGGAGCGAATGTCCCTGCGTGGACGACTTTCCCTATTGGCATCGGTCGCGGTGATCGCCGCGGCCTGCTCGAGCGGCGGCGCCACGCCGTCGCCATCGACTGCACCGACCGCGCCACCCACGGCCGAGCCGTCGATGGCCGAGAGCATGGCGCCGTCGCCGTCCCCGTCGGAGGCCATGGCAACTCCGATCCCGGGCGGCCTGCTGGACAAGGTGATGACGGCCGGCAAGGTCGTGGTGTCAACCGATCCCAACTACGCGCCGCAGTCGATCCAGAACCCGGACGGGACGTTCTCGGGCTTCGACATCGACGTCGCCAACGAGATCGGCAAGCGCCTGGGCGTGTCCGTCGAGTTCGTCACGCCCGACTGGTCGATCATCACCGCGGGTGGCTGGTCCGAACGGTGGGACATGAGCGTCGGGTCGATGACGATCACCTCCGATCGCCAGAAGGTGCTCGATTTCAGCACGCCGTACTACTACACGCCGGCCCAGATGACGGCGAGCCAGGCGTCCGGGATCACGACGCTCGACGGCCTGGCCGGCAAGACCGTGTGCGTGGGCGAGTCGACGACGTACCTTGACTGGCTCCAGGGCAAGAAGCTCGACTTCGGCACCATGTCGCCGACGACCACGCCTCCCGCAGGCGTCAAGGTCGTGACCCAGAAGACCGATCAGGCGTGCCCGCAGCTGTGGACGGCCGGCCGGAACGACTTCGAGGGCTGGCTGAGCTCGAGCACGACCGTCGATGCGGCGATCGCTGCCGGCCAGCCGGTGGTGAAGGTCGGAGACCCCGTGTACTACGAGCCTCTCGCGGCCGCCTTCGACAAGAGCGGTCCGGATCCGACCGACATGGTGGCCAAGGTGAGCGAGATCATCCAGGCAATGCACGACGACGGGACGCTCAAGGCATTCTCCGAGAAGTGGCTCGGTGGAGACCTGACCCAGGGCCCGAGCTCCTAGGTCCAGCAACCCCGCCGCCATCACTGTGGGGGCACCGTCCGGTGTCCCCACAGCCGTTTCGGGAGGGACGATGCTCGACTTCGGACGACACGAGATGGCGATCGCGCTCAACGCCACCCCGTCAGAGGTCGTCGCACAGATCGCAGCGTCGCGGAATCGTGATCGCCGACGGTTCCGTCTGGTGTTCGTCATCACCTGGGTGGTGCTGGTCGGTGGCCTGACCCTGGCGATCGCCGAATCGGGGAAGGTCCACGCCGACTTCATGGCGAAGTGGGCGCCGTTCATCATGGGCGGTATCCCGATCACGATCTTCGTGTCGATCATGTCGATCCTGTTCGCGGTGGCCTTCGCGGTCGTCGGCGCCCTGGGTCGCCTTTCGTCTCTGGCCCCGGTCTATGCCATCGCCTCGCTGTACGTCTCGATGGTTCGCGGCACCCCCCTGATCCTCCAGATCATCTTCGTGTACCTGGCCCTGCCCCAGTTCGGGATCGTGCTGCCGTCCCTGGCGGCCGGGATCTTCGCCCTGTCGTTCAACTACGGCGCCTACATGACCGAGATCTTCCGGGCCGGCATCCAGGCGATCCCCCGCGGCCAGCTGGAGGCCGCGGCGGCCCTCGGGATGACCGACCAGCTCACGATGCGCCGGATCATTCTCCCCCAGGCCGTCCGGATCGTGATCCCCGCGATCGGCAACGAGTTCATCGCCATGATCAAGGACTCGGCCCTGGTCTCCTACGTGGCCATCCAGGAGACGTTCTGGCGGGCGAGCACGACCGGCTCGCGCAACTTCCGGACGTTCGAGACGCTGCTCATCGCGGCCCTCATCTACTGGACGCTGACGATCATCTTCTCGGTCGCCCAGGAGCGCCTGGAGAAGCGGCTGCGCGAGAGCGAGGTGCGGGTATGAGCGAGACGCGGGACGAGTTCGCCCGACCGGGTGCTCTCACGCCGGCGGGCGCAGAGCCGATCGTTCGCGTCCTCGCACTCGAGAAGTTCTTCGGGTCGAACCACGTGCTGCGCGGCTGCACGCTCGAGGTCTATCCGAGCGAGACCGTGTGCATCATCGGCAAGTCCGGTTCGGGCAAGAGCACCCTTCTGCGGTGCATCAACTTCCTCGAGGAACCCACGATCGGCGCCATCGAGGTGGACGGGATCCGGGTCAGCGCGGATCCGCTGCGGTCCCGCAGCCGCGAGCACCGCGACCAGATCCGCCAGATCCGCCGCGGGGCCCAGATGGTGTTTCAGGAGTTCAACCTGTTCCCGCATTTCCGCGTCATCGACAACCTGATCGAGGCGCCGATCCGGGTCAAGGGCGTGCCACGCGACGAGGCGATCGCAACAGCGGAGAAGTACCTCGACAAGGTCGGCCTGTCCGAGAAGCGCGACGAGTACCCAGGTCGTCTGTCGGGCGGCCAGAAGCAGCGCGTCGCGATCGCTCGGGCGCTCACGATGGAGCCCAAGGTCCTGCTGTTCGACGAGCCCACCTCGGCCCTCGACCCGACCCTGGTCGGCGAGGTGCTCAACGTCATGGAGGACCTGGCCCACGAAGGCGCCACGATGATCGTGGTGACCCACGAGATGGCGTTCGCCCGCGAGGCCGCGGATCGGGTCTATTACGTCGAGGAGGGCGTGTTCGTCGAGGTCGGGCCACCAGAGGAGGTCCTGGGAAACCCGCGCGACCCGCGGACCCGGGAGTTCCTGGCCCGCACCCTGGGCGAGGCGCACGTCCACGAGGCCGCCGGCGCCGTGCGCGTCCCCGAGGGTGCGGACGCGATGCACATTCACGCGGAGGCCGGAGAGGCGCACTTGCGCACGGAGGCGTGAGGCCACATCGATCAGGACGAGCACCGGCAGGCCCGGGCCCATCGGCCAGCGATCTCACCGCGGCCGTCACGCACGCGTGAGAGGCGTGGCAGACGGGCCATCGTCGGCATCTTCGGCGAGCGCGAGCGTGACCCGGTCGGACCGGCCGCCACTGACGCGCCACGAGCGTCGCTGACGGAGGCAGGGGTCGGGCGCCGGTCGATGACGCGCCACGAGCGTCGCTGACGGAGGCAGGGGTCACGGTCGCCCGCACCCGCAGCGTTCACCGTGGGCGGCCGCGTATCATCGGGCCATGGCTGCCCTCACCCGTGCCGACGTCGAGCACGTCGCCTATCTCGCGCGCCTCGGTCTCACGGATGACGAGCTGACCCGGCTCGAGGGCCAGCTCAACCACATCCTCGATCAGTACGCCAAGCTGGCCGAGCTCGACACCGACCACATCCCACCCACCGCCCAGACCATCGAGCTCGAGAACATCCTGCGCGAGGACGTGGCGCAGCCGTCGATGCCGCCGGAGGCGGTGCTGGGCAACGCTCCCGAGCGCGAGGACGACTTCTTCGTCGTGCCGGCAATCCTCGGCGGCGACTGAGGCCCGGCCCCGTGTCCGACGACCTCGACCTGACGCGTCTGACCGCGCACGATCTGGCGGCCCGCCTGCGGTCGGGCGAGACGACCTCGCGCGAGATCACCGCCGCCCACCTCGAGCGAGCTCACGCCACCGACCGCGGGCTGCACGCATGGCTGACGCTCGACGATGACCGGGCGCTGAGCGAAGCCGACGCCGCGGACGCCCGGCTGGCTGCCGCGCGGGCGCAGGGCGACGGGGCCGTGGACGCGCTCCATCCGCTGCTGGGCATCCCGGTCGCACTCAAGGACCTCGTCTCGCTCGCGGGCGGCCAGTGCACGGCGGGGTCGCGGATCCTGGAGGGGTACACGGCGCCGTTCGATGCCCACATCACCGAGCGGCTGCGGGCGGCCGGCGCGGTGATCCTGGGCAAGACCAACATGGACGAGTTCGCCATGGGCTCGTCCACGGAGCACTCGGCCTACGGGCCCACCTCCAACCCCTGGGACCTCGACCGTGTGCCGGGTGGGTCCAGCGGCGGATCGGCGGCGGCCGTCGCCGCATACCACGTGCCCCTTGGCATCGGCACCGACACGGGCGGCTCGATCCGCCAGCCGGCAGCCCTGTGCGGTGTCGTCGGGATGAAGCCCACCTACGGGCGGGTCAGCCGGTACGGGATCGTGGCGTTCGCGAGCAGCCTCGACCAGATCGGGCCGTTCGCCCGTGACGCGAGGGACGCGGCGGCGCTGCTCCACGCGGTCTCCGGGCGCGACGACCGCGATTCGACCTCGGCGCCCGAGCCGGTCCCCGACGATCTGCTCCGCCTGGCGGCGTCCGACGACCAGGCGGCGTCCTGGCTGCAGGGCAAGCGCCTCGGCCTGCCGCGCGAGTACTTCGTCGCGGGCATGGAGCCCGGGGTCGAGGCCCGCGTGCGTGAGGCCGTCTCCGCGCTGGAGGGCGCGGGCGCGTCGGTCGAGGAGGTGAGCCTCCCGCACACCGACTATGGCCTGGCCACCTACTACATCGTGGCGCCGGCCGAGGCATCGGCCAACCTCGCCCGGTACGACGGCGTCCGGTTCGGCTACAGCGTCCGCGGTGGCGACGACTACCTCGCCGACTACCTGGCCACGCGGGGAGGCGGCTTCGGAGCCGAGGTCAAGCGCCGGATCATGCTCGGGACGTACGCGCTCTCGGCCGGCTACTACGACGCCTTCTACCTCAAGGCCCAGAAGGTCCGGACGCTGATCAAGCGCGACTTCGACCGGTTGTGGGAGCAGGGCTTCGACGCCCTGGTCGCGCCCACCTCGCCGTCGGTGGCGTTCCGGTTCGGGGCGCGCATGGCCGATCCGGTCCAGATGTACCTGTCCGATGCCTGCACGCTGCCGGTGAACATGGCCGGTCTGCCCGGGATCTCGGTGCCATGCGGGCTGTCCGAGGGTCTGCCGGTCGGGCTCCAGCTGATCGGCGGCGCGTGGTCCGAGGCGAGCCTGCTCCGCGCGGCCCGGGCCTACGAGGGTGCCACTGCGGGCGCCGGGTGGCGGCTCATCCAGCCGCATGACCTGCCGAGCCTCGATGACCCCTCCGTGGTCACGCCCGACGTGCGGTTCGCGGCCGCGGCGGCTGCCGAGTAGGGTCGTCCGGCCCTCGCCCACGACACGCGCCCCCGAGACGATGCCGCGGGAGGTGCACCGATGCTCAAGCGGATCATCGTCGGGTCCACGATCGCGGCCGCCAGCTGGGCGGCGTACTACGGCATGCGGCGCTGGTGGGCGACGTGGGGCGTCGAACCGGCCGAGGGGGTGCAGCCGCTGCCGGGCGACGACCTGGTGCCGGTGGCCGAGTCCATCGACACGCGCGGGATCACGATCGAGGCCCCGCCGTCGGCCATCTGGCCGTGGCTGCTGCAGATGGGCTACGGACGGGCCGGCTGGTACAGCTACGACCGGCTCGACATGCGCGGGCAAAGCGCGGACGAGATCCATCCCGAGTGGCAGGCGCTGGCCGTGGGCGACCTGCTGCCGACCGATCCCGGCGGCGGGTTCGTGATCCGGGTCCTGGAGCCGGAGCGGGCCCTGGTGGCGTTCATCGACAGCGACATCGTCGCCGAGCAGCGCGGAACGGACAGCGGCGAGGTCGCCGTGACCGAGGCACCGGGGCTCGCGGCCTCGGGCCGGCTCATGGGCGCCGCCATGCCGCCGAGGTTCACGGTCTCCTGGGCGTTCGCGCTGGAGCCGATGGGGTCAGATCGAACGCGTCTCATCGAGCGGGTCAGGCTTGGCATCGAGGGCGGCACGCGAGGCACGCGGGTCATGGGCCCGGTGCTGGGCTTCGGGGTGTTCGTCATGATGCAGCGCCAGATGCAGGGGATCCGCGAAAGGGCCGAGCGGGCGCACCGGGTGACGGAGCAACCGGTCGTCGAGCCAGCCGGCCCACCGAGCGAAGCCGTACCCGCCGAGCCGGTGCCGGTCATGCAGGCGAGCACGTCGCCGGCGGGTTGAGCTCGGGCACACGGCATCGCCGGGCTTCGGCGAGGTTGCGTCCGGCGCCCGGCCCGAGCCGGCGCCCAGCCCGGCGCTTCGCCGTGGATCGCGGCCCCGGATGGCCGCCCGTCTCCGCCCCCGGGTCGTGGTGCGTTCACTGCAGCGGAGGAGCGCCCACCTTGCGTCGCGCACCCGCTACCTGGAACACCGGACGAGCCAATCGGCGCTTCCAGGCCGGCCCCAGCCGCCAGACGGCACGAGACCCGTTCCAGGGCCCGCGAAGACCGCCACCGTGAACGGCGGCGTTCCGCGGGCGCGACGGTGGATCATCGGGACCTGCACCGATCGGTGCTCGCAATGCCGTACCCTTGCCGACCATGAGCGCCGACCTCGACGCGTCCACTCCGCTCCATCCCACCTCCGCCCGGCCGCCGCTCGCCGAGCGCGCCCTGGCCCAGCGCGTGCACGCCGTCCCGTCGTCGGGCATTCGCCGCTTCTTCGACATCCTGGCCACGATGGACGACGTGATCAGCCTCGGGGTGGGGGAGCCCGACTTCGACACGCCGCGCGAGATCGTCGAGGCGGGCGTCGAGAGCCTGCGCGAGGGGCGCACGCACTACACGTCCAACTACGGCACGATCGAGCTCCGGCGCGCCCTGTCCGCCCACCTCGAGGGCCGATACGGCGTGCGCTACGACCCGGCGACCGAGATCCTGATCACCGTCGGCGCCTCGGAAGCCGTCGACCTCGCGCTCCGGGCGACGTGTGACCCCGGTGACGAGGTGATCCTCCATGAGCCGTCATACGTCTCGTACGTCCCGGCGATCGTCTTCGCCGGAGGGACCGTGGTCCAGGTAGCGACGCGCTTCGAGGACGACTTCACGCTCGATCCGGCGGCGGTCAGGGCTGCGGTCACGCCCCGGACGAAGGCCCTGTTCCTGGGCTACCCGGCGAACCCGACGGGGGCCGTGCTCGACGACGCCGTCCAGGACGAGCTGGGGGCGATCGCCCGCGAGCACGACCTGCTCGTCTACAGCGACGAGATCTACGACCGGCTTGCCTACGGCAGCTACCGGCATCGCGCCTTCAGCTCGCTGCCCGGGATGCGGGAACGGACGGTGCTGATGGGCGGCTTCTCCAAGGCCTACGCGATGACCGGCTGGCGGGTGGGCTGGCTGTGCGCGCCGGCGTCGATCCTCGAGGGGATCGTCAAGGTCCACCAATACGGGATCATGTCCGCGCCGTCGGTCGCTCAGGATGCGGCGCTGGCGGCCCTCCAGGGCGGTGAGCCCGCGGTCCAGGCGATGGTCGCCGAGTACGACCGCCGTCGCCGGCTGCTGGTCGACGGGCTCAACCGGATCGGCCTGTCGACGTTCGAGCCGCGCGGCGCCTTTTACGCGTTTCCGCGCATCACCTCGACCGGGCTGTCATCGGACGAGTTCACCGAGCGGCTGCTGCGCGAGGAGCGAGTGGCCGTCGTGCCCGGCAATGCGTTCGGTCCGTCGGGCGAGGGCCACGTTCGGATGTGCTATGCGACCTCGTACGAGCAGCTGGAAGAGGCGCTGGTGCGCATCGGCCGCTTCGTGGAGCGTGCCCGGCCTGCCTGAGGCGGAGTCGCGACGCAGCTCGTGCGCGGGCCGCGTGAGGCTGCACCCATCGTGGGCCGGTCCGCACGGGTCACGGGTGACCTTCGTCCCTTCCTCGACCCGCCCGGTGCGCGCACGCTCGTGACTCCGGGAACGTGACCCGGCATTGGCCGCGTCCCCCCTGAAGGAGGTGTGCCATGACGCGCGCGCTGGTCGTCCATCACGACATCGACCTCGCCGATCAGGAGGTCGAGTCGCTCCGCCGGCTGGGCTACGAGGTCGACCAATGCAGCGGCCCCACCGCTGCCGCCTGCCCGGTTCTCAGTGGTGACACGTGCGTGCTTGCCGGCAGCGCCGACGTGCTCGTCTACGACGCCTGGGCCAGCGGCGACGCGGCCGGCTCGGGTGATCTGATCTCAGGGTTGCGCGAGCTGCATCCGGATGTGCCCATCGTGGTCACGACGCCGGGCATCGGCTACACGTGGGAGCCCGGTGACGATCCGGGCGTGGTCGAGCTCCAGGGTCAGCCGACCGGGGCCAGGCTGCACGAGGCGATCCAGCGGGCGATCGGGGCCGTGGCCGCGGAGCCGGTCGAGCTCACACCGGCGGAGGGATAGCCTCGGGCAGCGGCCCCCGGGGCGAGGGGAACCGCGCCGCAGACCACGACCGCGCAGCCCGACCGCGAGGGGAACCGATCCCCAGCGTCGGGCGCGCCCGATCTGGGCTCGCCATCCGTCCACCGGTCTGTGCCAAACTCTGGGCATGGTCGGCGCGATCCTCCTGCTGTCTGGCTTCGTCGCGGTCACCTACGGCTCCTGGCGCGGCTATGCGGCCGCCCGCTCGGCGCTGATCCCGCTGTTGCGCGAGGGCGATGAGACGCGCTCCAGGATCGATGCCGCGCGCCCCATCCATGCCCGGGCGCGGGTCCGCGCCGCGGCACGGAACGTGGTCTTCGCGGTCGCCTGGATCATGGTCGCGATGTACGGCCTGTACCTGCTGACGGCTGCCGCGGCGGTGCTCCGGTGACGGCGTCCGCCGAGCGTGTCGCGAGCGTGCTCGAGCGCTACGAGGCGGTCATCGGGATCGAGGTCCACACGCAGCTGCGCACCGCATCGAAGATGTTCTGCGGCTGCTCCACGGCCTACGATGGCGCGTCCCCCAACACCCATGCCTGCCCCGTCTGCCTCGGGCTCCCCGGCACGCTGCCGGTGATCAACCGCCGGGCCGTCGAGCTCGTGATCGCCACCGGGCTGGCCATCGAGGCGGCAATCCCCGAACGTACCCAGTGGGAGCGCAAGAACTACTTCTACCCGGACCTGCCCAAGGGGTACCAGATCAGCCAGTACGCCATCCCGCTGGCGGGCCACGGGCGGCTGACCATCGATACCTCTGGCGGGCCGTTCGTGGTCGGGATCACCCGGGCGCACCTGGAAGAGGACACGGCCAAGCTCATCCATGCCGAAGTCGCGGGTCCGACCGGCCGCCGGGCGTCGCTCGTCGACTTCAACCGTGCCGGGGCGCCGCTCATGGAGATCGTGACCGAGCCCGACATCCGAACCGCGGAGCAGGCGCGCCGGTACGCGGAGGAGCTGCAGCTGCTGCTGCGTGCGATCGGCGTCAGCGACGCCGACATGGAGCGCGGCCAGATGCGGGTCGAGGCCAACGTCTCGCTCCGGCCGAGGGGCGAGGAGGCGTTTGGGACGAAGGTCGAGGTCAAGAACATGAACTCGTTCCGCGCGGTGGAGCGGGCGATCGCGTTCGAGATCGATCGCCAGGGTGCGGCCCTCGAGGCGGGGGAGCCGCTGCTGCTCGAGACTCGCGGCTGGGACGACGGCCGGCAGGCGACCTATCGGATGCGCTCCAAGGAGACCTCCGAGGATTACCGGTACTTCCCCGAGCCAGACCTGCCGCCGCTCCACGTCGAGCCGGCGTGGATCGAGGCGGTCCGGGCGACGGTCCCGGAGCTGCCGGCCGCACGCCGGTCCCGGTACGTCGCGCTCGGGATCACCGCATACGACGCGGCCGTCATCGTCGCCGATCCCACGATGACCGTGGCATTCGAGGCCATCGCATCGGCCGGGCCGTCGCTGCCGGCGAAGGAGGTCGCGAACTTCGTGACCGGCGCGCACGCCCGGGCGGTCAAGATGCAGGGCGTGGGCGGTGCCGGCACCGCGGGTGTCTCGTCACCCGGCGGGATCGCGACCCTGCTCGGGGCGATCCTGGGTGGGAGGGTGTCGAGGGCCGTGGGCCGCGACCTGCTGGACCGGCACCGCGCCGAGGGCACGCCGCCGGATGCGTTGCTCGCCGCCGCTGGTCCAGGCCCGATCTCCGACGACGGCGCCTTGCTCGCGCACGTCGATGCCGCGATCGCGGCCAACCCCAGGGCGGTGGCCGACTATCGGGCGGGCAAGCCCGTCACCGGCTTCTTCGTGGGCCAGGTGATGAAGGCGACCAAGGGTGCCGCCGATGCGTCTCGCGTGACAACGCTGGTCCGTGAGCGGCTGGACGCGGGAGGCTGATGACGTGAGCATGATCGGCGTGGTCCTGCTGGTGGTCGGCATCGGGCTGATCGTGTTCGGCGTCGCCCGCACCCGCGTCCCGTACCAGCGGTACTCGGCGCTGCGCGAGCAGGACGCCAACATCGCCCGCTACGAGGCGTGGCGAGGTGGCGTCCGGAGCGACTCCAAGACCGGTGCCTCGGTCGCGATGCAGATCCTGCGACGCCAGGTGCAGCAGGGCATCGCGGTCATCGTGGCCGGCGGCGTCTGCCTCCTGGCTGCCCTGTTCGTTCGCTGAGGGAGACCGGACCGGGCCGCGCACGACCCCCATCCCCGGAACGCCCGGCGTTCCAGCGTTGGCGATGAGGCCGGATGCCAGCACCGGACGGGGTCGAAACGCCCGATCCGCCCTGACCCGGCCGCTCAGCGGCCGATCCGCCGCACCTCGATCGCGGTGCAGCGGTCCATCACGACCTGCATCCCGGCCGCCATCGCGATCCCGGCCGCCTCCCAGCTGACGATCCCGAGCTGGAGCCACAGGCAGCCAGCCCCGACGGCGGCCGCCTCGCGCGCATGCTCGGGGCACGCAGCCGCGTTGCGAAACACGTCCACGACGTCGACCGGCCCCTCGGCGGCGACGGCGGCGGCGAGGTCCGCATAGCAGCGACGGCCGAGCACCTCGCTGACGGCCGGGCGGACAGGGACGACGTCGTACCCGGCATCGATGAGCGACAGCATCACCCCGTGTGAGGGGCGCGACGGCCGGGGCGACGCACCGACCACCGCGATCCGCCGCGCGGCTCGGAGGACCCGGGCAATGCCATCGTCATCGAGCACCGGGACGAGCCCGCGTCCCTCATGGAGGTCGATCATTGCGCGGATCCGATCGCGGCCGTCGGGGTCGTTCAGGGCACTTCCTCCGAGGGCTGGCGGCCAGCAGCGGGTCGATGCGAGGATCATCGCACGGCTGGCCGCGAGGCAGGTGCGCCCTCGCAGGCGGGCGGGCCCGTGCCCGGAATGCCAGAGCCCATGTCGGAGGGGTTCGCCCCGGATGATCACCCGAGACTGGCACCGACGTCATCGCCGGAAGCCGCCGCGCGGGATGGCGCGTCCGCCCTACTATTCGGAGATGGATCCCTCGATGCCGGGCAGCCCCGGTGAAGGCCGGCCTGCGCCGGTCGTGATCGTGGGCGCTGGCCTCGCCGGCCTG
>Ga0315556_1000775_pt1 | contig 19963 bp, 20 predicted proteins | sample SalMarSW160310MG_FD_202112 | JGI IMG/M metagenome (GOLD analysis project Ga0315556, IMG submission 202112) | Salt marsh sediment microbial communities from the Plum Island Ecosystem LTER, Massachusetts, United States - Salt Marsh Sediment SW1603-10 ...
CGAGGATCACCAGGAAGGCGCCGATGATGAGCAGAGTCTTGCCCATGGGTGCTCAGCGGCTGAGGGTCTTGACGCCTTCTTCCGTGCCCAGCAACAGCACGTCGGCGGGGCGCAGGGCGAACAGGCCGTTGGTGACCACGCCGGCGATGTTGTTGAGCTTGGTTTCCAGCTCCGACGGGTTGACGATGGTGAGGTTGTGGACGTCGAGGATGACGTTGCCGTTGTCGGTGACGAAATTCTCGCGCCATACCGGCTGGCCACCCAGCTTGACCAGTTCGCGGGCCACGTAGCTGCGGGCCATGGGGATGACCTCCACCGGCAGCGGGAAGGCGCCCAGCACGTCCACCAGCTTGGAGCCGTCGGCGATGCAGACGAACTTGCGGCTGGCCGCGGCGACGATCTTCTCGCGGGTGAGCGCGCCGCCGCCGCCCTTGGTCAGGTGCATGTGCGGATCGGCTTCGTCGGCGCCGTCGATGTAGACGGACAGTTCCCCGGCGCTGTTCAAGTCGAGCACGGGAATGCCGTGGCCCTTGAGTCGGGCGGCGGTGGCCTCGGAGCTGGCCACGGCGCCGTTGATCTTGCCCTTGATGTTGGCCAAGGCATCGATGAAGTGGTTGGCGGTGGAGCCGGTCCCTACACCGATGACGGTGTCCGCCTCGACGTACTCGATGGCCGCCTCGGCCACCAGCTTCTTCAATTCGTCCTGGGTCATGTCGTTCTCCGAAAATACCCCTTAAAAGTGGCCATCATCATACCCGCGGCGGGGGGATAAGTCATGGTACCGGTCTATTCCTGCCGGGGTCGTCGACGCGGCTGAGGCAAAGGTGCAGGGAGCACAGTGGGCGTTCCCCCGGGGGCGGCGCGTCGGTAGGCGATGCGGCTCCGCGGGTGGGCAAGGTGCGTCGTCGTCCAAGGCGTCCAATGTGCTCTTGGACCCCCGCACACTTTCTCGGCCGACATGGGTGACACGACGGTCACTTGGCCGTTCTGGTCAACCCCCGGCGTTGCTGCTAACGTAGCTCCATGCCTGATCGCTATATAGAAAAGATACTCAAGGCGCGCGTCTACGACGTCGCCGTGGAAACGCCGCTGGAGTCGGCCCCGAGGCTGTCCCAGCGCCTGGGCAATCGGGTGCTGCTCAAGCGTGAGGACCTGCAGCCGGTGTTCTCGTTCAAGCTGCGCGGCGCCTACAACCGCATGGTCCAGCTCAGCGAGGCGGAGCGCGCCGCCGGGGTGATTGCGGCCTCGGCAGGCAATCACGCTCAGGGCGTGGCGCTGGCGGCCGGGCGGCTGGGGATCAAGGCGCTGATCGTCATGCCCACCACGACGCCGGTGATCAAGGTGCGGTCGGTGGAGAGTCTCGGCGCCGAGGCGGTGATGCATGGCGATACCTACGACGAAGCCTATCAACACGCCGTGGAGCTGGCCGGGCGCGGGGGCATGACCTTCATCCACCCTTATGACGATCCCGAAGTGATTGCGGGCCAGGGTACGGTGGCCATGGAAATCCTGCGTCAGCACCAGGGTGACCTTCACGCCATTTTCGTGCCGGTGGGCGGCGGCGGCCTGATTTCCGGCATCGCCGCCTACGTGAAGTATCTGTATCCGGACGTGCGGGTCATCGGGGTGGAGCCCGAGGACGCGCCGTCCATGCATCACGCCCTGCAGGCGGGCGAGCGCATCAAGCTGGACCAGGTGGGCATCTTTGCCGACGGCGTGGCGGTGCGCCAGGTGGGCCGGGAGCCCTTCCGTATTGCCCGCGAGTGCGTGGACGAAGTGCTGCTGGTCAGCACCGACGAGATCTGCGCCGCCATCAAGGATATCTTCGACGACACCCGTTCCATCGTGGAGCCGGCCGGCGCCCTGGCGGTGGCTGGCATGAAAAAGTACGTGGAGCGCCGCGGCGTGAGCGACCGGGGGCTGGTGGCGATCAACAGCGGTGCCAACGTCAACTTCGATCGGTTGCGTTACGTGGCTGAACGTTCCGAGCTGGGCGAACATCGCGAGGCGTTGCTGGCGGTGACCATCCCGGAACGCCCGGGCAGTTTTCTCGAGCTGTGCGAGCTCATGGGGCGCCGCAGCATTACTGAGTTCAACTATCGCTACGCGGACGCTTCCCGGGCCCATGTCTTCGCCGGCGTGCAGCTGGGCGGCGGTGAGCGGGAAAAGGACGAGTTGATTGCGGCGCTGAGGGAGCAGGACTTCCCCGTGACCGACATGACCGGCAACGAGATGGCAAAGACCCATGTGCGGTACATGGTCGGGGGGCATGCGCCGGGGGCGAAAGATGAGCTCATGTACCGCTTCGAATTCCCGGAGCGCCCGGGGGCGCTGCTGAAGTTCCTTTCGGCCATCGCCGGGCGCTGGAACATCAGCCTGTTCCACTACCGTTCCCACGGGGCGGCCTATGGCCGGGTGCTGGTGGGCATGCAGGTGCCGGCGCAGGAGCGGGCGCAGTTCCAGGGGTTTCTCGACGAATTGGGCTACCCGTACTGGGAAGAGGAAGGCAACCCGGCCTACGAATTGTTTCTGGGCGGGGCAGGGGGTTGATCCGGTCGGCGAACGGTTTCACGGCATAAAAAAAGGCCCGCGAGATGCGGGCCTTTTTCTTTCCGGGCATCCTCCGGGACCCTGGTGAAGTCCCGGTGGATGTGGTTCCCGGTGCTGCTATTACCGCTTCTTCTTAGCGGTAGCCTTCTTCTTCTTTGGAGCTGCCTTCTTCTTCTTGGCAGCAGCCTTCTTCTTCTTCGGAGCTGCTTTCTTCTTCTTGGCAGCAGCCTTCTTCTTCTTCTTCGGTGCCGCCTTCTTCTTCTTAGCAGCAGCCTTTTTCTTCTTCTTCGGTGCCGCCTTCTTCTTCTTAGCAGCAGCCTTCTTCTTCTTCGGTGCCGCCTTCTTCTTCTTGGCGACTGCCTTCTTCTTCTTCGGTGCCGCTTTACGCTTCACGGCGACTTTCTTTCTCGTTGCCGCCTTCTTCTTGGCGGTGGACTTCTTCTTCGTTGCAGCTTTCTTCTTCGTAGCCATGGTATACCTCCATTAGGTAAGTACCGTTTTCCCGCGGTTGAGTATATAACACAAAAAATAATTTTCCAGTAAATAGATGAAATTAGTTCCGTTCGATACCCCCTCTCGAGTCGTCCCGTGAAACGCGTCGAATGTGTCGCAGTGATGCATGTGGGCGGGTGCGCGTTGCATGTGCGCGCCGTTGCGCGCGCATCATTGAATCGGTCTGTGGTGTTGGTGCGCGGGTCGTCGTTGCATGCAAGTGGAGTGATCGTGCACGGATGCGCAGGCGCGCTGTGCGCGTTGTGTGGCGGGGAGGTTTCGCAGGGGAAATATAGGGGTGCGGGGCCGGTGCTGCCGGCCCCGTAGGATTATTCCATGTCGAGAATGTAGTCCCACTGTTCCTTGGTGACGGGCATCACGGAGAGCCGGTTGCCACGGCGTACCAACGGCATATCGGCGAGTGCGGTCTGTTCCTTGAGCTCGGTCAACGTGATGGTGCGCTTGAGCTTGCGCACGAACTGCACGTCCACCATTTGCCACGTCGGTTTGTCCGGATCGCTCTTGGGATCGTAGTGGGGGTCTTCCGGGTCGAAGGCGGTGAAATCGGGGTAGCCTTCGCGCGCGACCTTGGCGATGCCGACGATGCCCGGTTCGGCGCAGTTGGAGTGATAGAAGAGTACGCCGTCGCCGATCGTCATCTCGTCGCGCATCATGTTGCGCGCCTGGTAGTTGCGCACGCCGTCCCAGTGCTCGGTCTGTTTCGGTCGGCGCTTCAGGTCGTCGATGCTGAATTCGTTGGGCTCGGATTTCATCAGCCAGTAGTTCATGCCGTACGTATTCTCCCTTAGTGGTGCGACTGGGTTGGGGTAGATTGCATTCTGCAATGGACTGTTGAATGCCGTTGCCGATGGGCTGGGACGTGTTGCGAGTTCATGTTGCCGGTGCGGTACGCATGTACAGCGCGGTGTCGGTGGCTATCGCATCCAGTGGCACGTCCCAGGATTGTTGGGCGAGACGCGGCACGCGCTGGAAATCGTAGGCGACGCCCAGCAGTCGCGGCTTCTTCCAGTGACGGCGGTGGCGCAGGAAGCCGAAGGTGCGGTCATAGTAGCCGCCGCCCATGCCGAGCCGGTTGCATTGGGCGTCGAAGGCCACCAGCGGCATCAGTACCAGGTCCAGCACCCGGGGATTGATGAGCCGGCGCACGCTGACCTGCGGTTCGAGGATGCCGAAACGGTTGGGTGTGAGTCGTGTGTCATGGTCATAGGGTGCGAACCACAACCGGTTGTGCCGGTAAGGCACCAGTACCGGTAGATAGACCTCGCGGCCCATGGCGAGAGCGTGATTCAGGAGGGGCGCAGGGTCCATCTCGCCGTTCACCGCGAGATAGCAGGCGATGCGTCGGGCGCGCAGAAACATTTGATGATCGGCTACGCGGGCGGCGAGGTGTTGCGAGCGCGCAACGAGTTCGCCGGCGTCGAGCGCGCGGCGTGCGCTGCGCATACGGCGGCGGATCTGGTCTGGGGATGCGTTGGTCATGGCTGGATGGATTTCTTTATACGAGGGACACGACCGTCCACCGGCTAGATTCTAACACCGGTGGACGGACGGGTTGGGGAAGAGGTGGCATCCTCCGCATGTGTCGTTGCGGCTTTCGCCCTTGAACCAAAGGTTCAAGAGGGGGCGTCCGAGGCGGTATCAGGCTTTCCGCTGCATGGCGGACTTGCACACAACCGCGACTATCAGCCCCCGGGATACATATTTAGGCTCAGAGGGTTTCCCAGCCGACTGGCGAACACCGCAGAGGATGCCGGTACTGATGTGCCGGCGGTCCCGCCGGCAGACTTCTCAGAGTTCCATTTGCTTGCCCTGGTTCAGGGCAAGTTCGATCTTCTCCTGCAGCGACCGGATGCGAGCGCTGATGGACTGATTCTGTCCCTCGCGCAGATCGCGGTTCTGCAGCAGTTCGTGGGTGAGATTCAAGGCCGCCATGACGGCGATACGCTCGGCCCCGACGATCTTCCCACTGTCGCGGATTTCCTTCATCTTCCGGTCCAGATGGCGGGCGCTGTCCTGCAGGGCGTCCCGCTCGTCGGCCGGGCAGGCGATCAGGTAGTCACGGTCCATGATGCGGACGCTGACGGGCTCCATGCCGCTCACGGATTGCGCTCCATGGAACGCAGGCGGTTGATCATGGCTTCGATGCGGCCGCGCACCTGCTCGTTCTTCTCGATCAGGCCGGCGCGTTCGCTGAGCAGTCCCTGGTGCTGCTGACGCAGGGAACGGTTCTCGTCCTTGAGCCTCTCGCACACCTGGATCAGTTCCGTCACCCGGAATTCCAGGCGGCTGAGATCCAGATCGGATGCTTGCGTGGGTTTCTCCATTGCCATGCGAACCAATATAGAGCGCGCCATATGCGCGGTCAATGGGCCCGGGAGGGGGGTTAACGGGAGTGCGTGCGGCAGTGGTAAGATTGACCGCTCGAATCACATTCATCGGGGTGTGGATTGCGCGCCGGCGATCAGGCCCCGCCCGTCACGCCTTGCCTCCCCGCACGGAGCCTATATAAGACATGACTGCAGCTGCAGGTGAAGCCTACGAACAACTGGACCGCCTCCTGGCGCGGGCGGGGGCGGAGACCGATGCCGCCGGTGCCCACGGCATTCTCTGCGGCATGGCCTGTGCCGCCGGTCGGGTGGACTGCCGGCTGTGGGTGCAGGAGGTGTTGGGTGAGGCGGCCGAAGGCGGCAACCTTCTGGGCCACGAGGCGACCCCTCAGTTGGAGGGTCTGTGCCGCGAAGCGCAGGCGTCACTGAACGATCCAACCCTGGATTTCCAATTGCTGCTTCCCGATGACGATGTCGCACTGGCCGATCGCACCGAGGCCCTGAGCGTCTGGCTGGAAGGTTTCCTGTATGGGTTCGGCCTGGGAGATGTCAAAGGCATGACGGAACTGCCCGAAGAGGTCCGGGAGCTGTTGTCGGACTTCATGGAAATCGGCCGGCTCGAGGTCGGCGAGGCGGAGGACGCCGAAGAGGACGAGGTGTCTTATGCCGAGATCGTAGAGTACGTGCGCATGGGCGTACTGGTGACCCTCGAGGAGTTGCATCCCATGCGCCGGGCGCCGAACCTTCATTGATCCCCAACCGTCTTCCCCGTCTGGAATCCGACCGGTCATGAATCCGAAAGACTTTGCCAAACGCCGCAAGCAGCTCATGCGCATGATCGGGGATGACGGCGTGGCCATCATGCCCGCCGCCCCGGTGCGCTTCCGCAATCGCGACGCCGAGTACCCCTACCGCCAGGAAAGCGACTTCTACTACCTCACCGGCTTTCCCGAGCCCGAGGCGGTGGTGGTGATGCTGCCGGGCCGCAAACCCGCGGAGTACGTGCTGTTCTGCCGTGAGCGCGATCCGGCCATGGAGGTGTGGGTCGGCAGCCGCGCCGGCCAGGAGGGGGCCTGCGAGGTCTATGGTGCCGACGATTCGTTCCCCATCGGCGATATCGACGATATCCTGCCGGGCATGATCGAGGGCCGCGAGCGGGTGTACTACACCGTTGGCGTGGACCCCGATTTCGATCAGCGCGTATTCAGCTGGGTGAACCGCATCCGCAAGTCCGGGCGCAGCGGCAGCCGGGCGCCGGAGGAATACGTGTCGCTGGAACACCTGGTCCACGACATGCGCCTGTTCAAGAGCAAGTCGGAGATCAAGGCCATGCGCCGGGCCATGGAGATATCCATGGATGCCCACCGCCGGGCCATGGAGGTATGCCGGCCCGGCATGTATGAATACGAGATCGAGGCCGAGTTTCTGCACCACTTCCGCCGTCACCAGTCCGTGCCCGCCTATTCCTCCATCGTCGGTGGTGGCGGCAACGGCTGCGTCCTGCACTATGTGGACAACCGCGACGAGCTGCGCGACGGCGATCTGCTGCTCATCGATGCCGGCGCGGAGTACGACTACTACGCCGCCGACATCACCCGCACCTTCCCGGTCAGCGGCCGCTTCAGTCCGGCGCAGAAGGCCATCTACGAACTGGTGCTGGCCGCCCAGGCTGCGGCCATCGCCAAGGTGCAGCCTGGGCGGCACTGGAACGAACCGCACATGGCGGCCGTTGAGACGCTCACCGCCGGCCTGTTGGAGTTGGGCCTGCTCAAGGGCAAGCTGGGCCAGCTCATTCGTGACGAGGCCTATCGCAAGTTCTACATGCACCGCACCGGCCACTGGCTGGGGATGGACGTCCATGACGTGGGCGACTACAAGGTGGGCGGCGAGTGGCGCGAGCTGGAACCGGGCATGGTGCTCACCGTGGAGCCGGGCCTGTACATCCCCGCCGGCAGCAAAGGTGTGGCCAAGAAGTGGTGGAACATCGGCGTGCGCATCGAGGACGACGTGCTGGTCACGCCGACCGGCCATGACGTGATGACCGCGGGGGCGCCGAAGGCGGTGGAAGACATCGAGGGGTTGATGGGGAAGAGCTAGGACTGAGGACTGAGGATAAGCCCGCCTGTAGGAGCGGGCTTGCCCGCGAACGGGGTTTCCGCCGCCGTTCAGGTATTCGCGCCCAAGGGCGCTCCTACACATGCCCGCCTTTCACTCAGTCCTCAGCACTCAGTCCTGGACAGCGAACTCAACTATCCTGAAACACATGCAGTGTCCACATGAACCATAGACGAGCGATGCCAAATCCATCCCCACACTACGACATCCTCATCATCGGCGGCGGTATGGTCGGCGCGAGCCTGGCCTGTGCCCTGGGCGCCACCCGTCTGCGGGTGGCGGTGGTGGAAGGCGTGCCACTGCGTTCCGATGCGCAACCCAGCTACGACGACCGCAGCATCGCGCTGGCCTACGGCAGCCGCCGCATCTTCGAGGGCATCGGACTGTGGCCGGAGTTGGCGGCCCAAGTGGCGCCCATCCGCCGCATCCACGTTTCCGACCGCGGTCACTTCGGCGCCACCCGACTCAACGCCGCCGAACACGGCGTCGATGCGCTGGGTTACGTGGTGGAGACCCGTGTGTTGGGCCGGGCGTTGGCCGACCACCTGGCCACCCTGAACAACGTGGATCTGCTGTGCCCGGCGGAACTCACGGAGTTGGAATTCAAGCCCGACGCGGCCACCGTGACCGTATCCGCCCCGGACGGTCCTCGGCGGTTGAGCGCGCGCCTGCTCGTGGCTGCCGACGGCACAAACTCTACCGTGCGCGAGCGGCTGGGCATCGAGGTGAAGCGCTGGGACTATGGGCAGACCGCGGTCATCAGCAACGTCAGCACCGAATTGGACCATGAGGGGGTGGCCTACGAGCGCTTCACTGATGGCGGCCCGCTGGCGTTGCTGCCGTTGCCGGCACACCCCGGTGATGTCGGGCGCGGGCGCTGCTCTTTGGTGTGGACGGTGCGCAGCGAACAGGTGGAGTCGGTACTGGCGTTGAGCGACGAAGAGTTCTTGGCCGAGGTGCAATCGCGTTTCGGTCAGCGCCTGGGCCGGCTCATGCGCATCGGCGCGCGCCGCGCCTATCCGTTGTCACTGGTCCGGGTGGCTGAGCACGTGCGGCCACGGGCGGCGCTGATCGGTAATGCGGCGCATGCGCTGCATCCGGTGGCCGGCCAGGGTTTCAACCTGGGCATCCGCGACGTGGCCGTGCTGGCGGAATTGCTGGCCGAAGCGGCGCAGGCCGAAGCTGATCCGGGCGACATGGTGTTGTTGAACCGCTATGCGGAATGGCGCCGCCGGGATCACCGCGTGGTCATGGCATTTACGGATGGACTGGCGCGGGTGTTCAGCAATCCCCTGGCGACAGTGGCCCTGGCTCGGGATTTGGGGCTGGTGGCGCTGGACGTGTTGCCGCCGCTCAAGCGACTGCTGGCGCGCCAGACCATGGGACTGTCGGGGCGGTTGCCGCGCCTGGGGCTGGGGTTGGGACCAACCAGGACTGAGGATTGAGAAGCGTAACGATGCAGCGACGATCTCCAAAGATGGTCTTCGCGTGTAGGAGCGGGCTTGCCCGCGAATCGACCTTCTGCCGCCGCCGAGCCATTCGCGCCCAAGGGCGCTCCTACAGATGCCCGCGCTCTAACCCGCTTTGTCACTCAGTCCTCAGCACTCAGCCCCAACCCACAAATTCAACTATCCTGAATCATAATAAATACACACAAGAGCCTTAGCATGCCGATGCCCAACCAATCTCCCAGCTACGACATCATCATTATCGGCGGCAGCATGGTCGGCTCGGCACTGGCCTGTGCGTTGGGCGGCAGCCGCTTGCGGGTGGCGGTGCTGGAGGCCTCGGAGCCGGCCGCGGTGGTGGGGCGTGGTGACTACGATCTGCGCGTGTCCGCGATCACCCGCGCCTCGCAGCGTATTTTCGAGGCGGTGGGGGCGTGGGACGCCATGACCGCGCTGCGCGCGAGCCCGTTCCGGCACATGCACGTGTGGGACGCCGGCGGTTCCGGCGTGATTCACTTCGACAGCGCCGAGGTGGGCGAGCCCACCCTCGGCCACATCATCGAGAACCGGGTGGTGCAGGAATCGCTGCTGGCCCGGGCGCGGACCTTCGACAACGTCACCGTGCTGCGCCCTTCAGCCATGGATGTGTTCACCGTGCATTCCGAGGGAGTCACCGTGCGTCTGCAGGACGGCACGGAGCTCGGTGCGCGCCTGCTGGTGGGTGCCGACGGCGCGCGTTCCAGCGTGCGTGCCCAGGCGGGTATCGAGGTGCGGGGCTGGGCCTACGATCAGACCGCTGTGGTGGCGACGGTGCGCACCGAGCGCAGTCACCAGGAAACCGCATGGCAGCGCTTTCTGCCCACGGGGCCGCTGGCGTTCCTGCCGCTGGGTGACGGTAGTTGCTCCATCGTCTGGTCCACGGCGCCGGAGCAGGCGGAAATGCTATTGGGTCTGGGGGAGGACGAATTTCTGCGCCGGCTCGGCGAGGCCTTCGATTTCACTTTGGGCGAAGTCACCGCCACCGGTCCCCGCGCCGCGTTTCCGCTGCGGCTGCGCCACGCGAGCCATTACGTGCAGCCGCGCCTGGCGTTGATCGGCGATGCCGCGCACACCATTCATCCCCTGGCTGGGCAGGGGGTCAATCTGGGCCTGCTCGATGCCGCCACCCTGGCCGAAGTGTTGCTCGATGCCGTGGCTCGCGGCCGCGACGTGGGCGACGTGGCGGTGCTGCGCCGCTATGAACGTTGGCGCAAGGGCGACAACCTGGCCATGATGACCGCCATGGACGGCTTCAAGCGCCTGTTCGGTACCGGTGTCACCCCGGTGCGGCTGCTGCGCAATGCCGGACTGCGGCTGGTCAACGGCGCCGGCCCGCTCAAACGCGTGTTCATCCGTCAGGCCATGGGACTGGGCGGTGACCTGCCGCGGTTGGCGCGTGTCGATGCCGCCTGGAAGGACGCGGTGCGGTGAAGGTCGCCCGTCTGCACCAGCTGGCCGGTCTGGCCGGCGTGGCGCCGGACGAGACGCCCCAGGCGCGGCTGTGGGGCCGGCGTTTCGAATGGCCGCTGGTGATCGTGGCGTTGTGGGTGCCGGTGCAGTGGTACCTCGAAGAGGTGGGCGATCTGCCGCGCGTCGTCTTCCACATCGGCAACTGGGTGGTGTGGAGTTTCTTCGTGCTGGAGACCCTGGTGCTCACCCGGCTGGTGCGGCGCAAGGGCGAACACCTGCTGCACAACTGGATGAACCTGGCCATCATTGTCTTCGGCCTGCCGGTGGTGTGGAACTACGCGGCCCTGGTGGGTGTCCTGCGCAGCCTGCGTCTGCTGCTCATCCTCGGCCTGTTCATGCGCGTGTCGCAGTTCTGGCACTCCGTGCTGACCCGCAATCAGCTTGGCGCCACCCTGGTGGTGGCCTTTGCGGTGGTGATGGCAGCCGGTGCGCTCATCGCCCGGGTGGACCCCAACATCCATTCGCCCTGGGACGGCGTCTGGTGGGCCTGGGTGACGGTGACCACCGTGGGCTACGGCGACGTGGTGCCCACCAGTCCCGCCGGCCGGCTGTTGGGCTCGCTGCTGATCCTGCTGGGCGTGGGGCTGTTCTCCCTGCTTACCGCCAACATCTCCGCCTTCATCATCGGCCGCGACGCGGCCAAGGACGAAGCGGAATTCCGCAATCGCCTGAAAGACGTGCAGACCCGGCTCGAGCGCATCGAGGCGCTGCTGGAAGACCGCAATCAACGCGACCCGGTCGATGAGTAGGGCGGCGCTATGAGCATCTTCAACATCCTGGCCGTGCTGGTCACCCTGTCGGCGCTGTTCAGCTACATCAATCATCGCTACATCCGCCTGCCCACCACCATCGGCCTGATGCTCATCGCCCTGGTGATGTCCCTGGTCATGATCGCCGCCGGCAAACTGATGCCCGATGTGCGCGGCGAGGTGCAGACCCTGCTGAGCTCGATCAACTTCGACGAGACCCTGCTGCACGGCATGCTGAGCTTCCTGCTGTTCGCCGGTGCGTTGCATATCAATCTCAATGATCTGGCCGAGCAGAAGTGGGTGATCGCCCTGCTGTCGACCGGCGGCGTGCTTCTGTCCACCTTCATCGTCGGTCCGCTGGTGTGGTGGCTGCTGGCGGCGCTGGGCATCCACGTGCCGCTCATCTACGCGTTGCTGTTCGGCGCCCTGATCTCGCCCACCGATCCCATTGCCGTGATGGGCATCCTGCGCCAGGCCAATGCCCCCAAGAGTCTGGAGATCAAGATCGCCGGCGAGTCCCTGTTCAACGATGGCGTCGGCGTGGTGGTGTTCCTGGCCCTGCTGGGCGTGGCCACGGGCGAGCATCATGCCGAGTTGTCGCACGTGCTGTGGTTGTTCCTGCGCGAGGCGGCCGGCGGCGTGGTGTTCGGGCTGGCGATCGGCGCGGCGGCGTTCTGGATGCTGCGCTCGGTGGATAAGTATCAGGTGGAGATCCTCATCACCCTGGCGGTGGCCGCCGGTGGCTACGCCCTGGCGGAGAAACTGCACATCTCCGCGCCTATCGCCATCGTCGTCGCCGGGCTGCTCATCGGCAATCACGGCCGGCGCCTCGCCATGTCCGACACCACCCGCGAGCACCTGGACACCTTCTGGGAACTGGTGGACGAGGTGCTCAACGCGGTGCTGTTCGTCATGATCGGCCTGGAGGTCATGGTGCTCACCTTGTCGGTGTCCAACCTGCTGGCGGGCGTGCTGGTTATCCCGGTGGTGCTGGCGGCACGGTTCGTGTCCGTGGGCCTGCCGGTGGCGCTGCTGCGCCCGTTCCGCGATTTCAGCCCACGGGCGGTGCGGGTGCTCACCTGGGGCGGCCTGCGCGGCGGCATTTCGGTGGCCCTGGCCCTGTCTCTGCCCGAGGTGCCGGAGCGCGAGCCCATCCTGGCCATTACTTATATGGTGGTGGTGTTCTCCATTCTGGTGCAGGGGCTGACCATCGGCCGGGTGGTGCGCGGGAGTTGAGCGGGTGGCCGCCGTCGCTTCTGATGTAGATCGGGCAGTCATTTGCGTATCTGTCTGATCCGCCACAACACCGGGCGCGATGACGGCTTTCTCCATTGTCCCCACATGCCGCAGGCCTATTGAAAAGGGCCCGCGCGGGCTTGGCTTGGGCGCGGCTGTGCCTGTATAGTGGCGCCTTCAACCTCCCGCCCCATGGGAGAGACTCCGCGCCCCGGTGCGGAGCGCCGAAGGCGCAACTCCGCTCGGAAACGCTCAGGCAAAAGGACCATGGCGGCGCGTGTTGACTCTGGAGAGCGATCCCGCCGCGCGACGGCGAGTGATCCACCGACGGGGCAGAGGCACTATGCAGACATCTCGAAAGAGGTCGGTGCTTCAATCTCTCAGGTTACGGGACAGAGGGGCGGCGGTTGGCGTGATGCCGGCCGCCGCCCTTTTTTTATGTGTGCACCGCTGGTGCGCCTGACAGGTCCGGGGACAATGCCAAAGAGAACGCCTCTATACGATCAACATCTGGCCATGGGCGCCAAGATGGTGGACTTCGCCGGCTGGGACATGCCGATTCACTACGGCTCCCAGCTCGAAGAGCACCACGCGGTGCGCCGCCACGCCGGCATGTTCGATGTTTCCCATATGACGGTGGTGGACCTGCATGGCACGGGCGTGCGCGCCTTCCTGCGCCATCTGCTGGCCAACGACGTTAATCGCCTCGCCGATGCCGGCAAGGCCCTCTACAGCTGCATGCTCAACGAGCAGGGCGGCGTCATCGATGACCTCATCGTCTATTTCATGCGCGAGGACTGGTTCCGCATGGTGGTCAACGCCGCCACCCGGGACAAGGACCTGGCCTGGATCGAGAAGCAGGCGGGCGCCTTCGAGGTCAGCGTGCGGGAACGTCCCGAACTGGCCATGATCGCGGTCCAGGGCCCGGAGGCCCGCGAGCTGGCCTGCAGCGTATTCGATGCCGATACCGCTGAGATCGCCCGCGGCCTGGGCGTGTTCTTCGCGGCGGAGGCGGGTGAACTGTTCATCGCCCGCACCGGCTACACCGGCGAGGACGGTTTCGAGATCATCGTGCCCGAAGGGGCGGCGGCGGATCTGTGGCAGCGCCTGCACGGGGCCGGCGTGGCCCCCATCGGTCTCGGCGCCCGCGACACCCTGCGCCTGGAGGCCGGCATGAGCCTATACGGTTCGGACATGGACGAGACCACCACGCCGTTGGAATCGGCCCTCGGCTGGACCGTGGCCTGGGAGCCGGCGGACCGCGACTTCATCGGCCGGCCGGTGCTGGAGGCCCAGCGCCGTGACAAGCCCGCCCACAAGCTGGTGGGCCTGGTGCTGGAAGGCCGCGGCGTACTGCGCAATCATCAGAAGGTGGTGGTGGACGGCCTCGGCGAGGGCGAGATCACCAGCGGCGGCTTTGCTCCCACCCTGGGCCGATCCATCGCCCTGGCGCGGGTGCCGGCGGCCACCGGCGCGACCTGCAAGGTCGATATCCGCGGCAAGCTGGCGTCGGCGCGGGTGGTCAAGCCGCCGTTCGTGCGTCACGGCAAGTCCTGCCTGCCGGAGGACGTGTGAGATGTCTTCCCCCTCTCCCTCGGGGAGAGGGTTGGGGAGAGCGGATCTATTGGCTTTATCCATCTCCTTCCGAGAAACTGGGTGTTGGAATTTGGTTCAGCGCGTTGCTCCGGCAACGCGGTGCGTGAAGCGTCGAGAACGAAGAGGGGAATCATGAGCAACGTGCCTGCCGATCTGAAGTACACCAAGAGCCACGAATGGGTGAAGGTGCTGGACGACGGAACCGTGGTGGTTGGGATCACCGAACACGCCCAGGATCTGCTGGGTGACATGGTTTTCGTGGAAGTGCCCGAAGCCGGGCGCAGCGTGGCGGCGCAGGATGCCTGTGCCGTGGTCGAGTCGGTGAAGGCCGCCTCCGACGTCTACAGCCCGCTTTCCGGCGAGGTCGTCGAGGGTAACGAGGCCCTGGCCGACACTCCCGAGACGGTCAACAACGACCCCTACGGCGACGGCTGGATCATGAAGCTGCGCCCCGGCGACGCGGGTGAGCTGGACGGCCTCATGGATGCCGCTGCTTACACCGCGCTGCTGGAGTCCGAAGAGCACTGATCAATCGTGAGGGTCGAGGCGTGAGGGGCGCGGTAAAACCGTCCGCTCCCCGTGCCGCGCCCGTTGCCGCGAACCACTACGGGTAGCACTGCAATGCCGTTTATTCCACACACCGAAGCCGAAGTGCGTGACATGCTCGCTGCCATCGGCGCCGACAGCATCGATCAGCTCTTCGACGAGATTCCCGCCGAACTGCGCGTCAAGGGCCTGACCGCTGTGCCCGAGTCCATGAGCGAAATGGAGATCGGACGGCTCATGACCGAGCGCGCCGCGGCCGACGGCCATCCCCTCAATTTCATCGGCGCCGGGGCCTACGAGCACCACATCCCCGCGGCGGTATGGGAGCTGACCACTCGCGGCGAGTTCTACACCGCCTACACGCCCTACCAGGCGGAGGCCTCCCAGGGCACGCTGCAGCTGCTGTACGAATACCAGACCATGATGGCCGGGCTGAACGGCATGGATGTCTCCAACGCATCGCTCTATGACGGCGCCTCGGCGCTGGCCGAAGCGGTGCTGATGGCGGTGCGCGCCAACCGCAAGAGCAAGTCCAAGCGCATCCTCATGCCGCGCACGGTGCACCCCAGCTACCGCAAGGTGGTGCGCAGCATCGTGGCCAGCCAGGGCCTGGTGCTGGAGGAGCTGGACTACGATCGCGCCGGCGGCCATATCGATCCGGCCTCGCTGCCGTCCGACCCCGGTGATTTCGCCGCCCTGGTCGTCCCGCAGCCCAACTTCTTCGGTGTGCTGGAGGAGGTCGACGCGCTGACGGACTGGGCCCATGCTCACGGTGCGCTGGTCATCGCCGTGGTCAATCCCATCGCCCTGGCGCTGCTCACGCCGCCGGGGGAGTGGGGCGAGTCCGGCGCCGACATCAGCTGCGGCGAGGGGCAGCCTCTGGGTATTCCCATGTCCTCCGGTGGTCCGTACTACGGCTTCATGTGCTGCCGGCAGGAGCACGTACGTCAGATGCCCGGGCGCATCATCGGCCGTACCGTCGACCTGGAAGGCAAGCCCGGTTTTACTCTTACGCTGCAGGCCCGCGAGCAGCATATCCGCCGTTCCAAGGCCACCTCCAACATCTGCACCAACCAGGGCCTGATGGTCACCGCCTCCACCATTCACATGGCGCTCCTGGGCGCCGAGGGGCTGGAGCGTGTGGCCGCGGCCAGCTACGCCAACACGGCCAGCCTGGTGGAGCGTCTGAGCGCCATCGCCGAGGTGGAGCCGGTGTTCAATCGGCCCCGCTTCCACGAGGCCGTGCTGCGCTTCGATGCGCCCCTGAACGAGATCACGCGCGCCCTGGAGGCCCGCAGTCTGTTGGGCGGCTACGCCCTGGGCGAGGACTATCCCGAATTGGAGAACTGCCTGCTGGTGTGTGCCACGGAGACCAAGACAGACGCCGACATCGACGCCTACGCCGGCCTGGTGGAGCAGATCCTGGCCAAGCGGCGCGAGACGCCGTGCCCCGTGGCGCCGAAGATGCGGTAGGCAATGGAAGGCGACGTCAATCCGTCCCTGTGTGGTATGCGGGTAAGGGACACAAACTCGAATCAACGCACAACGGATAGAGGAGAATCGACATGGCGACCATTACTTTGAAGGGCACCGAGATCCACACCAACGGCGAGCTGCCTGCTGTCGGCTCCGCCGCACCGGACTTCCATCTGGTGGACGCCGAGCTGGCCGACCGCCGCCTGGCGGACTACAAGGGCAAGAAGAAGCTGCTCAACATCGTGCCCAGCCTGGACACGCCGGTGTGCGCCACCTCCACCAAGAAGTTCAACGAAGCCGCCAAGGGTCGCGACGACGCGGTGATGCTCATCATCTCCGCCGACCTGCCCTTCGCCATGGACCGCTTCTGCACCGGCGAGAAGCTGGACAACGTCGTGCCCCTGGCCATGATGCGCTCGCGCAACTTCGGCAAGGACTACGGCGTGCTGATCACCGACGGCCCCCTGGCCGGCATCACCGCCCGGGCCATCGTGGTGATCGATGAGAACGACAAGGTGGTGTACACGGAGATGGTGCCCGAAATCGCCCAGGAGCCCGACTACGATGCGGCGTTGGCGGCTCTTGGTTGAGGATGGTTGAAAACGCAAAGTCCGCAAAGACGCAAAGGACGCAAAGTAGTCTTGGAGTTGTGAGTTAAGCGGCTGCTGTAAGGTTTTGCGCGAACGGTGAGTTCCGCATTTCGTCTCAGCCTATTTAGAGGTCTTCTTGGCGTCCTTTGCGTCTTTGCGGACTTTGCGTTATTTGCAGTGCCAGTAAAAAAGGCCGACACGGGTCAATTTGGCGGAGTATTCAATGCTGATCTTTGAACTATCCAAGCCGGGGCGCACCAATGGTGCGCAGTTGCCGCCCAAGGCGGCCGCCGATGGTATCCCCGAGCAGTTCCGGCGCAAGTCCCGGCCGCTGCTGCCGGAGGCTTCTGAACTGCAGGTGGTGCGCCACTACACGCGGCTGTCACAGAAGAACTTCTCCATCGATACCCACTTCTACCCGCTGGGTTCATGCACCATGAAATACAACCCGCGGGGCAGCAACCGGCTAGCCATGCTGCCGGGCTTCCTGGCGCGCCACCCGCTGAGTCCGGCGTCCTTTGGGCAGGGTTTCATGGCGTGCATGTACGACCTGCAGGAGATGCTGAAGGACGTCACCGGCATGAAGGCGGTGTCCCTGACGCCGGCGGCCGGTGCCCAGGGCGAGTTCGCCGGCATGGCCATGATCCGGGCCTACCACGAGGCCCGCGGCGACACGGCCCGTACCGAGGTGCTGGTGCCCGACGCCGCCCACGGCACCAATCCGGCCTCCGCCGTCATGTGCGGCTACACGGTGCGCGAGATCCCCACCGACAAGAACGGCGACGTGGATCTGGATGCCTTGCGCCAGGCGGTGGGGCCGCAGACCGCCGGCCTGATGCTCACCAATCCGTCCACCCTGGGGGTGTTCGAGCGCCGCATCAAGGAAATCGCCGGCACCGTCCACGAGGCCGGTGGCTTGCTGTACTACGACGGCGCCAACCTGAACGCCATTCTGGGCAAGGTGCGCCCGGGTGACATGGGCTTCGACGTGATCCACATGAACCTGCACAAGACCTTCTCCACGCCCCACGGCGGCGGTGGTCCCGGTGCCGGTCCGGTGGGTGTGAGCGAGCGTTTGAAACCCTTCCTGCCGGTGCCCATGGTCGCCTTCGACGGCGATGAATACCGCTGGCTCACCGAGAAGGACTGTCCGCAGACCATCGGCCGCCTGTCGGCCTTCGCCGGCAACGCCGGCGTGTTGCTGCGCGCCTACGTCTACGCCCGCATGCTGGGCCGTGAGGGCATGTCGCGGGTGGCGGACTACTCCACCCTGAACGCCAACTACCTCATGGTCCGGCTGCGGGATCAGGGTTTCGATCTGGCTTTCCCCGATCGTCGCGCCACTCACGAGTTCATCGTCACCCTCAAGCGCCAGGCCAAGGAGCTGGGTGTGAACGCCATGGCCTACGCCAAGCGCCTGCTGGATTACGGTCAGCACGCGCCGACCACTTACTTCCCGCTGCTGGTCCCCGAGTGCCTGCTTATCGAGCCCACGGAAACCGAGGACAAGGACACCCTGGACGCGTTCATCGATGTCATGGCCAAGATCGATGAGGAGGCGCGCACCGATCCGGAGCTGGTCAAGGGCGCGCCCCACACCATGCCTGTACGTCGTCTCGACGACGTGCGTGCCGCCCGCGAGTTGGATCTGACCTTCAAGCCGCAGCAGGGCTGACGCCATGCCCAAGCCCGGACGGACCGGCGTCGCGCGCATTGTGTACGCCGCCAGCTATTCCTGGAAGGGCCTGAGCGCCGCGTTCCGCAAGGAGGCAGCGTTCCGCCAGGAGCTCGCCCTGACGGTGCTGTTGGCTCCTGTGGCGCTGTGGCTGGGCACTACGGCCGTGGAGCGGGCTCTGCTGCTGGGTTCGCTGCTGCTGGTGCTTATTGTGGAGCTGCTTAATTCCGCATTGGAGGCGGTGGTGGATCGCTTCGGTGATGAATGGCACAAGCTGTCGGGCCGGGCCAAGGATATGGGTTCGGCGGCGGTATTCATCGCTCTGGCCAATGTGGCCGTGATCTGGGGCTTGTTGCTCTTTGACCGCTTCGCGTGAGGTGGGTGGCATCGGGTACAATCGGTCTCTCAGGTAGAGATCGATAACGAAAGATTGATAGGGAGAGAGTATGACGGCGCTGATTTGCGGTTCTTTTGCCTACGACACCATCATGGTGTTCCACGACCGGTTCAAGAACCACATCCTTCCGGACAAGGTCCATATGTTGAACGTCTCGTTCCTGGTGCCGGATATGCGCCGCGAGTTCGGCGGCTGCGCCGGCAACATCGCCTATGGTCTGAAGCTGCTGGGCGGCGACGGTCTGCCCATGGGGACTGTGGGCAATGACTTCGCGACCTACCGGGCGTGGCTGGAGCAGTGCGGTGTGGATTGCCGTCACCTGAAGGTGATCGACAGCACCTACACCGCCCAGGCCTTCATCACCAGCGATCTGGACGACAACCAGATCACCGCCTTCCATCCGGGCGCCATGAGTTTCTCCCATGAGAATCGGGTGACGGATGCCGGGGGCGTTACCGTGGGTATCGTCTCACCCGATGGCCGTGACGGCATGATCGAGCACGCCACCCAGTTCGCCGAGGCCGGAATACCTTTCATCTTTGACCCCGGTCAGGGCTTGCCCATGTTCGACGGCACCGAGCTGATGGACTTCATGGAGAAGGCCACTTGGGTTACGGTCAATGACTACGAGGCCCAGTTGTTGCAGGACCGCACCGGCAAGTCGCCCCACGAACTGGCCGAGCACGTCGAGGCGTTCATCGTCACCCGCGGCGCTCAGGGCTCCGTGGTCTACACCGCCGAGCACCGCTTGGAGATTCCGCCCGCCGAGCCGCGCGAGATCTGCGACCCTACCGGCTGCGGCGACGCCTTCCGTGCCGGTATGCTCTACGGTCTGATGAACGATATGGATTGGAAGACCACCGGCCGCATTGCCGCGCTCATGGGCGCCATCAAGATCGAGCATCATGGCACCCAGAACCACAGCTTCGAGCTGGATGAGTTCAATGACCGCTTCAAGCAGACCTTCGGCTACTGCTTCTGAAGTTGGCCGGCCTCGTCTCGGGCGGGGCCGGCGTCACTTGGGGGCCTTTTCATACGGCTCCGGTCGGTTTCTTGATTTTGAATTTCCGCTAACCCATCCTTGGGCAGGTTCCGCTGTCGGCATCGCGCATTCCTGGTGGCTCAATCGGCCGCGGCCGGCGTCCTGCGGCCTTATCGAAGGGGGTTAGAGAGATTTTCATGAACGACAAGCTGCATCCAGAACTGGAACCGGTCCTGAACTTCTTCCGGGAACAG
>Ga0315556_1000776_pt1 | contig 19954 bp, 16 predicted proteins | sample SalMarSW160310MG_FD_202112 | JGI IMG/M metagenome (GOLD analysis project Ga0315556, IMG submission 202112) | Salt marsh sediment microbial communities from the Plum Island Ecosystem LTER, Massachusetts, United States - Salt Marsh Sediment SW1603-10 ...
ATGAGTCCGGCAGGAACAGCCAGCGGCAGGACACCCGGGTGATACCGGGGATCAGTAATCCGCTGCTGGACGAATTACTGGGCGACCAGGCCGTAGAGCTGCGTGAAGAGATCGAGCTGGTCAAGGGAGCCAGCCATGAGTTTGACCGCGCAGCCTACCTGTCCGGTGAGATGACACCGGTTTTCTTCGGTTCCGCGATCAACAACTTCGGTGTGAATGAGCTGCTGAGTCACTTTGTCGCCACGGCACCGGCGCCGATGCTACGTGCCACCACGACGCGGGTAGTGGAACCGCTGGAAGAGAAATTTTCCGGTTTCGTCTTCAAGATCCAGGCCAACATGGACCCTGCGCACCGCGACCGGATTGCCTTTCTGCGCATCTGTTCCGGCAGTTACCGGAAAGGCATGAAGATGCGCCACGTTCGTATCGGGCGGGACGTGCAGATATCCAACGCACTGACGTTCATGGCGGCCGAGCGCGACCATGTCGAGGAGGCATTCGCCGGCGACATCATCGGTCTGCATAATCACGGAACAATCCGTATCGGTGACACCTTTACCCAGGGCGAAGAGCTGAAATTCACCGGCATACCGAACTTTGCTCCGGAACTGTTTCGCCGCGCGGTGTTGCGCGACCCGCTGCGCATGAAGGCCTTGCAAAAGGGTCTGGCCCAGCTGTGCGAAGAGGGTGCGACACAGCTGTTCCGCCCTCTGAAAAACAACGACCTGGTGCTCGGGGCGGTCGGTATCCTGCAGTTCGACGTGGTGGCACACCGCCTGAAGGACGAATACGGGGTGGAGTGCCAGTTTGAACCGGTGGCCGTGGCAACGGCGCGCTGGGTCGAGTGTGATAACGAAACCGTGGAGACCCGGTTCAGGGACAAGGCATACGAGTATCTGGGGGAGGACCAGGGTGGCTCGCTGGTGTATATCGCGCCAACGCGGGTCAACCTGGAACTGGCGATCGAAAAGTGGCCGGAGGTGAAATTCCACGCCACGCGGGAGCACTAGCCTCCGCTGAAGCCACTGTTCGTCACGGCTGCACCGGGAGCACCTAGAACTCCACCCACTCGATGAGGTAATCCTCCAGCTGGTCCGGCGTGATGCCGGATTCGTCGATGACCCGGCCACGTACGGAAATGCCTGCCTGGTGCACGGTATCCGGGTTACCAGAAATCAGGGGGTGCCACCACTCCAGCGGCCTGCCCTCCGCCAGTCTGCGGTAGGCACAGCTGGATGGAAGCCAGTGGATCTCGCTGATATCTGCGGGATGCAGGGCAAGGCACTCCGGTACCAGGGACGTCCTTGCCGGGTAGTTCCGGCAACGGCAGGTGCCGGTGTCCAGCAGGCGGCAGGCAACAGAGGTATAGAACATCCTGCCGCTGTCCTCGTCCTCGAGTTTGTTCAGACAGCAGCGTCCACACCCGTCACACAGTGCCTCCCATTGCTCTGACGTCATGTCAGCAAGGGGTTTTGTATTCCAAAAGTCAGTTGTATCTGTAACCATACGCGCCAGGTCGATTCATACATCGGGTTGGACTTGAGCGACCCTGCAGAGCATAACCGCTAATGAAGCTGTCACGCGAGAAACTTGGCTGGGCAATGTATGACTGGGGCAACTCGGCCTATGCGACCATTGTCATGGCCGGATTTTTCCCGGTGTTCTTCAAGGAGTACTGGAACGCGGGAGTGGCGGCTGCCGACAGTACATTCCGGCTCGGACTGGCCAATTCCATGGCCAGCCTGGTGATTGTCCTGCTGGCGCCGGTGCTGGGGGCAATCGCCGATTCACTGGACCAGCGCCGGGCCATGCTCGCGGCCTTCGCCTTTCTGGGTGTGCTGATGACCGGTGCGCTCTATCTCGTTGCCCGGGGTGACTGGCAGCTGGCAGCCGCCCTGTATGTGTTGTCCATGATCGGGTTCTCCGGCAGCAATATCTTCTATGACGCATTGCTGCCGGCGGTGGCCGGTGAGACCGACCTGGACCAGACCTCGGCACTGGGTTATTCACTGGGCTACCTTGGGGGCGGCCTGTTGCTTGCCCTCAATGTCCTGCTGACCCTGCATCCGGATCGCTTCGGATTTACCGATGCCGGAGCCGTGGTGCGAACGTCATTCCTGATGGTTGCCGTGTGGTGGTGTGTTTTTACCATTCCGCTGCTGGTTACCGTGAAAGAGGTCCATGATGAATTGCCGGGGCGACTGACGGGCAACATTTTCAAGGAAGGTTTTGTCAGGATCTGGCATACGTTGCACGAGGTGCGCGCATTACGTCAGGTCTGGCGGTTCCTGCTGGCCTACTGGTTGTATATCGACGGGGTGGATACCGTGATTCGAATGGCCGTCGACTACGGCCTGTCGCTGGGATTCGGACACAACGACCTGATTTTGGCCCTGCTGATCACCCAGTTCATCGGTTTTCCCGCGGCGCTGCTGTTTGGCTGGCTGGGCGGGAGATACGGGACCAGAAACGGGATACTGGTCGGGCTGATGATATACGTGGCAGTGACCATTGCGGCCTCGAGGATGAGTTCCGCCGGAGAGTTTTATTACCTTGCTGCTTCGATTGGCCTCGCCCAGGGTGGTGTGCAGGCACTCAGCCGCTCCCTGTTCGCGCGCATGATCCCGGCAGGGCGCACGGCGGAGTTTTTCGGTTTCTACAACATGCTCGGGAAGTTTGCCGCCATTATCGGACCTGCCATGATGGGATGGGTGGGAGTGATGACCGGCGACCCGCGGGTGGGGATTCTGTCCTTGCTGGTGTTGTTTGGGGTTGGTGGTGCGCTGCTATTCGCTGTTCCAGCAGGGTTGGATCAGATCAAGAGTGGGGTTTACCACTCTGGCGCTGATTAGGTTATCTGTAACTGGAAAGGGATTAACCACAATATGTCTGGTAGATCATGTGTGGTCACCACCACATCTATGTGTCGACTGGACCTGAATCGCGGATCAGAATGCCTGCGCAAGTTCAGTAACATTTTGTTTGTTTATGAAAAATTTGATTCCGTAGTCGTGGTCGTGTATAAAAAACCACATGCATTATAAGTTTTATAAAAATAACACAGCTTCGGAGCGCGGGAATGGACAGGTCATTAGAATTACTACAAAGAAGACTTGGTAACCTCAAGATTACCCACGACTGTTCGCATCGTGCCGTATGGGTGGAATTCAAATACAGCAGTAGACCCTGCTTCTCCACAGAATTGCTGGAAGACGTCAGTAAGGCGCAACGAGCGATTCGACATGCGGCCCAGTTGGGTTACCGCGAGCAGGACCCTGACAGACTCATGTTCCAGGTGGTGGCATCTGCCGATGCGTCTGTCTTCAGCCTCGGCGGAGATCTTTCCTACTTCATCGAACACATTGAGATAGGTGACCGTGCAAGTTTGCAGGCCTATGCGGAACTGTGCGTGGAAATCCAGTATTCAACGGCAACCCATTACCAGGTGCCGTTTACCAGTATTGCGTTGGTTGAAGGTGAGGCGCTTGGTGGTGGCTTCGAAGCTGCATTATCGGCGAATGTATTGATTGCAGAACGTCAGGCGCGTTTCGGTTTTCCTGAGATTACGTTTGGCATGTTTCCGGGAATGGGTGCCATATCGCTGCTGATCAGAAAAGTATCACCTGCCGTTGCGAAACGACTCATCTTGGACCACCGTATATACTCCGCATCGGAATTGTATGACATGGGAATCCTGGACGTACTGGTGGCAGATGGTGAAGGGCGGGCTGCAACCATGGAATACATGCAACGGCATATGGCACTTGCGCCGGGTCATCACGGATTCCAGGCTGCCATGGACAGGGCGCTGCCACTCGGTCGTTCGGAACTGGCTGACGTAGTGAAATTCTGGGTCGATGCGGCGATGCAATTAGGTGAGAAGAACCTACGACTGATGAAATACTTTGCCAGGGCACAGGAGAAAAGGCATCTGGTGGAGGATGTAAATCCGGATTTGGGGAACACGAAGACAGCCTGATATCTGCCGGTCAGCCGGATGCGCACTTCTTGTCTGCAGAATCCAGTTTGCTGTTGATTAGTTCAATGGCGGTATCTGCTGCTTTTCTGATGGTGACCACGACTGCTACACCATTGGTTCTGAAATCCTGTAATGAGACGTTTTGGGCATTCCGGGCAAGCTCGGACAGTTGCGTGAGACCAAGATAGAGTGCAGAACCTTTCAGTGCATGGGACAAATCGCGAAATTCAAGCCAGTCCCCTCTGGAGACAGCCGACTCCAGGCCGCGAATATTTTTGTTCGTTTCCTGTATGAAATTACTGACAATCTCACGGATAAACGAGGCATCATCTTCCGCAAGATCCGACAACTTGTCAAATTCCGATTCATTGAATACGTTATCCCCTTTGCCTGACTCGACTTGTTCCGGAGGGGAAGCTGCTGTGGTCGTAGGTTGGTCACCGGTACTTCCGCACATCGTAGACAGGCTTTCCGTTAGTCTGTCAAGTGAAACGGGTTTGGTCAGGAAATGCCGGATGCCTGCTGCCTCGCAACTGGTACGGGCTTCCTCTGTTGCATCGGCAGTCAGGATGGCAAACTCCACCGGGTGATTTGTGCCGTGAGCAAAGCTATATGCCTGGAAAACCTCGACACCACCCATGTCAGGCATATTCTTGTCAATGATTACGGCATCGAAGTGGTTATTTTCAAGAGCATGCAGGGCCGCTTCGCCGCCGTCAACGATGGTATGGCGATGTCCCAGCTTGTCCAGCATTCGCTGCATTACGATGCGGTTGGTTGCATTGTCATCGCTGACGAGGATGTTCAGCTGGCGCGTGACTTGCCGTGTCTGAATCTCCTTGTGGGTGAGGCGTACGATCTCCTCTTCAGTGCCATGTTTTGAGTAGCAGGCATGCAGTACATTCACCAACAAGTGATCCTCCAAAGGGGAGTGCAGGACGACCAGTTCGCCCCTGTTTTCAGGCTGGGTTGAAACTGCTATGCCATCGTCGACCAGTATCAGCTGCAACCTCTCTGGAAGATTTGTGTCTGTCCCGCTGTTAATGCTGGTGAGCAGTGGGCTTTCAGGCGTGTGGTAGATAATGAAGGCGTCGTGCTCCTTTGAGGATATTGCGGCGGTATACGCCCCGTCAATCGAGTTATACACGTCACATGGTACACCCCAGTCTTCAAGCTTCTTCAAGACAGAATCCTCAGTTCGACTGAGCGCGGACAGGTAAATAATCCTACACTGCCGGATCCAGTTGCTTGTGGAAGGATCGACCTGGGGTTTGTTGATCGCGAAGGGTAATTCGAACCAGAACGTTGATCCCACTCCCAGAGTGCTATTAATGCCGATTGAACCGTTCATCAATTCCACAAGATTCTTGCAGATTGTGGTGCCAAGTCCGGTGCCGCCATAATTCCGCGAGATGCTGTCACTGGCCTGAGTAAATGGTTCGAAGATAGCCTGCAGTTTGTCTTCTGCAATGCCGGTGCCAGTATCGCTGATCTCAAACCGGAGTTTGGTGGAATCTTTATTAGATTGCAGGCAGGAAATATGCAAGGTGATCGAACCTTCATGAGTGAATTTCATTGCATTTCCAACCAGATTGGTGATTATTTGGCGAATCTTGTGTGGATCACCGGCCAGTAAGTAGGGAACGGTCGGGTCTATGTTTGATCGAATCACCAAGCCTTTCTCAAGTGCCTTGGTTTGGAAAATTTTCAGTGTTGTGTTAACTAGAACATACAGATCGAAATCAATAATCTCGACCGTCATATGGCCCGCTTCGATCTTGGATAGATCGAGAATTTCGTTTATCTGTCGCGCCAGCGCGTGGCCTGATACATGTATGGTTTCAATAAATTCCTTGTCTTCTTCCGGGAGCGGGCGTAATCGGAGCAGGTCTGTCATGCCGAGTATGCCATTCAATGGTGTGCGGATTTCGTGTGACATGCAGGATAGAAAATCACTCTTGGCCCTGCTTGCTGCGTCTGCTCGCTGCCGCGCTTCATTTAGACGTCGGATAAGGATGGCGGAGTAGGCGGGGATCAGCAGTAGTGTGAAGGCTAGTCCCGTGGCTAGTTCGCTGTGGGTATTCCAGAACGGAGTGTAGTAAGCTACACAACCGAATCCGATGAGAGATATTAGAGTTGACAGATATAAATATTTTTCGCCATATCTGAAGCCATTACCTAGCGTAACCCATAAATACACACCGAACCAAGGGGCGCCGGTTGCGCCGGTGATGTATAAACCTAGGCTGAGAGCTCCTGTATCTCCCAGGATTCCAATTATCCGAATATTGTGAGACGACCCTTTCCAGACGAACGTACTTATTAAGAGCGCGAGAGCGAATACGAGAAATGAAGATATGAAGTAGAGACCGATATTGGTATCCAGGTTGACGTGCGTGGCTGACTGGTTCCTGAGCAATAAATAGGCAAGAAACGAAAGCGGAATTATAACCCTGAGAGTAGCTTGCTCTTGCTCAGGGGTACCTTGCCACCCTATTGATTCCAGAAATGGCTTGATCTTCGCGAGAAATATTATGCCAGACATTTCAGGAATTGATTTGCTTGGGGCCATTGACTGTGTCTGGTTCATTCATGCATAAGTTTCTGATAACAAGACAGTTAGCGGCTAATCAAGTAGAATTCTTGAAAATTCAGCAATATTTGGTTGAAAAGATGAATCAAGACATTGTTTTTAAAGAAATTGCAGGCTACCTGAAGTGCGATCCAGGAACTATAACGCCAGCCACTCGTTTGGATGTTCTTGGTATTGATTCACTTGGGGCGATCACCATTCTTTACGATCTGGAAGATAAGCTTGATATCGAGGTTCCTAACGAGGTCTTTGATTCGTTAGACACGGTGGGAGATATTCTGACGCAGATCGAGTTGATTATTGCCCAGAAAACACAAACATGACACGAAGTGTTGTTATTACCGGGCTGGGTTGTATTTCTAGTCTGGGACAAACCGTGCCGGCATTCTGGAAGGCACTTTCAAAAGGCTGCTGCGGGATCAGTGAGCTAATCGACGTCGAGGGTGATATCAGGATCAGGAAAGGTGCGCAGGTGCAAGATTTCAGTCCCGAGGCGCATTTTAGCAGTGAAAATTTAACGGTACTTGACAGGTTCTCGCAATTCGCCGTGGTCGCAGCAAGAGAGGCCATATCAGATGCTGATTTGGCTGTGGGAGATACAACCCTATCTTTTGCGGCGAGCATCATCGGTACCGGTTGTGGCGGCAAGCAAACCGACGAGGAAACCTACCGGAAGCTTTACAAGGAAGGTCGTTCACGAGTTCACCCGCTGACTATTCCGAAAGGGATGCCCAGTGCCGCAGCCAGCATGGTGAGCCAGTATTTGGGTATCCGGGGTCCAGTATTCAGTATCGCAAGTGCCTGCGCCTCGGGCGCGCATGCCATTATCCAGGGTGCAATGATGATTCAATCCGGGCTCGTAGATGTAGCCGTAGTCGGTGGTACTGACGCGCCATTCACCTACGGACTGCTAAAGTCCTGGGAGGCCTTGCGGGTGGTTTCGAACGATACATGTCGCCCGTTTTCGCGTGACCGGACAGGCATGGTCCTGGGTGAGGGGGCTGCGATGCTCGTGCTAGAATCAGGTGAGCACGCTAGTGCCCGTGGTGTGAATGGTTATGCGGAGCTTGCAGGATTCGGCATGTCCGCTGATGCAACACATATAACTCGCCCGGATATTCGAGGTATTACAACGGCGTTACGGGCAGCATTGTCGGATTCCGGTGTCTCTCCTGACGAGGTTCAGTACATCAATGCACATGGGACTGGTACAGAGGTTAATGATGTTGCTGAAACCGAGGCGATACATCAGGTGTTTGGCAAGCATGCATACTCACTGGCTATTTCATCAACCAAGTCTATGCACGGTCACTCCCTGGGTGCGGCGAGTGCTATGGAACTGGTGGCGACCGTTCTTAGCCTGAAATATGGATTACTCCCCCCAACAGCCAATTTCACAGGTGCAGGAGAAAGCTGCGATCTTGATTATGTGCCAAATCAGTCCAGAATTGGACATGTTAATTTTGCGTTATCCAGTTCTTTCGCTTTTGGTGGGCTGAATGCAGTTCTTGGGGTTAGGCAGATCATGTAAGACGACTTTCAGCGTGATTTGGAGAACAGGTAATGACTGTTTCCGTAGCATAACCCATCACAAGGCGCAAATAAGACCTTGCAAAGTGAAAAATATTCATTCCAGTGGGCGATCTCCTTTGCATCAAAGACTGTGTCGTAAAGCATGTGCAGGTTATCCCAGTAGCGCCTGTGCCAATTGTCAAGTGTGCGCCAGTAATTGAGGCCGTTGATAAACCAAAGTTCCTGTAATTCAAAATGATCTGTATGTTTTGCGAATTCGTAATGTGGCCATACACGCCCGCCGGGAAAATAGTTGCCAATTTTAGTTCTGTCCGGCTCAACAAACTGAGGGATGACGAATTGTGATGTAATAAAGTGATGGAATGTCTTTCCGCCATGTTTGACAAGTTTATATATTTTCTCCAGTACTTCACGCATATTGAATATTTGCTCGAATACTGCAACAGATATCACTAGGTCAAACTTATTTGTACCAATATCTTCGAGAGGTGTCTTGTCGAATGTTCCAAAAATAAGTGAAAAATTGCCTTTGCCTAGTGGGTCGCTGGCATCCTCCATTCTGGTATACAAGTAGTCAGCCTGAACCTTGCTTGGAGTTATCCCTACAATTTCTAGGTTCGGAAAATACGTGAGAAGGTAAGTTTCCAATGAACCAAATCCACATCCGATGTTCAGTATCCGCTCCTCCCCGGTAATCTGCGCCCGTTTGGAAATAAGATCGAATTTGGCACGCTGGGCTTCCTCAAGCGTGGCTGAAGAACCCATGATTTCTTCCGGCGTGTCTCCATAGTACGCCATCGAATAAGCACGATAATCTCTATCCAGAAAGCTTGCAAAAAACTCGGGTCGCTCATCATAGTGATGCTCCATCAGGGCCTCGGTTTCCTCCATCATAGGCCCCGTGCTGGTATCAATACAGATAGATTCTAGTGACACCGGGTTTTCCTGTAACCTGCGGTATTCGCGTTCAAAAAATCGGCTCAGGTGGCGTTCATATTTCTCAAGTTCTGTGCTGCCGGGTCCGTAGATGCCTTGTGCAGCCAGCTTTTCGTAGATGGATGTGCTCATGGATGCTCATGGATTTAAGACGGGCGGGAAGGAAACGCATGGTTCCCAAAGATTTTCGCATAAGTGTAAACAATTATAGATCCCGATGACAGGGTCTATGGTTTGACTGGTTTGATATATCGGGTGCTACCGGCTCACAGCCACCGGCACATCCGGCAACATACCCTGAATCTTGATGACCGAGTCAATCTGTGCCTTGAAGGCATTGAATACGACGGGGTCAAAATGTTTGCCGCTGTTGCTTTCCATGTAATCCAGGGCGGCTTCGGTAGACCATGCGTTCTTGTACGGGCGTTCGGACACTAGCGCATCGAACACGTCGGCTACTGCCACTATACGTGCCTCTATCGGAATGTCATTGCCTTTCAGTCCATATGGGTATCCTGTGCCGTCAAATTTTTCGTGGTGACCGAGGGCGATTACACCACCCATCTGCAAGAATTTCGATGGACTGTCCTTAAGGATCTCGTATCCGATCAGCGTATGGTTCTTCATGATCTCGAATTCTTCAGCTGTCAGTTTGCCTGGCTTCAGAAGAATTTCGTCACGAATGCCGATTTTCCCGATGTCATGCATCGGGGCGGCCATTTCGATCACTTCTGCATCTTCGTTCGGCATGCCCAGCTGTTCGGCAATGATGCGTGAATATTTTGCCATGCGAATAATATGATTGCCGGTTTCCTCGTCGCGGTATTCACCGGCTCGTGCCAGCCGAAGCAGGGTCTCACGTTCACGCAGTCGTATTTCACTGGTAGCCTCGGCAACACGTCGCTCCAGCCACCTCGATCGATCGCTGATAATCTTGTACTGCTGGTGCTGGATCAGCATGTTTCTGCAACGGGCGCGGCACTCGTGGTGATCTACAGGTTTCATCAGGAAGTCGGTGGCGCCAGCTTCCAGTGCCTCGTAGCGCACATTGCGATCTTCGATGGAGGTCACCATGATCACCGGGACATGGCTCGATGCCGGGTTGGCGCGGAACTTGCGAATAAACTCGACCCCATTCATCTCCGGCATCTTGTAGTCAACCAGTATCAGGTCGGTCGGATTGCGAACTGTCCAGGCGAGTGCCTCCACCGGATTGGCGAAATCGTGCAAATCAATGCCCTGTTCGAGGTTACTCACCAGCTGTTTCAGGATCTGTCGGCTCGTCAGCTGGTCATCGATAATCAGAATTCTGCTCATGTCATCGTATCCGCAATCATGCCTGGAGTTTGTGCCCGTTTCCGGCCAGCTCTTGTATTTCCCGCTACAGCAACCAGCACAGTTCACATAACCGGCTGATCAGCAATGAATAAGTGCCGCATCTACCTGCTCAGTCCGGTATCGGCAAGACAGGGAAAATCTGAAGGGATTCAGTGTGCTGGAGATGCCGGCAGGCCAGATGGTGCTGACCGGTGGCGGATGGTGCGTTCAGGTACTGTACCGTGGTCCACCTTGCGGTGCCGGTGGGCGCCTGTAGAATAGCGGCGTAATCAGCGACGGATTTCCCATGGACGAGCACAGCAATACTTCCGGCAAGACACCATCCCTGCTGTCTGTTTTCGGCAGCGTCCTGGCAAGCATGTTCGGTGTGCAGAGTAGTCGACGGCGTGAGCAGGATTTCACCCACGGCAAGCCGTCCCAGTACATCATTATCGGGCTGATCGTTACCCTGGTTTTCGTGCTGACCATCTGGAGCGTGGTACAGCTGGTCATGATCCTCGCTGGCGCCTGATTACAATTTCTGGATCTTCTCCTGTTGTGACCGGAGATTCCGGATCCCGAGAGTGAGTTCGTCAGCGCGTTCACGCTCCTTTGCAACCACTTCTGCTGGTGCCTTGCCGGTAAACCCGGTATTGGACAGTTTCTTCTCGCAGCGCCCCAGTTCATCCTGTTTCTTTTGCAATTCCCGCGCAAGGCGTTCCAGCTCCACCTCCTTGTCGATCAGGCCGGCAAGCGGTATCAGCAGTTTCATGTTACCGATCAGGGCTGTGGATGATTCTGGCGCGGTAGAATCTGCAGACAGCCAGTCAACTGACTCGATACGCCCGACGCTCATCAGGTAATGCAGGTTACGCCTCATGTGGGCGCGATCGGTCTCCGATCCGTCCTGGAACAGCACCGGTAATGATTTGCGCGGATCGATATTCATTCCGCTGCGAATCTTGCGCACACCCACGATGACATTCTGTACCCAGGCGATTTCACTCATCGCCCCGGGATCCACGAGCCCGCTGTCCGGCTCCGGATAGGGTTGACGCATGATGGTGTTAGCCGTTACGCCGGCCAGCGGGGCGATGCGTTGCCAGATTTCCTCGCTGATGAACGGGGTTAACGGATGGATCAGCCGCAATACGCATTCCATCACCCGCACCAGTGTATGACGGGTTCCGCGCAGGGCAGCTGCGGAACTGTCGGTGCCGGTCAGTACCGTCTTGGACAGTTCCAGGTACCAGTCACAATATTCATCCCATACGAAGGTGTAGATCGATTGAGCAGCCAGATCAAAACGGTATCCGGCGATCGCATCGATGACTTCGCGAATGGTTTCCTGCAGTCGGCTGGTGATCCAGCGATCGGCCGCGGACAGCGCCAGTTCGCCATCGTCCTGGCCGCAATCCATTCCCTCGGTATTCATCAGCACGTAGCGGGCCGCGTTCCACAGCTTGTTGCAGAAATTCCGGTACCCCTCGGTGCGCCCGAGGTCGAAGTTGATATCACGACCGGTCGAGGCCAGTGCTGCAAAAGTGAAACGCAGGGCGTCTGTGCCGTAGGCCGGTATGCCGTCGGGGAAATCCTTGCGTGTGATTTTCTCGATCCGGTCCGCCATCTGCGGCTGCATGAGTGCCGAGCGCCGCTTGGCAACCAGTGACTCCAGGTCAATTCCGTCGATCAGGTCGATCGGGTCCAGCACATTGCCCTTGGACTTTGACATCTTGTTGCCATGTGCATCGCGCACCAGTCCGTGGATGTATACCTCCCGGAACGGCACGTCACCCATGAAGCGCAGGCCCATCATGATCATGCGGGCTACCCAGAAGAAGATGATGTCGAAGCCGGTGACCAGGACACTGGTCGGGTACCATGTCCTGAGCGCCTCGGTCTGCTTCGGCCAGCCCAGTGTGCTGAACGGCCACAGGGCGGAGGAGAACCAGGTGTCCAGCACATCTTCGTCCTGGCGCAGGACAACATCCGGCCCCAGTTGGTATTGTTCGCGGACGCCGGCCTCACTGCGTGCGACGTAGACATTGCCGGCAGGATCGTACCAGGCCGGGATGCGGTGGCCCCACCAGATCTGGCGCGAGATGCACCAGTCCTGGATATTGCGCATCCATTCAAAGTAGGTGTTCTTCCAGTTGTCGGGGACGAAACGGATGGTTCCGTTCTCCACGGCTGCAATGGCGGGTCCCGCCAGCGGTCCGATCTTCACGAACCACTGGTCGGTCAGATAGGGCTCCACGACGGCACCGGAGCGGTCCCCGCGCGGAACCATGAGCCGGTGGTCCTCGATCTTCTCCAGCAGGCCCTGTGCCTTCAGGTCTTCGACAATGCGTTTGCGCGCCTCGAAACGGTCGAGCCCGCGGTATTCGCTCTGGACCTCGTCGTTGATACGTGCGTCCACGGTGAAGATGTTGATCATCGGCAGGTTGTGGCGCTGCCCGACAGCGTAGTCGTTGAAATCATGCGCCGGGGTGATCTTTACACAGCCAGTGCCGAATTCCGGGTCGACGTATTCGTCTGCAATCACCGGAATCTCGCGCCCGGTCAACGGCAACCGGATGGCCTTTCCGATCAGCGGCTGATAACGCTCGTCATCCGGATGGACCGCGACCGCTGTGTCACCCAGCATGGTTTCCGGGCGCGTGGTGGCAACCACCAGGTGGCCGCCGCCATCGACCAGCGGGTAACGCATATGCCAGAGGTGTCCGGCTTCCTCCCCGGAGATCACCTCGAGATCAGACACCGCGGTATGCAGCACCGGATCCCAGTTCACGAGGCGTTTGCCCCGGTAGATCAGCCCGTCTTCGTACAGGCGCACGAACACTTCCCGTACGGCATCGGAAAGTCCTTCATCCATGGTGAATCGTTCACGCGACCAGTCCAGCGAGGTTCCCATGCGGCGCAGCTGGCGCGTGATGGTGCCGCCGGATTCCTGCTTCCAGTTCCAGATGCGCCGGATGAACTCGTCGCGCCCCAGGTCGTGGCGCGTGACCTCCGCGGCAGCCAGCTGTCGTTCCACCACCATCTGCGTGGCAATGCCCGCGTGATCGGTGCCGGCCTGCCAGAGCGTGTTGTCACCACGCATGCGGTGATAGCGAATCAGGGCATCCATCAGGGTGTCCTGGAATGCGTGTCCCATGTGCAGGCTGCCGGTGACGTTTGGCGGCGGGATCATGATGCAGTAGGGGATGCCTGCGCCGGACGGGGCGAAGTGGCCTTCGCGTTCCCAGGTTTCGTACCAGTGTTGCTCGATCGAGTGCGGGTTGTAGGTCTTGTCCATGTGCGCCCGGGAGAGGGTGTGACGGCCTGTCCGGCCAAAGCCGGAGATTATACCTGATGGGTGCGGATTTTCCTGCGCGGTGGCCTCAGGCCGGGATCCCCCTGTCCTGTATGGCCTTGGCCAGCATCCCCGGCAAGGCATCTTCCAGTTGTTCACGAATCAGCTCAAAGGAGCGTGCATGGTTATGCTCGAGTGCCTTGCTGATGACATCCTCGATGGCGATACCCAGTGCCTGTTCGATCTGCAGGCGGAGTCCCCGGCTCAGCTCGGAGGCGATCTCGTCCAGTTGCTTCCGGAACAGTTCACTGGACAGCAGATCATCGGCGATTTCCGCCGTCGACAGGTTGCTTGGGCTATTGTCCGGTGCGGGCTCGTCATTCGCCCGTAGCATTTCCTGACGGCTGACCAGCCGGGTCAGGATCGGAATTCCGTCGGAGTCCACCGGCAGAGGACTTTTGTGGTCGCTCATAGTCTGTGTGTATTCAGTGTGTAACCGCGTTCCTGGTAGAAACGGTAACGCTCGCGAGCCGCATTGCGGTTCGCCTCGTCACCACCGACCACTTCGGCGACCCGGTTGAAACGGCTGAAGAAGGGCGGAACGGTACCGGCCAGGTTAACCAGCACGTCATCCATTCCGTGGGGTGAGTCATCCGCCCCGAGCAGAACCGGTTGTGCACCTGCCGGCTTGTCCCGGGCCACTGCATGGGGCAGAAAACTGCCGGCCCGGAAGGTCCACAGCAGATCGTCGAGCTGCCGCAGCTGTCCCGGAGACGCGGCGTGGATGTAGACCTGGTGTCCCATCCTGTAGGCCTTTTCGGTCAGCCGGCAGGCGAGCAGGGGACACGCTTCCGGTCCTCCTTCCTGCAGGATGTAGAAATCGACCCGGGTCATGGCCGGTTGCAGCGATCCAGCAGGAACTGGGTAAGCAGGGACACCGGCCGACCGGTAGCGCCCTTTTCCTTGCCGCCTTTCCAGGCCACACCGGCGATATCCAGGTGCGCCCAGCGATACTTTCTGGTGAAGCGGGCCAGGAAGCAGGCGGCGGTGATGGTACCTGCCTCGCGCCCGCCGATATTGGCCATGTCGGCAAAATTGCTGTCCAGTTGCGGTTGGTAGTCCTCCCACAACGGCATGTGCCAGGCACGGTCACCGGCGGTAATGCCGGCATCGAGCAGCTCGCCGGCCAGTGTGTCATCATTGCTGAGCAGGCCGGCGGCATGGCTGCCAAGCGCGATAACGCAGGCACCGGTCAGGGTGGCGATATCGATGACCACATCGGGGTTGAAGCGGTCGCTGTAGGTCAGTGCGTCGCACAGGATCAGGCGTCCTTCGGCATCCGTATTCAGGATCTCGATGGTCTGCCCCGACAGGCTGGTGACGATGTCACCGGGTTTGCTGGCACGACCGCCCGGCAGGTTCTCGGTCGCCGGGATCACGCCGACCACGTTCAACGGCAGGTCCATGGCGACGCAGGCCTTGATCGTGCCCAGTACGCTGGCCGCGCCGCACATATCGAACTTCATCTCGTCCATGGCGGCCGCCGGCTTGATGGAGATGCCGCCCGAATCGAACGTCACCCCCTTGCCGACCAGCACCACCGGCTTGTCCCCGGTCTTGCCACCACGATATTCCAGAGTAATCAGTTTGGCCGGTTCGTCGCTGCCGCGTGCCACGGAAAGCAGGGCGCCCATGCCCAGCCGGGTCATGGCGGCCGTGTCCAGCACGCTGACCTTCAGCCGTTTGTCCGATTTGCCCAGCTCGCGTGCCTGTTCCGCCAGGTAACCCGGTGTGCAGATATTGCCCGGCAGGTTACCCAGCTTGCGTGCCAGTTCCACACCGGCGGCCAGCGCCTCGCCATCGCTCATGGCCCGGTCGGCGGTCTCGGTTTCGGCGGCCGGTACACTGATGGCGAGGCGCCGCGGCGGGTGTTTTTTGTCTGCCTTGCTCTTCAGTTCATCCGGGCTGTACAGGGCGCTGCGGGACAGTTCCACCTGGCTGCGCACCTTGTGGTAGAGGTCGCCGTTTTGCACATCCAGTTCGGCCAGGAAGCTGACCGCATCGCCGGCACCGGATTGTTGCACGGCCTGCATGGCGCAGCTCACGGCCTTGCGGTAGGCCCGGGCATCGAATTCGCCGGGTTTCCCGCAGCCGACCAGCAGGATGCGTTCACATTTTGCCCCGCGCGGGAAGTGGACCAGCAGGGTCTGTCCGGGTTTTCCATCCAGTTCACCGTCCTTCAGCAGCTGCGTCAGCAGGCCGCGCGAGGTCCGGTCCAGGCGGCCGGCCGCCTCGGAAAGCTTGCGGCGTTCAAATACCCCGACGATCACGCAGCCGGTCTTGACGGTTGACGGATTTTCACTCCGGATACTGAATTTCATGCGCCTGTCCTCGTTGAGTCGTCTTTCGATTGCAGACAGCAGGGCTGTGTTATACGGTAGCCGCTGGTTGTTGCGGTATGTCCAGCGGTTCCGACATGAGCATGGAGTGTACTGTAAGCTGCCGGTTTTTTCATCGCGTCGTGCGGGTATCGTTCCATGCTGAAAATCTTTGACCGTTACCTGCTCAGGGAAGTGATCCAGAGCGGGCTGGCGGTTACCGTGGTGCTTTGGCTGGTGCTGTTCAGTGACTGGCTGGTTCGCTACCTGTCCGATGCCGCGGAGGGGGATATCCCCGGCAGCGTGGTGTTCCGGCTGCTGGCCCTGAAGATGGTCTGGTTCCAGACGCTGGTGGTGCCGTTCGCACTGGCACTGGGTGTGATGTTCGGACTGGGCCGCATGTACCGGGACAACGAGATGGTGGTGATGTCGGCCTGCGGGGTGGGGCCCGGACGCATCTACAAGCCGTTGCTGGCCTGCAGTTTGCTGGTGGCACTGGGCCTTGCCGTGCTGTCGTTGTATATCAGCCCGTCGGTGCAGGCGATCAGTAACCAGCTGAAGGCCGACGCACAGCAGCAGGCCAACCTGACCGCGCTGGGTGCCGGGCGTTTCAACGACCTGCAGGGCGGCAAGGTCACCTTTTATGCCCAACGCCTGTCGGCGGACCGCAGGCAGATGGAAAACCTGTTTATCCTGGTGCACGACCGGGAGCGGCCGGAACGCCCGGTCCAACTGCTGACGGCACAGACCGCCACGCGCACCCAGGACCTGGACAGTGGCGACGATTTCCTGATGCTGAAGAACGGCTATCGCTACCTGGGGCAACCCGGTGCGGCGAACTACCAGATCATGCAGTTCGGCGAGTATGGTGTGCGGGTCGACCTGCCGGACGTGTCCCCGCAGGACAAGCGGCGGGAAGCGACGCCGTCCCTCCGGCTTCTGCGTTCCACCGACCTCTGGGATATCGCAGAGCTGCAGTGGCGACTGGTCATGCCGCTGTCTGCGATCGTGCTGGTCGTCCTGGCCGTACCGTTGTCGAGGAGTGAGCCGCGACAGGGCCGGTATGGCAAGCTGGTGCTGGCCATCCTGCTGTTCCTGATCTACTACAACCTGATCGGCACCGCCCAGTCCTGGGTCGGGCGGGGGATACTGCCGCCGCAAATCGGGTTGTGGTGGGTGCCGCTGCTGCCGCTGTTGCTGGCGGTGCTGCTGTACAGGGGCAGGGCGATTGCCGGTCGCCTGGGGCTGTCGGGGTGAAAATCATCGACCGGTACATCGCCGGCGTAGTCGTGACCGGCACCCTGATCGCGCTGCTGGTACTGGTCGGGATGGAGAGCTTCTTCGCCGTCATCGACCAGATCAGCCGGGTCGGCACGAACGGCTACACCATGACCGACCTGTTCCAGTATGTCCTGTTTACCATGCCCCAGAGTTTCTACGAGCTGTTTCCCATGGCGGCCTTGCTGGGCAGCCTGATGGGGATGGGTACGCTGGCATCCAACGGTGAACTGGTTGCGATGCGTGCCGGCGGGATGTCGATCTGGCGCATCGTTCGTTCCGTGCTGCAGGTTGGCCTGCTCATGCTGATCGTTGCCGTCGCCATTGGCGAATGGGTCGCACCGGCGGCCGAACAATACCGTCAGCACCTGCGCGTCGCGGAGACCGACGAGGGGGTGAGTTTTCTCGGCAGCGAAGGCCTGTGGGTGCGCGACGAGAAACGCTACATCAACGCGCGGCGCATCCTCGACCAGAAAAGCCTTGCGGACCTGACGGTATACGAACTTGACGACAGCGGCCGGCTGAAGGTCACGACCCACGCCACGCATGCGGATTTCAGTGACGGGCAATGGATGTTGTATGGCGTGATGCAGTCCGAATTTTCCCCGGCGGGAGTCACCACGCACCACCTTGCAAAACTGGCGTGGCCGTCGTTGCTGACACCGGACCTGCTCGGTATCGTGATGCTGAAGCCGAAGTTCATGTCGGCCAACGACATCGGGCAACTGGTCGACTACCTCGATGAAAACGGGCTGGATACCCGGCAGTACCGGTTTGCCTTCTGGGGGCGGTTCATGACGCCGGTTTCGACACTGGTGATGCTGTTCATCTCGATCCCGTTTGTGTTCAGCGGCCTGCGTTCGGTCAGCGCCGGGCAGCGGATCTTCATCGGGGTGATGACCGGTTTTGTGTTTTATATCCTCAGCCAGGTCGCTGCGCAGATGGGGAAGGTCTACGATTTGCCGCCGCTGCTGACCATGGTGACCCCGAACCTGCTGTTCCTGCTGTTTGGCATCCGTGCCGTGCGGCGCCTGTAGCCGGTTCTGCTCGTGCCGGGGGCAAACCCTGGAATATCGCTATTGTGGTTTCGGTAACACCACCATGACCGATTCCGAGACGCGGTCATACAGGGTCATCCGGTCGCGGTCGACCAGCATCCAGAAAAAACCGAGACCGCCCGCGGCCAGGGAAGGGATCGCCACCATGAAGCGTAGCAGTGCCTGCCAGAGGCTGATCGGACCGCCGTTGCGGGTCTGTACCCGCAGCCGCCAGGCGCGCATGCCGAGCGTCTGCCCGCCGTGCAGCCAGAACCAGCTGTGAAAGGAGAAGCAGATCAGGAACAGCAGGGTCTGGAAAAAGGGGTTGTGGTAGAGCGGGGCGCCATGCGTTGCGATCATTACCAGTGCCGTCGTCACCAGCAGGGCGGACAGCAGCAGCATGCTGTCGTAGACCATCGCCACCAGGCGTCGCAACAGGCCGGCCGCGGGATACCCGGTAGTGGAGTTGTGTTGCGTCATGGAACATCCCGTGGTCCCGCTACGTATGCGCCGGGGGTTTGCAGGAATTCCGGATGTGGCCGGAAGAATTGGCGCTCCCAGGGGGATGATTCGTCACTGCGTGACTCACCCCTGCCGGGCCAACGCCTGCGGCGTTGTTGTCTCGCCACGCGCTGCGTGGCTCGGCTCGAACCGGGGGTTCTCATCCCCTTGCTTGCGCACAAACACCCAAAAGCCGCTTGCGCGGATTTTGTGCCTATGGCGCTCCCAAGGGGATTCGAACCCCTGTTACCGGCGTGAGAGGCCAGTGTCCTAACCACTAGACGATGGGAGCATGTAGCCCATGGGCTGCAAAGCGGTGGTATTATACGCCCACTCGATTTATCCACAAGCAACAAACGTGAGCGACACAGGCCCGATACCGATCGACAGCGCACCCAACATCATTCCCCGCTCGGCACATTCCGTGTCCCGGTCGAATATCAGCCCCAACGCGCTGAAGGTGTTGTACCGCTTGAAAGATGCCGGCTTCCAGGCCCACCTGGTCGGGGGCGGTGTGCGCGATCTGTTGCTGGGTCGCGAACCCAAGGATTTCGATGTTGCCACCGATGCTCACCCCGAGCAGATCCACCGGCTGTTCCGCAATTGCCGCCTCATCGGCCGCCGTTTCCGGCTGGCGCACGTGATCTTCGGGCGCGAGGTCATCGAGGTTGCCACCTTCCGCGCCTTGCAGGACCCCGGCAGTGACGATGGCAGCCAGCATGTCGACGGGGAAGGCCGGCTGCTGCGTGACAACGTCTACGGCACCATCGAGGGTGACGCGTTGCGCCGCGACTTTACCGTCAATGCGCTGTACTACAACGTCGCCGACTTCTCGATCATCGACTATACCGGCGGCATGCGGGACCTTGAGGCTGGTGTGCTGCGCCTGCTGGGTGATCCGGATACCCGCTACCGGGAGGATCCGGTGCGCATGCTGCGCGCAGTGCGTTTCGCCACCAAGCTGGGATTCCGCCTGGATCGCGCTACCGAGCAACCGATCCAGACACTGGCCTCCCTGCTCGGCGATATCCCTCCGGCACGTCTGTTCGACGAAATGCTCAAGCTGTTCATGGGCGGCTGTGCACTCTCGAACTTCGAGATGCTGCG
>Ga0315556_1000778_pt1 | contig 19916 bp, 15 predicted proteins | sample SalMarSW160310MG_FD_202112 | JGI IMG/M metagenome (GOLD analysis project Ga0315556, IMG submission 202112) | Salt marsh sediment microbial communities from the Plum Island Ecosystem LTER, Massachusetts, United States - Salt Marsh Sediment SW1603-10 ...
CTGCCGCCGCCGCTCGAGGCCGAGCTCAAGCCGCTCGACGCCGCCTGACGCTCAGAAGGCGTGGTCCCAGGACAGGCTGAGGCGCGTGGCCGAGTTGATCATGCCGACCATGCTGTAGGTCTGCGGGAAGTTGCCCCACAGCTCGCGCGTGCGCGGGTCGACGTGCTCGGCGAGCAGGCCGTGGCGGTTGCGGCAGCCCAGCAGGTTCTCGAACAGCGCCCTCGCCTCCTCGCGCCGGTCGAGCGCCGCGAGCGCGTCGACGAACCAGAAGCTGCAAACCACGAAGGCGTTCTCGGGCGCGCCGAAATCGTCCGGCTCGGTGTAGCGGAAGACGAAGTCGCCGCGCCGCAGCTCGCGCTCGACCGCCGACACCGTGGCGATGAAGCGCGGATCGTCGGCGCGCAGGAAGCCGAGCTCGGCGAGCAGCAGCAGGCTCGCGTCCAGGCCGTCGCCGCCGAAGGATGCGGCGAAGCTCTTGCGCTTGACGTTCCAGGCCTGCTCGCAGATGCCGTGGTGGATGCGGTCGGCGCGCTCGCGCCAGTAGCTCGCTCGCTCCTCCAGCCCCAGGCGCTGGGCGATCTTCGCCAGCCGGTCGCAGGCGACCCAGCACATCACGCTCGAGAAGGTGTGGACGTGCTCGCTGCCCCGCAGCTCCCACAGTCCCGCGTCGGGGGTCGCCCAGAGCTTCGCCGCCTGCTCGCCGAGCGCCTCGAGCTGCGCGAACAGGGCCCGGTTGCCGGCGCGCACCACGCGCCGGTCGAAGAACACGTGCATCGAGGCGAGCACCGCCGAGCCGTAGACGTCGTTCTGCACCTGGCGGTAGGCCTGGTTGCCGATCCGGACCGGGCCCATGCCGCGGTAGCCCGGCAGCGCCGGCACGTCGAACTCGTCGATCTCGGCCATGCCGTTGATGCGATAGACCGGCTGCAGCCGCGCGCCGTCGGCGCCGGCCGCGACGTTGATGATGTAGCCGACGTAGCGCTCCATGGTGCGCGTCGCGTTGAGCCGATTCAGCGCGTTGACGGTGAAGTAGGCGTCGCGCAGCCAGCAGTAGCGGTAGTCCCAGTTGCGCCCGCTGCCGGCGGCCTCCGGAATCGAGGTGGTCATCGCGGCGACGATCGCGCCCGTGTCGTCGACCGACGAGAGCTTGAGCGTCAGCGCGGCACGGATGATCTCGTCCTGCCACTCGAACGGGATCGACAGGTCGCGCACCCAGTCGACCCAGTAGTCCGCGGTCTCCTCCTGGAAACGGCGCGCCACCTCGGCCACCGCGCCCTGCAGGGTCTCGTCCGCGCTCAGCACGAACGACACCGGCCGCTGCAGCACGAACGGCACCTCGTCGACCAGCGCGCTGATCGAGCAGTCGGTGGTCACCCGCATCACGAACTCCGCGCCGACGTAGCGCACGTGGTTGCTGCCCCAGGTCACCGTGGGGCGCACCTCGCCGTAGTCGGAGGCCGGGCGCAGGCGCACCCGCACGCGCGGGCTGCCGGCGATCGGGCGCAGCTGCCGCACCAGCGTCATCGGGCAGAACAGCCGCCCGTGCTGGCGGAAGCGCGGCGCGAAATCGACGATCTCGACCGCGCCGCCGTAGCGGTCGTAAAGGCGCGTGGTCACGATCGCGGTGTTGGCCTGGTATTCCTGCTCGCTGTGGGAGAACTCGGCCAGCTCGACCGCGAAGAAGCCGAACTCGTCCTCGTCGCCGCCGCGCTCGCGCAGCAGCGAGCAGAACACCGGATCGCCGTCCAGGCGCGGCATGCAGGCCCAGGTCAGCTCGCCGCGGCCGTCGATCAGCGCCGCGACGTTGCCGTTGCCGATCAGCGCCAGCTCGAGTGACTGCGCCATCACGCCCGCCTGCGCACGTGGCGCAGGGCCCATTCGGCCAGCCAGGCGCGCACCGCGGCCGCGTCGGCGATGCGCCAGCGTGCGCGCGAGGGGCCCTCTCCCACCTTGACCGAGATGCCGCCCAGCTCGTTGACCACGCCGAAGCCGAATTCGTCGGTCAGGTCGTCGCCGATGAACACCGCTGTGCGGCCGCGGAACGGGGGCTCGGCCATGAACTCCGCGATCGCGCTGCCCTTGTCGCGCCCCCCGGCCCGGATCTCGAGCACCATCTTGCCGCGCTGCAGCTCGAAGGCCTCGCCCAGGCCGGCCGCGACCTCCTCCATCAGCGCGCCGACCTCGTTGGCGAGCTGCGGTGCGAGCCGATAGTGCAGCGCCAGGTTCTGGCCCTTGTCCTCGAACACCAGTCCCGGGTGCGCGGCGGCGTAGGCGCCGATGCGCTCGGCGGCGCGGCGCACCGGCGCGGCATCGAACGCGTGGCGATGCATGCCGCCGGAGGCATCGCGGCGCTCGGCGCCGTGCTGGCCCGCGGCGGGCAGCACCAGCGGCGCGAACAGGCCGTCGATGTCGGCCACCGAGCGCCCGCTGATCAGCGCCAGCGCTCCGCCCGCTCCCTCGTTGAGGTCGGAGAGCAGCCGCCGCATCGCGCCGTCGACCTTCACCGCGTCGGGCCGCTCGGCGTGCTCCAGCAGCGTGCCGTCGATATCGAGAAAGAACGCCCAGTCGGCCGCGAGCGGCGGCAGCGCTGCCCCGCTCATCCTGCGGCGGTGAGGCGCGGCGCACGCCGGCCTCTGGACAGCACCCGGCGGCGGTGCCGCATGCGGGCCGCGTCGAGCAGCATCCTGCCGGCCCAGCGGTAGACGTTGAACTCCTGCACCAGGCTCCTCATGGCGCGCATGCGCGCGCTCTGCTCCTCGGCCTGCATGGTGAGCGCGATGTGCATCGCGGCGGCGCTTTGCTCGATGTCGTACGGGTTGACGATCAGCGCCTCGTGCATCTCGCGCGAGGCGCCGGTGAATTGCGACAGAATCAGCACGCCGCGGTCGTCGTCGCGCGAAGCGACGAATTCCTTGGCGACCAGGTTCATGCCGTCGTGCAGGCTCGAAACGTAGCAAAGATCGGCCGCGCGGTACAGCTCGAATACCTGCTCGGCGGTGTGGTGCTCGATCGCCAGCACGATCGGCTTGTAGCCGGGGCGCCCGTAGCGCTCGTTGATCTTCTCGGCCAGGGCGCGCACGCGGACTTCGAAGTTCTGGTACTCGTCGATCGACGACCGCGACGGCGCCGCGACCTGGACGAAGGCGAAGCGCCCGATCCAGTGCGGCTCGAGCTCGAACAGGCGCTCGACCGCCATGAAGCGCTCGAGGATCCCCTTGGTGTAGTCGAGCCGGTCGATGCCGATGCCCAGGCGCAGCTCCGGGGCCATGCCGAAGCGCTCGCGCACCACCCTGCGGCACTCCTCGACCGGCTTCTGGTGCGCCATCGCCGAAGGCGGCCATTCGATCGAGATCGGATAGCGGCGCACCTCGGTCTGCTCCCCGCCGTAGGAGATGGTGAAGGTCTCGCGGTCGACGCGCGCCTCGAGGAACCGATCGACCGTGTCGAAGAAGTTGTTGCAGTGGAACTGGGTGTGAAAGCCCAGGATCGACGAGCCGAGCATGCCCTCGAGTACCTCCTCGCGCCAGGGCAGGATGCCGAACGCCTCGGGGTTGGGCCAGGGGATGTGCCAGAAAGTGATGATGGTGGCGCGCGGCAGGCGCTCGCGCACCATGCGCGGCAGCAGGGCGAAATGGTAGTCCTGCACCAGGACGATCGGGTCCTCGGTGCGCGCCTCGGAGACCACCACCTCGGCGAAGCGCTGGTTCACCGTCTTGTAGTACTCCCAGTCCTCGGCGCGGAACACCGGTCGCGTGTGCGCGATGTGGCACAGGGGCCAAAGCCCCTCGTTGGCGAAGCCGAAGTAGTATCCCTTCTCTTCCTCCTTGGTCAGCCAGACGCGGCGGATGCGGTAGGCGGGCTTGTCGGGCGGCACCATCACCCGGTCGTAGCGGTCGACCGACTCGCGGTCCGCGCTGCCCGCGCCGTGCGCGATCCAGGTGCCGGAGCAGGCGCGCATCACCGGCTCGAGCGCGGTCACCAGCCCGCTCGCCGGGCGGCGGATCTCGATCACGTTGTCGTGCCGCTCGTGGCTGTAGGGCTCGCGGTTGGAGACGATCAGCACCTCGTCGCCCTTCAGGTCCTCGCGCAGGACGCGGCGCAGTGCCTCGGGACCCCAGCTGGTCTGGCTCTCGTCGCGGCCGAGCCGCTCCGACTCGAGGTCGTGCACCAGCGTCTGCAGGTCCTTGGCGATCGGCTTGAGCTCCGGCACCGACACGTTCAACTGCTCCGGCGAGCGCAGCAGCGCCTCGCCCGAGATCAGCGCCTTGATCCCGGCCATCCAGCCGCGCCAGCTGATCTCGGCGATCACCACCGTGATCAGCGCCACCACCGCGGCGATCGCCGTGAAGAGGTAAAAGACGTACTTCTTGGTGTCCTCGCTGCGGCGCTGCACGAAGCTCATGTCCTGCACGATCACCAGCTGGCCGAGCCGCTTGCCGTTCTCCTCGACCGAGTTGACCGACACGTGCAGCGGCCCGTCCGCCAGCGGCAGCACGCGGTCGCTGTCGGCCGCCAGCGTCTTCGGGTCGCACTTCACCTGCGGCGGAAAGGCGCGCGTCGCGTAGAGCATCTTGCCGTCGGGCTGGCAGAAGCCGATCGCGAACACGCGTTCGTCGCGGATCACCCGGTCGAAATAGCGCACGAGCTTCACGCGCGAATTCTGGTGCAGCAGGTCGGCGAACGGCTCCTGCATCGCGTTCGCCACCAGCTCGGCGCGCCGCTCGAGATCCTGCACGAACCACTGCAGGGTCAGCCGGTCGACGAGCGGGATCACCGCGTAGGCGATCGCCGCCAGCGCGATGCCGAGAGGAACGATGAATCTGAGGGATAGCCGCATCGCCGTTCTGTCCTCGCCGCGGCGTACTGCCGAATGACCGCCCGATTATAACGGCGAACGCGGCTACAATGCGATGCATGAGACGCTACCCGGCGGCGCTGTTCAAATGGCTCGACGAGGCCGTCTGGCAGCGGCCGACCGAGGGACGGCCGCGCGCGCAGGCGTGGCTGCTGCGCCTGACGCGGTTGCTGATCGTGCTGGTGCGCGACCTGGCCCAGGGCCAGCTCACGCTGCGCGCGATGGGCCTGGTGTACACCACGCTGCTGTCGCTGGTGCCGCTGCTCGCGCTCAGCTTCTCGGTGCTCAAGGCCTTCGGCGTCTACAACCAGATCCAGCCGGCGCTGCTCGGCTTCCTCGCGCCGCTGGGCGAGAAGGGCGCCGAGATCACCGAGCGCATCATCCAGTTCATCGAGAACATCAACGTCGGCGTGCTCGGCTCGGTCGGCCTCGCGCTGCTGCTGTACACCGCGGTCTCGCTGGTGCAGAAGATCGAGGAGGCGTTCAACTACGTCTGGCACGTGAGCCGCGCGCGCGGCATCGGCGAGCGCTTCAGCCGCTACCTCTCGGCGCTTCTGGTCGGCCCGCTGCTGGTGTTCTCGGCCATGGGCATCACCGCCACCGCGGCGAGCATGCGCGTGGTGCGCAGCGTGCTCGAGGTGCAGGCGATCGGCTGGCTAGCGCTGCAGGTCGGGCACCTGCTGCCCTACGTGCTGGTAATCGGCGCCTTCACCTTCGTCTACACCTTCATCCCCAACACCCGCGTTCGGCTCGGCCCGGCGCTCGCCGGCGGCCTGGTCGGCGGGATCCTGTGGCAGTCGGCCGGCTGGGCTTTCGCCCTGTTCGCGGCTTCCTCCACCCGCTACGCCGCGATCTATTCCAGCTTCGCGATCCTGATCCTGTTCATGCTCTGGCTGTACCTGAGCTGGCTGATCCTGCTGTTCGGCGCCGCGGTGTCGTTCTACGTCCAACACCCCGAGCACCTGGTGGCCAGGGCCGGCCAGCCGCGCCTGTCGAACCGCATGCGCGAGCGGCTCGCGCTGGTGATCATGAGTCTGATCGCGCGCAGGCTGCTCGACGGCGCGTCGCCCTGGAGCGCCGACGAGCTGGCGCAGGCGCTGCGCATGCCGATGCACGCCGTGGACGCCGTGCTCGATGCGCTGCGCGCGCGCGGCATCCTCGCCTGCACCGACGACGAGCCGCCCGGCTGGCTGCCGCTGCGCGACCTCGAGAGCTCGAGCGCGAAGGACCTGCTCGACGCCGTGCGCGCCGCGGGCGAAGACCGCTACCTGAGCGTCGAGGCTTTGCCCGTCCCCGATCCCGTCGAGCAGCTGCTCGGGCGCTACGACGCGGCGATGGACTCGGCGCTGTCGAAGGTCACGTTGAAAGACCTGGCGGCGCCGCCCGAGCGCGGCTGACCGGGCCTAGATCGCCCCCTTCGCCTTGGCGCGCCTAGGCAGGAACGGGTTGCGGCTGCCGAACTCCCGCACCGCGGCCGCCACCACCTTCTTCGGAATCTTCGACAGCCGTTCCGACCCCGGGTCGAGGTACTCGGTCATCGCGATCGCGCGGCCGCGCGCGACGCGGTCGGTCTCGAGCTCCGCCTGCATCGCGTACGGCCAGGCGTACCACGGCGTGAAGACCTCGACTTTCTTCACCCAGTCGAGCGCCAGCTTGCGGTATGCGTCCTGATGCGTCGCCTGGTAAAGCCGCTCGACCAGCTCGGCGTACTGGTATTCGGTGTACAGGGGGCGCTCCCCGGTGTAGGGGCGGTGATAGAACGCCAACCTGAGGAGCTTGAGCGCATCTTTGGTGTGGCCCGCGAGCCCGGCGACTATGCCCTTGGCAAGGTAGTAGTCGAAGCCCCGGTACCGCGGCAAGATCTTCGCCAGCAGCGGATCGACCGCCGCCGGATCGCCCTCCTTCGCGGCGGCGAACGCGCAGTAAGGCAGCATGTACCTGAACGACGGCCCGGCGACAGTGTAGTACTCGGACGCCTCCTTCATGAGAGTCAGTGCTCGCGCCGCATCGCCCAGGCGCAGGGCGCGATAGGCTTCGACGAAGTACACCAGATCGGACTTCACCGGCACGTTGCTGGGCGTCCCCGGAGGAACCGACCACCGTGTAACACGCTTGAAGCCCACCGTATCTTCGTGCTCACCGGATCGCGATTCACGCGAGACGTACCCCCCCTCGGTGACGTGGTGCCGCACGGGCCACGCGAACTCGGCGACCTCTTGCGCGAGTGATTCGCTCGGCATCCTGTCCGTCACGCCGGCGCGCACCATGAAAACGGCGGCCTGGTCGCGTCCGGTACCAACATCGGAGAATCCGCTCTTGCGGATCCAGACGGCGATGTCGGAGTCGGATGCGCGTGCCATGCGCTGCCCGACCAGCGCGGTCTCCCACAGCTGCGAGGCATGCAGGCGCGGCACGAGGACGTTGAATCCGTTCCAGGCCTCGTCCGAACGGCCCGTCGCATGCAGCATGCCGAAATAGTCGCGGTAGGCGTGGGCGTCGCCGTAGCGCTGGCCGCGCACGAGCGAGCCCCGCATTGCACCGGCATAGTCGCCTTTGAGCATATCCAGGCGGATCGCGCTCGACAGGCTCGCGTTCGAGCCGGTATTCAAATTGGCAGCGATCCGGTAGAAGCGCTTGGCAGGCTCGAAGTCACCTCTCCAATAGAACAACGATCCGGCCTCGTAGGCGTGGTTTGAAAGGTCGACCGAGTCCTGTTTGGCGTCTTTGCCGAATCCCGGGTAACTCATGAACATTTTGTAGGCGTCCTGCGTCTTGCCTTCTTCGAACAGCAGCGTGCCAAGCCCGTCGTAGGCGCGCCAGTCTCCGGGCGCGCTCTTGATGCTCTCCCTGTAAAGCGCCTTCGTCGTCGCCACATCACCCACTTTCAGACTCAGTTCAGCGAGGAGCTTGTTCCGTTCGGGACAGCCGGCGAACCGGCCCCGTATCGACTCCAGCACGCCGTTCAACTCGTTCGGCTTGGCCACCTTTCCGTCGAGCAGAGAAGCCAGGTCACGGACCGGGGCGAAATCGGAGGTCGAGTTGCGCAGCGCCAACAAAGAGTTGTCGGCCGCCACCCTCGGGTCTCCGGGCGCCTCCCAGTTGGAATAGAACGGGCGGAAGGGAAAATCCCGTGTGTACAGCGTCCCGCGGATGCGTCCCGGGTCGCTCAGCAATTGCATTTGCTGCTGCTCCATTCGCCCCAGCAGCGGAATCGCGTCTGCAGCCACTCGGGTCTGACCGTTCGCCCAATACAGCGCGTCGATCGCGTCCCGGTACGCCGCTCTCTGCCCCGCTTCCCTTGCGCTCCGATCGGCAGACTCCACTACTTTGGCCTCGGCCCACCCGCGCTGCAGCGCGAATTCCGGAAAACCGTCGTAGACGCTTGCGATGCGCGCGAGAAAGTCGATCGCCCGTCTCGGAGCACCCTGCATGTTGGTGTAGAGGTTGGCGCGCCGCATCAGGTTGTCGGTGGCGGTCGCCTCCATGAAATCGAGATAGTCGTTCGCGCTTGGCCGATCGAACGGCAGCGCGCAGCACCACTTCGCGGGATCCGCGGCGAACAGCCTGTGGACGTGCTCGAGGACCGACAGGTCGGCGCTCGTCCGGGCCGCGGCCTGATCACCGACCGTCGCCGCGCCGCGAACGATGCCTTCCGCAGTGTAGCCAGGCACCGGAAGGTCCTGATCGAGCACGTACTTCAGGTCGAGGTTGTCCTCCTGGGTCCAGCCGCTCCAGTCACCGAGCGCGCGCGCAACGAAGACGGGCCAGAATTTTCCCGGCAAACCGAGCGCAGCGACCTTCTGCTCCGCCCCCTTTTCGGTCGCGACGCCGTAGTCCGCCGCGATCAAGTTGGCGTCAAGCGCCGCGAGTAGGCGCACGACCAACCGCGACTGTTTCTCCACAAGCGTGCTCACGTCGGGAAGATTGCCGTTCAGCGCCGCCTGCAGCTCCTTTTCCTCCGGAGTTGCCGGCTCCCCGAGCACCTTCAGCGCCGCCGGGCGCAGCCCCAGCTGCATGTAGGCGCGCACCTTGAGCGCACGGTACTGTGGTGACGCCGGAGTCATGCGCTCCAGGACGAGCAGTGATTTTTCGAACATGCGCTCGCGCGCCCTCTCCTCGCGCCGGGGCGTGAGGGCACCCAGGAGCTGAAAGTAGTACGCATCGCGCGCGGGCTCGGCGGAGCCGGGCGCGACGAGCCCGAATGGCGTGGGAGGCAAGCCCGTTTCCGTAAAGCGGCTTGCCACCCGCGGCGGCTTGCTGGCGACCGGCGAAAGCCCGAGATCCTTGAGAATGCGCGGCAAGAGCGCCCGGTAGGCCTCGATCGGCGGATTCTCCTCGCTGAACGGAATGTCTTCGTGGCTCCGCGTGGTGTTGATTTTGGTCTTGCGCGGGGACGGGTCTGCGCTCCATTGCTCGTCGCGCACCGTGACCGCCATGCGCCCCTTGCGATCGTGCCCGACATAGCTCCAGATGATGCGCGCCGCCCCAAGGCGCAAGGCATAAGCGCGCACCGCCTGTTCGTCGAGGCGTCGCACGCCGTCGCCCAACGCGCGTTGCAGCAGATAGGGATCCGGCATCGTCCGGCGCAGCGCGCGCCCCACGGCGAGCGACAATTCCGCCGTCATCAGGGAGCGTGTCGGGCGGTCAAAGGCGAAATCCTGAACCTGAATCGGAACCACCACGGTGCCGAACGCCCGGCCTTCGAGCAGCTTGCGATAAAGCGCCTCCTCGTTGGTTCTCCAACTGGAGACGGGGCGCAGGAAACCTTCGGGAATCTCGCTCGCGAGCTCCTGGTCGACGTGAGGCCGCGGAACCGCGATGGGCGCGGACAGGTCGGAGGCGAACGCGTTGAAGCGTGCGAGGTTAAGGTGGCCGAACAGGGCGACGGCAAGCAGCAACAGCCATGCGGCACGGTGCCTAATCATGCGCACCCCCTTTCAGGTCTACACGGCTACCCTAGCATCCGGCCTGGACCGACTGTAGGAAAGATGACACAGCGAAGCGCTGCCTAGTTGCTACATCGGGATAAATTCGTTGGACCTATGAGCGCTGCGCAAGGCGCGCCGAGAGCCGCGCGAGCGGCGCGGGGAGCGCGTCCCAGTCGACCGCGTCGAGGGAGTTCTTCACGGTCAGGCCGAGGTCGGTGTCGCCTTCCATGACCAGGCGCCGGGTGAAGAAGAGCGTGTCGGGGTCCTCGCGCCGCAGCGCGAGCGAGAGGTAGTCGCGCGGCCTGGCGCGGATGGTGACGTCGGGCGCGCCGCGCGCGGGAAGGAAGTAGCTCCCCTGCAGCGAGACGGTGACGCCGAGCCGCGGCGAGTCGAGCTCGATGCGCACCCGCTTGCCGGCGGCGGTCTCGAGCGCGCTGCGCGAGAGCAGTCCCGTGCGCAGCGCGACGTTGAGCGCGGCGCACAGGGCGAGCGCGGGGGGAAGCTCGGGCAGCGGCAGCGTCATGCGGCGTCCCGCTGCGACTCGAGGAAGCCCTGCTCGAGCCCCGGGCGGCCGTGCCAGAAGCCGTCGCAGTATTTTCCGGGATCGAGCGGCGGCGTCCGGGCACCGTCGAGCGCTGCGCGCCACGCGCGCAGGGCTTCGACGGTGCCCTCCGATTGCGGGCTGACCCGCACCACCTCCACGCCGCCCTCCCCGAGCGTTGCCGCCTCCCTGATGAGATTGTAGATCCGCGTCGACTGGGTCTGCACGCCGTTCAGCGCGAGGAACGGCTCGCCCTCGCGGGTATCGAGCGGCATGCCGTCCGGAAACTCGAGGCAGCGGTAGGCGCAGTTCTCCTTCTGCCGGTTGAAGCGCCGCGCGGTGAAGCAGCGCGCCGAGAACGCGAGCGGCAGCCGGCCCCAGGCGAAGAGCTCGGCTTCGACGCCGTCCGGGCGCGCCTGCGCGATCGCCGTGAAGAGCTCGCGCGTGACCTCGATCGGCGCGACCCAGCGCGTGGCGCCGAGCTCGGCCATCATTTCGAGCGTCTGCGGGTTGTAGACGTTGAGATGCGGCCCGGCGACCCAGCCGCCGCGCCCCTGCAGCATGTGCACCGCGCCCATGTCGTTCGCCTCGACCCGCCAGCGCCCGTTCTCGACCGTGCGCCGCACCAGCTTCACGTCGCCCGCGGACTCGGTCAGCGCCTGCGCCGAGAGCACCACCTCCTTGCCCTGCGAGGCGAGCAGCTCGGCCACCTCGAGCCAGTCCTCGAACGAGAGCTCGTGCCGGCGCGAGCACACGACTTCGCCGAGGTAGACGACGTCGGCCGGCGACTCGGCGATCGCGGCGTAGAACTCGAGCACTCGCGTGCGCGGCCAGTAATAGAGGATCGGGCCGAGCGAGAGCTTCACGTCACTTCCACGGGCGCGAGAAGGCGCCGAGGGTGTGCTGGCTGCCTTCGGCGTGCCGGTTGAGCGCGGCCATCCATTGCGCGCGCGGCGCGAAGTTTCCGCGCTCGCGCTGCGCGGCGTCGATCGCCTCGCGCCAGACCCTGGTCACCTGCGCCACGTAGGCGGGGCTGCGCTGCCGCCCCTCGATCTTGACCGCGCGCACGCCCATGGCGACGAACTGCGGCAGCATCTCGAGCGTGTTGAGGCTGGCGGGCTCCTCGATCGCGTAGTAGGTCGCGCCCTCCACCGCGAAGCGGCCCTTGCACAGCGTCGGATAGGCGGCGCGCTCGCCCTTGGCGTAGCGGTCGATCAGGATTCCGTTCAGGCGCGACTCGAGCCCGGCGGCCGTCTCCTGCCAGCGCACCGCGTGCCCCGGCGAGCAGGCGCCCATCGTGTTGGGCGAGTCGCCGCAGGCGTAGGCCGACAGCGCGCAGCGCCCCTCGACCATCACGCAAAGGCCGCCGAAGCCGAACACCTCGATCTCGACCGGCGTGTTCTTGACCACGTGCTCGACCTGCGCCAGCGACAGCACGCGGGGCAGCACCGCGCGCCTGACGCCGAAGTGCTCGTGGTAGAAGGCGATCGCCTCGTGGCTGGCGGCCGAGCTCTGCACCGACAGGTGCAGCTCGAGCAGGGGAAACCTGCGCGAGGCGTAGCGCATCAGCCCCGGGTCGGCGGCGATCACCGCGTCGACCCCCGCCGCGACCGCGCCCTCGAGCGCGGCGGTCCAGCGCTGCCAGGTGGAAGGCTGCGGATAGGTGTTCACCGCCAGCACCACCCTGCGCTTGCGCGCATGTGCGTAGGCGAGGCCCTGCGCCAGCGCCACGTCATCGAAATTCAGCCCCGCGAAATTGCGCGCGTTGGTGTTGTCGCGCAAGCCGAGATAAACCCAATCGGCGCCGTTGTCGACCGCGGCTTTAAGCGCCGGCAGGCTGCCGGCCGGACAGACGAGCTCCATTCGGACAATTCTAGTTTCGCCGCGGCGCGGCGAATCTGATGTGAATCAACAAAACCGCGACCCGCGTTGCGCACTATGTATGCCAGCGAACAGTTCAGCACCGCCGGATCAAGTACAAGAAAGGCAAATGTCAGCCGTGCTGGAATTTCCGGAGCGCACGCAGTCCCTCGGCGAAGAGATCGCGAACAGCGTCAGCCACGGGCTCGGCCTGCTGGCAGGGCTGGCCGCCTTCCCCGTTCTCGTCATTGTGGCGCAGCAGCGCGGCACCACGGCCGGCACCGTGGGCTCGAGCGTGTTCGCCGCCGCCGTGGTGCTGCTCTACCTCAGCTCGACCCTGTTTCACGCCGTGACGGGCCCGCACGCCAAGCGCGTGCTGCAGATCCTCGACCACTCGGCGATCTACCTCCTGATCGCCGGCACCTACACCCCGTTCACGCTCGGCGTGCTGCGCGGCCCCTGGGGCTGGACCCTGTTCGGGCTGGTGTGGGGAATCGCCGCCGTCGGAACGCTGCTGAAGGCGCTCGGCGGGGTACGCTACAACGGCCTCTCGACGCTGGTCTACGTCGCGATGGGCTGGCTGATCGTTATCGCGGCCGATCCGGTGTGGCACCTGGTGCCGAAGTGGGGCCTCGCTTGGCTGCTCGCGGGCGGCATCGCCTACACCGCCGGCGCGGCGTTCTTCCTGGCTGACCGGATCAAATACTTCCACTTCGTGTGGCACCTGTTCGTGATCGCGGGCACAGCGTGCCACTTTGTCGCCGTGCTGTGGTATTCGGCCTGATCAAGCCGGCATGACGCCCGCGGCCTATCAAGGAGAACAGAAATGATTCGAGCGCTTATTGTCGCGCCGCTTGCGGCGCTCGTGCTCAGCGCGTGCGTAGTGGCACCCGCGCGCCACGGCCCCGGAATGGTTATCGCACCAGCACTGCCGGCGGTCGTGGAATTAAGCGTTGAGCCCTATTACTATCAGAGCGGCTATTACTATTTCTACGACAATAGCCGCTGGCGCTACTCACGATCGAGATCGGGTCCTTGGACGGATCTACCCAGAAATCGCTACCCCAAAGAGACCCGGTTCAAAGGCCGCGATGGTCGGCGGGGCGGAGACCGGGATCAGGACCGCCGTGACCGGAGATAGCCTGAACCGCCGCGCTTTGTGCCGCACAGGGGGACGGCTTTCCGCCCAGGGGCGGACCGGCCGAACCGGGCTATAGCCAGTATTCGGCGAGCCGCGCCGCCCACTCCTTCACTCGCAACAACAGCGACCGATGCTCCCAGCGCTTGAGCTCGACGGCGTCAGACTGGGCCAGGTCTGCGGCGAAGATGACATCCATTTGCCGGGCGAAATTGCGGCTCAGAACCGCGGCATTGATTTCGTCGTTGTGCAGGAAGCTGCGCCAATCCAGGTTGGTCGAGCCGATGGTCGACCATACGCCGTCGATGGAAGCGGTCTTGGAGTGCATGACCGCGCCACGCCGCTCGTAGATCTTGACGCCGGCGCGCAACAGCTCGGAATAGTACGAGCGGCCGGCATGGAATACCATCCAGGAATCGGTATGACTCGGCAGAATCAGCTTTACGTCGACGCCTCGGCGCGCCGCGTCGGTCAGGGACTTGATCAATTGCGGATCGGGTACGAAATAGGCGTTGGTGAGGTATACGCGCTGTTCCGCATTGTCAATCGCGGATAGCAGCGTGAGATAGATCAGGCTGTAGGGATCCGCGGCTGCGCTGCCGATGGCGCGCACAATGTCGTTGCCCTGCTTTTCGAGTTTCGGGAAGTAGTCCTCCTGGGTCAGCGGCTCGCCTTTCTGTTTGAGCCAAGTGTCCATGAACAGCTTCTGGAATTCCGCCACCACCGGCCCCTCGATCTGAAGGTGGGTGTCCCGCCAGCCCACGGCGCTCACGCCTTTCTTCCTGGCCGACTTGATTGTCGGGCTGCTTGAATACGATTCGCTGATGTTGACGCCGCCGATGAAAGCGATGCGTCCGTCGACCACCAGCAACTTGCGGTGGCCGCGGTTATTGAGCAGCCATTTCTTCTTGTCCCCGGCCAACGGGTTGACCGGATTGAACTCGAGCACATGGATGCCACCGGCCTTCAGGCGCTCGAAGAATTCCCTGGGCGTATTCAGGCAGCCAACGCTGTCGTAAATTAGGTTGACCTGGACGCCGGCAGCCTGTCTTTCCAGGAGTAGATCCGCGAACTGCCTGCCGATGTCGTCGTCGCCGAAGATGTACGTCTCCAAGTTAATGTTGTCTTTGGCCTCGTGGATGGCCGCAAACATCGCCTTGTAGGTGGCGGGCCCGTCTTGCAACAGGACCAGCTTGTTGCCCATCACCAGCGGGCTGTCGGCATTGATCGCCTGTTCCGTCGCCAGGTGCTTCTGCAGGATGTCGATTTCGCCGGACTTGGCCTTAAGCGCGTCCATGATGGCGGCGCTCCTGCCTGCGGAGACATGGCCGCGCGCATTGTCGAACGCAACGGCTTGTGTGTGAGGCAATGCCATCTCGCGCGCGGCGTCGGGCAGGCTCGCGCATCCCGCGAAGCCGAGCAGACAGCATGCGGTCACTGCTAGGCGCCTGGCCGCTGCGGCACGCGGGAACGCACTATTCTCTTTGTTGCTTGAGCCTTTCCTCTTCACGCTTGCGTTCTTCACTGTCCCTTTTCTTTTCATCCGACTCGCCCGCGGCAGGCTTGGCCTTCTGGCCACGCGGCGCCTCCTTGGGCGCCGGTTGCGTTTTCGATGGTCGGGGTTTGGGCGTGGCATCAGGCCGGCGGCGTTCGTTCTGATTTGCGGCAGGGGCCGCTGGAGCGGCTTTCGGCGCCGGGGCAACCCTAGGCTGCGCCGCTCGTTGCGGCGGTGCGACGGGTCGTGCGCGCTGTTCTCCCCTTGCAGGCCGCTCCGCCTTGGGCGCCCGCTGGGCTTGCGATGGTTGCGGTTTGGGCGCGGCCGCCGGCGGACGCGTGGTCGGCGGCGCTTTTTTTTGCTTCTGCGGGACCACGCTGACAACGGGCGCCGGTGCAGCCGCCGCAGGTTTCAACGCCTTGCGAGCGGCATCGTCGAGCGGTCTGCCCGGCCTCGCATTCAGATGCCGCTGCTGCGCCGCAAAACCGGCACGCGCCGCGGGCGGCGCAGTACGGGCGACCACCGGGCGCTCGAACACGCGGGCAGGCGGCTTGCCACCCTGGCCGGCGGCGCCGCGCACGCTTCTGTCCGTCGGAGCGACAAGCGGCGCGACCTCCACCGGCCGGTTGACGATTGTTTCGGACCGTACCCGGACCGCCGCCCTGGACACCGACTGCGACTGCACGAATGCGGTCCTCGGCACCGCCACGACGGCGCCCGGCACTCGCCTGTTGGCATACTCGGCGCGGGTCACGTTCCGGTTGTCGTAGTAGTTGTTGACGACCGTGTTGTTGATGACCGTGTTGCTGTGGTTGATGTTCTGGAAATAGCGACGGCTCACCTGATAAGACGGTCGATAGACCTCGCGCGGCCCGAGCGGGAACCACGCGACGCCGCCGACGCTGCCGCTGGAGATCGAAATCTGAAAGTTGGCCCCGCCCACGAACACCACCAATGCGGGGGCGTAGTAGGCCCGGCTCCGCACGGGACCCGGCACCCAACCCCAAGTGCCATGCAGATTCGCCCAGCGGCCGTAATGGGACACCGCGAAGCCCCACGGCGCGTCATCCACCCAGGTCCAGCCCCAGGGGTCGACCCATACCCAACGTCCGTCGCGGTATGGCGCCCAGCCGGCGGCTACGCGATTCGGGATCCAGACGTTGCCGTAGGTCGCGTCGACGCGCCAGGTGCCGTTCGCATCGAGGTCCTGATAGCCGACCACGTCGCGCGAGACGTAGCGGGCGGAGCGCGAGTCGTCGTAGCGGCGGTTCCGATCGCTCGACCAGAGATCAAAATCATCGGGGCGCTGCGCGTCGACATACTGGTACTCGCGCAGGCCGGTTCCCATGAAGCGATACGCCTGGCGCGAATCGATTGAATACGCCGCGTCTTCGCCGTACACCTCGCCCCGGCCGTCGCGCACCATGATCGTCGTGGCATCGCCCTGCGGATCCACCTCGATCCGGAATTCGCCGGGCTGCGCCAGGGTAAAGGCAAGATTCGGCGTGTCGACCTCGAGCAGTTGGTTGGGCTCGAGGTAACGCACCCGCACATTCAATACGCCCTGCGTCAGCTGAAGCTGGGCGATACGGTCGTCGAGATTGAGAACCGATACCCCGGTACCGGCATCCATGTGAATCAACGCTCCGCCGAGCTGGATCTCGGCCCGCGCACGATTCTCCGTCCAGAGGCGGTCGCCGGTGGTCAGCGGCCGGTTGATGCTCGCCTGCATCCAATCGTCCTCGCCGGCGGGCGAGAAACTGACCGCTCCGGACATGTAGCCCAGCCGCGCGACGCGCGACGGCGGATCCGCGCTCACCCAGCCGCTGAAAGCCAGGATCGCGACGCCCGCCGCGAAGGCGAGCATCCGACGCCGGAGAAGTTGCATCCGCATGACGACCCCCAGCAAATGCTTGCAGTCTGTCCAGCGGCGGGGATCTCGTCAGTACGGTATCGTACATAGAAGTTCGGTCGTGAAGCAGCTGGAGCGCGCGGGCGATGATTCGGGCAATCTTGGTTTCGCCGCGGCGCGGCGAACCTGATGCGCATCAACAAAGGCGCGACCCGCCGGGCGCATAATTCCACGATGATCGACAAGATCCCCGGCCTGCCCGACGGCATCCTCGGATTCAGCGCGAAAGGAACAGTCACTGCGGGCGATTACGAGTCCGTCATCGTCCCGGCGGTCGAAGCGCAGTTCGCGCGTCAGAAGCAAGTCAGGTTCCTCTACTACCTCGGCCCCGAATTCACCGGCTTCGAGGTCGCCGCGATGTGGGACGACACGAAGCTGGGATTGAAGCACTTCAACGGCTGGGAGAAGATGGCGGTCGTGTCCGACGTGGCCTGGGTCCGCGTCGCGATAGAAGCCTTCGGTCTCGCGCTGCCAGGCAGAGTGCGCGTGTTCCGCGACAGCGAGCTCGCCGAAGCCAAGCGCTGGGTCTCCGAGTGAGCCACCCGCTTCTCGTCTGCACTATATCCCCTAATCCGTCGCGCAGCTTGCACCATACTTTTTGATCGCGGGCGGAGAATCGTTCATAGTTGCCGCCGTCTACCCTACCCGGAGGAGGAGGAGATGGCTAAGGCAAGGGAAGCGAGTAAGAGCAACGCGCGCGCTCTCAACCGCACGCGGCGGCGATTGGTGCAGGCCGCGGGCGGCGCGCTCGCCGCGGGCAGCCTGCCCGGCCTCGCCTACGCGGCGCGCTCGCGTACGATCAAGGTCGGATTCATCAGCCCGCGCACCGGGCCGCTCGCCGGCTTCGGCGAATGCGATCCCTTCGTGCTGGGACTCGCCCGCAAGGCGCTCGCCAAGGGCCTGCGCGTCGACGGCCATCGTTACCACGTCGAGATCCTCGATCGCGACACGCAGAGCGATCCGGCGCGCGCCAGCCAGCTCGCGAAAGGCCTGATCAACCACGAGCATGTCGACCTGATGCTCACCACGTCGACGCCGGAGGTGGTCAACCCCGTGTCCGACGCCTGCGAGGCGGCGGGCGTGCCGTGCCTGTCGACAATCGTTCCCTGGGAATCCTGGTACTTCGGCCGCGGCGCCAAGCCCGGCCAGCCTTCGCCCTTTCACTGGACCTACCATTTCTGCTTCGGCGGCCACGATTTCTTCGTCGCCTACAACTCGCAGTGGAACGGCCCGGTCAAGACCAACAAGAAGGTCGGCATCCTCTACCCCAACGATGCCGACGGCAACGCGGTGCGCGCGCACCTCGCGCCCGAGCTGGCGAAGGCCGGCTTCACCATCGTCGACCCGGGCGGCTACGAGGACGGAACCACCGACTACACCGCGCAGATCTCGAAGTTCAAGGCCGAGGAATGCGAGATCTTCAACACCTTCCCGATCCCGCCGGACTTCGCCACCTTCTGGCGCCAGGCCGCGCAGCAGGGCTACACGCGCATGGTGAAGATCGCGCAGATCGCGAAGACCGGCCTCTTCCCCTCGCAGGTCGAGGCGCTCGGCTCGCTCGGCCACAGGCTCGCCACGGCGTGCTACTGGCATCCGACCTGGCCGTACAAGTCGCCGTTGACCGGCCTATCGTCGCAGGCGCTCGGCGACGGCTACGAGAAAGCGACCGGGCGGCAGTGGACGCAGCAGGTCGGCGCCAGCATGGCGCTGCTCGACGCTGGCTTCGCGACCCTCCAAAGGAGCGGCAACCCGAAGAACAAGAGCGAGGTCGCCAAGGCGATGAGCGTTCTCAAGGTGGTCACCCCGGTCGGGCCGATCGACTTCACCACCGGCCCCGTGCCGAACGTCTCGGCGACGCCGATCATCGGCTCGCAGTGGGTGAAGGCGACCAGCGGCAGGTACAAGCTGGCGCTGCCCCTCACCGAGCACGCCGACGACCCGGACGTTCCGATCGGGGCGCAGCTGGTGCCGTACAACGCCTGACGCGGCGGTGATTCTCGCGGCAGAGGGCGTCAGCAAGAGCTTCGGCGCCCTGGTCGTTCTCGACCAGATCCACTTCGCGGTCGGCCCCGACGAGGCGGTGGGCGTCGTCGGGCCGAACGGCGCCGGCAAGACGACGCTGCTCAACGTGCTGGCGGGCGCCTTCGCCCCAGGCGCGGGCAGCGTCACGTTCAAGGGAAAGGACGTCACCGCCGCCGGCGCGGCCGAGCGCTGCCGGCTGGGCCTGGCGCGCTCGCACCAGGTGCCGCGGCCATTCGGCGGCATGACCGCGTTCGAGAACGTGCTGGTCGCCGCGAGCGCCGGGGGCGGGCTGCGCGGCGCGGCGGCCCACGAGCGCTGCCTCGATTCGCTCGAGCTGTGCGGCATGCTGGACGTGGCCAACCGGCGCGCCGAGTCGCTCGGACTGCTGCATCGCAAGCGCCTCGAGCTCGCGCGCGCGCTGGCGACCGGCCCCCAGGTGCTGCTGCTCGACGAGATCGGCGGCGGCCTCACCGACGCCGAGGCAGGCGAGCTGGTCGCCACGATCCGGCTGTTGCGGGCACGCGGCATCGCGATCGTGTGGATCGAGCACATGGTGCACGTGCTGCTGCAGGTGGTCACCCGCCTCGTATGCATGGACGCCGGGCGCGTGCTCGCCGAGGGCGACCCCGCCGCGGTGATGAAGGACGCGGCGGTGATCGACGCCTACCTCGGCCACGGCGCCGCCTGACGCTGCCCGCATGAGCCTGCTGCGGATCGAGAGCCTCGAGGCGCGCCACGGCCAGCTACAGGCGCTGCGCGGCATCTCGCTCGAGGTGCGCGAGGGCGAAACGCTGGCGCTGGTGGGCGCCAACGGCGCGGGCAAGACCACGTTGCTGCGCGCGATCGCCGGCGCGCACCGCCCCGCCGCGGGACGCGTCTGGCTCGACGGCGCCGACGTCACCGCGGTGCCGGCCTTTCGGCGACTTGCGCTCGGCATCGCGCTGGTGCCGGAGGGGCGGCGCCTGTTCACCGACATGACGGTGGAGGAAAACCTGCTGGTCGCGCGCGCCCACGGCCGCCGCGGGCCGTGGACCGTCGCGCGCGTGCTGGAGGCGTTTCCGATGCTGCGCGCGCGCCTCAAGGCGAAAGCGGGCAGCCTCTCGGGCGGCGAGCAGCAGGCGACCGCGATCGGGCGCGCCCTGGTCGCCAACCCGCGCGTGCTGCT
>Ga0315556_1000779_pt1 | contig 19910 bp, 25 predicted proteins | sample SalMarSW160310MG_FD_202112 | JGI IMG/M metagenome (GOLD analysis project Ga0315556, IMG submission 202112) | Salt marsh sediment microbial communities from the Plum Island Ecosystem LTER, Massachusetts, United States - Salt Marsh Sediment SW1603-10 ...
CCGCGCTCGCGCGCAGGAACCTCGAAGGCAGCGTCGCCACGACCCTCGTGCGCCGCAGGGGGCTGACCGACTTCGCGCTGCTCGACAGCAACGGCAGAATGGCGCTCTACAGCGACCGCCATGGAACGTTCGCGCTGCTCGAGCCAGGGCTGGAGAATGGCAAGGTGACCTGGCGCTGCCATGTCTGGCCCGCGACTGCCGCGACCACCGGGTGCGCACCCGGGCGGTGAGCGGGGATATCCAAGGCGAATGTCCGCAGCCGAAAGCGGACGTTATCAAAGGGTTAACGTTAACGTCCTTCAAGAGGCGTCATGAAGTCGCCACGGCACGCAGTTCATTGCGGCCCCGGGATCGGCGCCGAGGGCAAGGCTCCTTCCGCCACCACGCGCCGCCGCGCGAGGGAATCGATCTCCTGCTCGTTGAGGCCGATCTCGGCCAGGATCGCGCGCGTATGCTCGCCCAGGCGCGGGGCGGGCGCGCCCGTTGTCTTCGGCTGCCCTTCGATCTTCAGCGGCGTGTCGACGGTGCACACGCGGCCGAGCACGGGATCGTCGATCTCGACGAACACGCCGTTGGCCTCCATCTGCCGGTCGGCGACCACCTCGTCGAGGTTGGCGACCACGGAATAGGCCAGGTCGGCCCGCTCGAGCGCGCGCTGCCAGTAGGGCATCGGCTGGCCGGCGAAAATTTCGTCGCAGAGCGCGACCAGCTCGCCCATGCGCCCTTCCTCCAGGCGCGCCTCGAGCGTCGCGTAGCGCGGATCGTCGATGAGGTCGGGGCGGCCGATGGCGCGGCAGACCTTGGGCCAGTCGCGCCGCGTATCCACCACGACCATCTTGAACAGGCGCCGGTCGCCGGCGCGGTAGTACACCGAGGTGAAGCTGCGCGCGTCCTCGCGCGGCCGGCGATCGAGGAACTGCGCCCCGAGCAGCCTGGCCTGAATCATGACCGAGTTCGACCACGCGCCGTTCGCGAGCAGCGAGGAGGAAACCCGCGTGCCGCGGCCGCTGCGCTCGCGCGCGAAGAGCGCGAGCAGCACCGCGGACAGCAGCGCCATGCCGGACGGATGATCGCCGGTGCCGTAGCCCAGCGACCCCAGCCAGCCGTCGGTCGGAAACATGTTCGCCTCCATGCCCGAACGCGACCAGTAGCACACCGAGTCGAAACCCGGTTTGTCGATCTCCTCGCCTGAGTCGCCGAAGCCGGTGCCGTGCGCGTACACCAGGCGCGGATTGATCGAGCGCAGCTCATCCCAGCCCAGGCCCAGGCTTTCGAGCGACTTCGGACGGTGATTGGTGAGGAACACGTCGGCGCCCTCGACCAGGCGGCGCAGAATGGCGCGCGCCTCGGGCGCCTTGAGGTCGATCGCCAGGCTGCGCTTGCCGCGGTTGTCGGGCAGGAAGCAGTACTCGTAGTCGTGGATCGGCATGCCCGGGATCCGGTGCCCGCGCCGGTTCAGATCGCCCTCGATCGGCTCGAGCTTGATCACCTGGGCGCCGTAGTCGGCGAGCACCGCGCCCACCGACGGCACCATGATCATCGAGGCCGCCTCGAGCACGCGAACGCCAGAGAGCAGACCCGCTTCGTGCGACGACAGTGCCATGCCTCATTCCTCCGCTGCGCAGCTGCGAAAACCCGCGAAGATGTCGCTCCGGTCGGGTGTGTAGAAATTGCGGAAGCCCTCGCGCGCCACGCGCGCCGTGGCGGCGAAGCTGCCGCCGCGCAGCACCTTGTGGCTGCCGAACCAGGGCTCGGAGTAGTCGCGGTAGGGATCGGGGCTGAAGCCGGGCCAGGGGCCGAAGGCGCTCGCGGTCCATTCCCAGACGCGGCCGCTCTGCTCGCGCGGAGCGAAGGCGCCGCTCGCGGCGGCGAAGGCCCACTCGGCCTCGCTCGGCAGCCGCCGCCCGGCCCAGCGGCACCAGCCCTTCGCCTCGTCCCAGCTCAGGTTCACCGCCGGCTCGCGCGGCGCGAGCGCGATCCAGCGTGCGAAGCGGCGCTGTTGCCAGCCGCCGCCGTTGCGCCGCCAGTCGCGCGGCGCCTTGCCGCCTGCCTCGACGTACGCCAGATACTGCGCGTTGGTCACCGGCGCGCGCGCGATGCGAAACGGCGCCAGGCGCACCTCGTGCGCCCACTTCTCGTTGTCGAACACGAAGCCGCTGCCCGGCCGCGCGCCGAGCTCGAAGGCGCCGCCGGCGCACTCGGCGTCGCCCGCGGCGGGCGCGGGCGCGGCGGGAAACCACGGCTCGTTCGGCAGCGGGTCCTCGTAGCCCAGGGTCTGGCGGCTGTAGTGCAAGGCCTCGGCGTGCATGTCCTCGTGCAGGGTCGCCAGGCGCACGAAGTAGCGCAGCGCCGTGTTCTCGGGCTCGCGCCCGAGCCGGCCGAGCACGCGCTCGAGCACCTCGGTGGCGAAGGCGCGCGTCGCCGCGAGGTCGGGCAGCGGCAGCTCCCAGCGCGCGTCGTGCGCCACCGCCGAGGAGTCGTACAGCGCGTCCGCCCCCTCGAGCAGCGGCGCGTCGACGCCGCCCGAGGCCTGCTGGCGCAGGCACCAGCGCTCCTGGAACCACGCCACGTGGCCGATCTCCCACAGCGGCGGGTTGACGATCGCGAGCTTGGGCCCGAGCAGGCGCGCGCCGCCCAGGCCCGCGGTGACGCGCGAGCTGCGCGCGCGGCTCGCCATCAGGTCGCGCGCGAGCGTCTCGGGCACGAGGCGCGGATCGAGCGCCGGATCGACTAACATGGCGCCCAGTCTAGCGAAGCGGAGCGATGGCGAGAATCTCGATCGTGACGCCGGCGGCCGCGGGCACGCGCAGCGGCAACCGGCACACCGCGCAGCGCTGGGCGGCGCTGGCGCGCGCGCTCGGGCACCGGGTCGCGCTCGGCACCGAGTGGGACGGGCGCGCCTGCGACCTGCTCATCGCGCTGCACGCGCGCCGCAGCCACGCCTCGGTGGCGCGCTTTCGCGCCGCGCACCCGCGCGCGCCGCTGGTGGTCGCGCTCACCGGCACCGACCTGTACCGCGACCTGCCCGCCTCGGCCGAGGCGCGCCATTCGCTCGAGCTCGCCGACCGGCTGCTGGTGCTGCAGCAAGAGGCCCGGCGCGCGCTGCCCTCGCGGCTGCGGGCCAAGGTGCGCGTGATCCACCAGTCCGCCGGCACGGACCTTCGCGCCGCGCCGCCGCGGCAGCGCTTCAGGGTGCTGGTGAGCGGCCACCTGCGCGAGGAGAAGGACCCGTTTCGCGCCGCCGCGGCGCTCGAGCACCTGCGCGATCTGCCGCAACTCGAAGTGGTCCAGCTCGGCGCCGCGTTGAGCCAACAGATGAAGTCCGCGGCCGAGGACTGGGCGCGGCGCGAGCCGCGCTACCGCTGGCTCGGCGCGCGCAGCCACCCGCGCGCGCTCGAGTGGCTCGCGCACAGCCACCTGCTGGTGGTGAGCTCGGCGATGGAAGGCGGCGCCAACGTCATCGCCGAGGCGGCGCGCATCGGCACCCCGGTGCTCGCCTCGCGCATCGCCGGCAACCTCGGCATGCTCGGGCGCGGCTATCCGGGCTGCTTCGGCTTCGGCGACGAGCGCGCCCTCGCGCGCCTGATCGCGCGCGCCGCGCGCGAGCCCGCCTTCTACGCCCGCCTCGGGCGCGCCCTGCGCGCACGCCGCGCGCTGTTCGCCCCCGCCGCCGAGCGGCGCGCGCTGGCGGCGCTGGTGCGGGAATTGCTCCCGCAATAGGGTATCGTCGCGCCCATGCCAGCCGTCATCTCCGTCTCGAAGCTGTCGAAGACCTACGCCTCGGGCTTCCGCGCGCTGAACAACGTCGACCTCGAGATCCGGCGCGGCGAGATCTTCGCCCTGCTGGGGCCCAACGGCGCCGGCAAGACGACGCTGATCGGCACCATCTGCGGCCTGGTGACGCCGAGCGCAGGCAGCATCCGGGTCGACGGTCACGACATCGCCACCGAGTACCGCGCGGCGCGCTCGCTCATCGGCCTGGTGCCGCAGGAGCTGACCACCGACGCCTTCGAGTCTGTATGGGGCACCGTGAGCTTCAGCCGCGGCCTGTTCGGCAAGCCGCCCAACCCGGCCCACGTCGAGAAGGTGCTGCGCGAGCTGTCGCTGTGGGACAAGAAGGACAGCAAGATCATCACTCTCTCGGGCGGCATGAAGCGCCGCCTGCTGATCGCCAAGGCGCTGTCGCACGAGCCGCGGGTGCTGTTCCTCGACGAGCCGACCGCGGGCGTCGACGTCGAGCTCAGGCGCGACATGTGGCAGCTGGTGCGCTCACTGAGGGAAGGCGGCGTGACCATCATCCTCACCACGCACTACATCGAGGAGGCCGAGGAGATGGCCGACCGCATCGGCGTGATCAACAAGGGCGAGCTGGTGCTGGTCGAGGACAAGGACGAGCTGATGCGCAAGCTCGGGCGCAAGCAGCTGGCGCTGCAGCTGCAATCCCCGCTCGAGCGCATCCCGCCGAGCCTCGCGCGCCACGGGCTGGTGCTCGCCCCCGGCGGCTGCGAGATGATCTACACCTACGACGCGCAGGCCGACCGCGCCGGCATCGCCTCGCTGCTGCGCGACCTGGCGGGCTCGGGCATCGCGTTCCGCGACCTGCACACGACCCAGAGCTCGCTCGAGGACATCTTCGTCGACCTGGTGAGCGAGCGCCAATGAACCTGAACGCGATCCGGGCGATCTACAAGTACGAGATGGCGCGCACCCGGCGCACGATCATGCAGAGCGTGGTCTCGCCGGTGATCTCGACCTCGCTCTACTTCGTCGTCTTCGGCGCCGCGATCGGCTCGCGCATCCAGCACGTGGAAGGCGTCAGCTACGGCGCCTTCATCGTGCCGGGGCTGATCATGCTGTCGCTGCTGACGCAGAGCATCTCCAACGCCTCGTTCGCGATCTACTTCCCGAAGTTCACCGGCACCATCTACGAGCTGCTGTCGGCGCCGGTGTCGTACCGCGAGATCGTGCTCAGCTACGTCGGCGCCGCGGCGACCAAGTCGATCGTGCTCGGCCTCATCATCCTCGCCACCGCGGCGCTGTTCGTGCCGCTGCGCATCGAGCACCCGCTGTGGATGGTGCTGTTCCTGGTGCTCACCGCGGTGACCTTCAGCCTGTTCGGCTTCATCATCGGCATCTGGGCCGACGGCTTCGAGAAGCTGCAGCTCATTCCGCTGCTGATCGTCACCCCGCTCACCTTCCTCGGCGGCAGCTTCTACTCGATCCACATCCTGCCGCCGCTGTGGCAGACGGTGACCCTGTTCAACCCGGTGGTCTACCTGATCAGCGGCTTTCGCTGGAGCTTCTACGGCCTGGCCGACGTGAGCGTGGCGGTCAGCCTCGGCATGACGCTCGCCTTCCTCGCCGCCTCGCTCGCGGTGGTGGCGTGGATCTTTCGCACCGGCTACCGCCTGAGGACCTGAGCGTGACCCATCCCCTGCCCGCGCTGTCGCTGCTCGAAACCCGCGTCCTCGGCACGCTGATCGAAAAGGAGCGCACGGTGCCCGACAGCTATCCGCTCACCCTCAACGCGCTGCTCTCGGGCTGCAACCAGAAGACCAGCCGCGACCCGGTGCTGCAGGCGAGCGAGACCGAAGTCCAGGCCGCGCTCGACAGCCTCAAGCACGGCAACCTGGTGCTCGAGTCGAGCGGCGGGCGCGTCTCGCGCTACGCCCACAACGCGGAGCGCGTGCTGCAGCTGCCGACGCAGTCCACGGCGCTGCTGGCGGCGCTCATGCTGCGCGGGCCGCAGACCGCCGGCGAGCTGCGCATCGCCTGCGAGCGGCTGCACCGTTTCGCCGACATCTCCGCGGTGGAAGGCTTCCTCAACGAGCTCGCGGCCCGGCCCGCGGGCGCGCTGGTGAGCGAGCTCGCGCGCCTGCCCGGGGCGCGCGAGAACCGCTGGGCGCACCTGCTGAGCGGCATGCCGGCGCCCGAGGCGCCGCCCGCGGCGGCGCAGGAAGGCGCGGCCGACGTCTCGCCCGGCGAGCTGGCGGCGCTCAAAGCCGACGTCGCCCGGCTCGAAAGCGAGCTGGTCGGGCTCAAGGCGCTGGTCGAGCAGATTTCCGCCGAACTGGCGAGACGAGGGTAGCCGCACGGCGATCCCGCAGGTCAGGAAGGCGGGGTGAACCTGACCAGCTCGACCACGTCGTCACCGTACGGCTTGTGCCCCGCCAGCCAGGTCTTGTGCTCCAGCTTGACGTAGCGCTTGACCTCCGGCGCGTACCAGATGCGAACGGAAAATCCGTAGATCGCGATCGGCGAGAAGGGCGACACTTCCCGCCGCCCGCTGATTTCCAGGCACAGGGCGTCGAAGGTGCCCGCCGGGACCGTGACCCGCTCACGGGTCGGCGCACTGGCATGAATCACCCAGCCTGAATAGCCGGATGTCGGATAACCCGCCGCGCCGCTGACCTGCCGCAAGGCCTCTTCGCCTCCAGCGGCGAGGAGATAAGGCGCGAATTCAAGCAGCTGCTCATTTGTGCCGAGGCGGTATTCGCTGAAGCGCGTTTCGCGGCTGTCGATGGCGCGCCAGGTTGCCCGGGTTGGCGCGAAATCCACTATCGCCAAAAGGTGCTCCCGCACCAGCCCGTCGTCGGCGCGCACCGCCTCCACCGTGAAGCGGGCCCTGTTCCGCGTGTATATCCGGTCGGAGAATTCGTACGCCCAGGAGGTGCCCGCGGCAAGCGCGAACTGCCCGGGTGCCGCGCTCGAGGAGCCATTTTGCGGTTGCGCGAACGGTGGTTCGGCCAATCGCGGCGCGACCGCCATCGCTTCACTCGGCGCCGCAAGCGCGACCGGTCCGGCCGCGTCCTCGATTGTCTCTGCATGCCTTTCCGCTGCCATCTTGGCCTCGGTTTCGGTCGACGCGGGATCGTGCGTCTCGCCACTTTCGGGAGCCGTATGTTTCCAAACGAACCGCGCCCCGCCGACGCCGCCGGCGACGCCGCCGAAGATCGCGCCGCCGACCACCATGACCGGCGCACACACGATGATCAACGGCCCGCAATAGAGACTCCCGCCAAGGCCCGTCAACGCGCCCACGGCCGCGCCGCCCGCCGCGCCGGCCACGCCCAACGCTGTCGCGCCCGCGACCCTGCCGGCCGTGTTCACGGCCTTGGCGCTGCCTTTGTTCTTGCCGCTGTTCGCGGTCTGGCTCGCCTGCGGCTGCGGCGCCGCGATCGCCTCGGGCGACGCCTGCCGCGCGGTGGTGCCGCAGCCGACGACCAAGAGCGCCAGCGCGAAGGCGCATAGCCGCGGCCAGCCCTTTATCGATTGCCCCCTGGGTTGCGATGAATGCGCAGTCATGTGGCCCCCCGCTTCGCCCGGCCCTCAGCGCACAGCGTGCTAAGCAGCCGATCTCCTGGCACGAGACTACTTTACTGCCGACGCGGGCCGCATCGCGCCTACAGATTGCTTACAGATTGGGCTGCGGCCGGGAAGCTAGCGTTTCTTCTGCGCTTCCATTCGGCGCACCAGCTGCGCGGCGTGCGCGACGCCCTTGGTATAGAGCTCGGGATAATCGGTGCGCAGCACGTACCACTCGCGCACCTTCAGCTGGCCCAGCTCCCGGTCGAGGTTGTAGGGCTCGCGGATGCGCGACGCGGCCTCGAGCTGCGTCGCCAGCAGTTCGTCGAGCCTGTTGGCCAGGCTTTTCTGCAGCCTGCGGTAGCCCGGCAGCAGGCGCCCTACGCCGGCGAGGCTGCGGGGCATTGTCACGTTGGAAGCCTCGATCGCGTCGCGCATCGAGCCCGCCTGCCTCACGGTGCGCGAGGCGGTTTCGCACGCTCCCTCGAACGCCTTCAGTGCCTCGTTGTTCGTGCTGGAGCCGCCCGGTTGCATGGCCCAGTCTAGGGCGCGGCGCCCCGCGCGCAAAGGGCAAACTGCCGCAAACGCGCCGCGCGTCGGGCTTTCAGGCGTTCAGGCCAGCGAGCACGCGCAGGTGCTGCACTACCGAGCGGCCGAGCGCCGACAGTGCGTAGCCGCCCTCGAGCATCGAGACGATGCGCCCGCCGGCGCTGCGCTCGGCGACCGCCTTGACCTGCTCGGTGACCCAGCCGTAGTCGGCGTCCTTGAGCGCGAGCATCGCCATGTCGTCCTCGGCGTGGGCGTCGAAACCGGCGGAAAAGAGCACCAGCTGCGGCTCGAAGCCCTCGAGCGCCGGCAGCCAGGCCTCGGTCACCGCCTCGCGGAAGGCCTTCGAGCCGGCGCCGGCGGCGAGCGGGACGTTGACCATGTTCGGCGCCCGGTCTTCGGTTCCGGAATAGGGATAGAACGGGTGCTGGAAGGTCGAGACCATCAGCACGTTGTCGTCGTGGGCGAAGATGTCCTCGGTGCCGTTGCCGTGGTGCACGTCGAAGTCGACGATCGCCAGCCGCTCGATGCCGTGCGCGCGCACCGCGTGGCGCGCCGCGACCGCGACGTTGTTGAAGAAGCAGAATCCCATCGGCCGCGCGCGGCAGGCGTGGTGGCCCGGCGGGCGCACGCAGCAGAACGCGTTCTCGGCCTCGCCCTTCAGCACCAGGTCGGTGGCGAGCACCGCCGCGCCCGCCGCGCGCAGCGCCGCCTGCAGGGTGTAGGAATTCATCGCCGTGTCGGGGTCGAGGTGCACGGTGCCGTGCGCAGGCGCGGCGTCGCGGATCGCGTGCACGTAGTCGAGCGGGTGCACGCGAGAGAGCTGCTCGTCGCTGGCAAGCGGCGCTTCGTGGCGCGCGAGGTACTGCGCCACGCCGGAGGCGATCAGCTGGTCCTCGATCGCGGCGAGGCGCTCGGGGCATTCCGGGTGGTGCGCCCCCATGTCGTGCTTGAGGCAGTCCGGGTGGGTGATGAAGGCCGTCGTCATGTGCGCAATCCGTCACGGAATCTTAGCCGATTCCGCGCCGCCGCTGGGCCTTGGGCGCGAGTGCTTTCGAGTACAATCGACCGGTGCTGCTGAAACCCCAGTTCCTCAAGGATCCGAGCGCGCCGATCGCGCGCGTGCTCGAAGCCGCGGGGCAGGTGATCCTGGGCAAGGAGCCGCAGCTGCGGCTCGCGCTGGCCTGCCTGCTGGCGCGCGGCCACCTGCTGATCGAAGATCTGCCCGGGGTCGGCAAGACCACGCTGGCGCTGGTGCTGGCGCGCTCGCTCGGGCTGCAGTTCCAGCGCATCCAGTTCACCAGCGACATGCTGCCGGCCGACATTATCGGCGTCGCGGTCTACGACCGCCGCGGCGGCGCCTTCAAGTTCCATCCCGGGCCGATCTTCGCCCAGGTGGTCCTCGCCGACGAGGTCAACCGCGCCACGCCCAAGACGCAGAGCGCGCTGCTCGAGGCGATGGAGGAGCACCAGGTCACGGCCGAAGGCGAGACGAGAAAGCTGCCGCAGCCGTTCTTCGTCATCGCGACGCAGAATCCCTCCGAGCAGGTCGGCACCTTCCCGCTGCCCGAGTCGCAGCTCGACCGCTTCCTGATGCGCATCGAGCTGGGCTATCCCGACCGCGGCGCCGAGCGCGCGCTGCTCTCGGGCGTGGACCGGCGCGACCTGCTCGCCCACCTCGAGCCGTGCATGTCGCCCGCCGAGCTGGTCTCGCTGCAGGACAGCGCGCGCGCGGTGCACGTGGCGCCCGCTCTGCTCGACTACGTGCAGGCGATCGTCGAGCACACCCGGCGCTCGCCGGACTACGCCGCGGGCCTGTCGCCGCGCGCCGCGCTCGCGCTGGTACACTCGGCGCGCGCCTGGGCGCTGCTCGAAGGGCGCGACAAGGTGATCCCGGAGGACGTACAGGCGGTGCTGCCGGGCGTCGCCACGCACCGGCTGCGCCCGGCGCACGACAGCGCGCGGCGCGTGGACATCGGCGCGCAGCTGGTCGCCGCGGTCCCCATCCCCTGATTCAGCGCGGCAGCTTCTCCTGCAGGAACTGCAGCACCGCGACCTCGTCGCGGCGCAGCGCCGGCGTCGCGCGCCCGCGCCGCCCGCGCTGCACGGGCGGCTGCGGCACCGTCATGCCGAGCAGGTAGGCCTCGACCAGCGCCGGGTGCACGTAGTACTTGCGGCATACCGCGCGCGTGTTGCCCAGGCGCTCGGCGACCGCGTCGATCGCGCGCAGCACGTTGCGGTCGGCTTCGCGCCGGCTCGCCGCGGGCCCCATCGCGCGCAACTGCACCGCCGCCAGCATGGTTCCGCCCCAGGTGCGGAAGTCCTTCGCCGTGACGTCGCGCCCGGTGATCTCGCGCAGGTAGGCGTTGACGTCGTCGGAGGTCACCGTCTGGCGCTTGCCCTCGGAATCCAGGTACTGGAACAGCTCGTGCCCGGGCAGGTCCTGGCAGCGCTGGATGATGCGCGCCAGGCGCGGTTCGGAGAGCGCGACCGAGTGCTCCACCCCGCTCTTGCCGCGGAAGCTGAAGCGCAGCATCGAGCCCTCCACCTTGACGTGGCGCCGGCGCAGCGTGGTGAGGCCGAAGGAGCGGTTCTCGCGCGCGTACTCGTCGTTGCCGACGCGGATCAGGGTGCGGTCGAGCAACCGCACCACCGTCGCCAGCAGCTGGCGCAGGCTCAGCTCGCCGAGCCGCAGGTCGCGCTCGACGCGCTCGCGCAGCGCCGGCAGCACCTCGCTGAACTCGAGCATGCGGCGGAACTTCGAGCGGTCGCGCGCCTCGCGGTAGGACGGGTGATAGCGGTATTGCTTGCGCCCGCGCGCGTCGCGCGCGGTGGCCTGGATGTGGCCGCCGGAGTCGGGACAGATCCAGACCTCGGTCCAGGCCGGGGGAATGGCGAGCGCGTTGAGGCGCCGCCTGACCTTGGGGTCGGAGATGCGCTCGCCGCCCGGCGCGTAGTAGGCCCAGCCCCTGCCCGAGCGCTTGCGCCGGATGCCGGCGACGCCGTCGGTGACGTAGCGCAGTCCGGCGCGCGTCGCCGCGCTGCGATGTTGGCTCGCCCGCTGCGACTCCATGGGGCGGACCTCGCGGCCGCGCTCAGTCCGGCTTGATGGCGATCTTGCCGCTGCCGAGCAGCAGCACCGCAAGGCCGCAAAACAGATAGAAGCCCTGCAGCTCGAGCGCCCAGCCGCCGTTCTTCGACAGCGTGAGCAGCTGGGTGGAGTGCACCAGCGCCAGCGCGAACAGCATGTTGATCATCACCACCACGCCGCCGATGCGCGAATAGATGCCGAGGATGATCAACAGCGGCGCGACCACCTCGCCGACGTAGACCAGGTAGGCCATGCTGTGCGGCAGCCCCAGGTCCGTCAGCTTGCCGCCGATGTAGTTGAGCACCTCGGGGTTCAGTATCTTCGCCACCCCGTGGAACAGGGTCAGCACGCCCAGTGTGAGGCGCAGGACGAGCCTGCCGATGTCGTCGACAAAAAGCGGGTTCACTCTTCGGTCTCCTTGCGAACGTCCGCCCGAAGGATATCAGACCGTCAGCGCGCGAACGCCGCCGCGATGGTGGCCTGGATCGACTCGGCGGCGGCGCGCGGGTCGGCGGCGTCGCGCAGCGGCCGGCCGACGACGATGTAGTCCGCGCCGTTGGCGAAGGCCTGCGCCACGTCGACGGTGCGCTTCTGGTCGTCCCTGGGCCTGTTCCCGGCCGGGCGGATGCCGGGGGTGACCACCAGCAGGCGCTCGCCGAAGGCGGCCTTGATCGCCGGCGCCTCGAGGCCCGACGAAATCACGCCGTCGCAGCCCGCCTCCGCGGCGTGGCGCGCGCGAGACAGCACCAGCTGGCCGACGTCGGCGCCGGCGCCCATCTCCGCCAGGTCGCTCTGGTCGAAGCTGGTGAGCACGGTCACCGCGAGGATCTTCATCGCGCCCTTCTCGCGCGCCGCGGCCTCGAGGATCGAGCGCTGTCCGTGCACGGTGAGAAAGCCCGCGCCGCTGGAGCGCAGGTTGGCCACCGCGCGCCGCACGGTCTCGGGAATGTCGTACAGCTTGAGGTCGGCGAACACCTTGTTGCCGCGCCCGACCAGCCACTCGAGCAGCTCGAAGTAGCCGCCGGCGGTGAACAGCTCGAGGCCGACCTTGTAGAAGCAGGCGGCGTCGCCGATGCGCTCGACCAGCGCGCGCGCCTCGGCGGCGCTCGGCACGTCGAGCGCCACGATCAGGCGCTCGCGGCGGCTCACGGCTTGCGGCGAAAGCTCGTTCATGGGAGCCGGTATCATACCCGCCGTGGCCGACATCCTGGTTCTCTACTACAGCGCGGGCGGATCGGTGCGCCGCCTGGCGGAGATGATCGCGCAAGGCATCGAGCGCGTGCCGGGCGCGGCCGCGCGCCTGCGCACGGTGCCGCGCGTCGCGCCGCTGACCGAGGTCGCCGCGCCGCCGGTGCCGCCCGAGGGCGCGCCCTACGCGGAGCTGAAGGACTTCGAGCAGTGCGCCGGCCTCGCGCTCGGCAGCCCGGCGCGCTTCGGCAACATGGCCGCTCCGCTCAAGCACTTTCTCGACGGCAGCACCGCGCTGTGGCAGCGCGGCGCGCTCGCCGGCAAGCCCGCCTGCGTGTTCACCTCCAGCGCCAGCCTGCACGGCGGCCAGGAAACGGCGCTGCTGTCGATGATGCTGCCGCTGCTGCACCACGGCATGCTGATCGTCGGCCTGCCCTACACGCAGGCGGAGCTCAACGCCACGCGCGACGGCGGCACGCCTTACGGCGCGAGCCACTTCGCCGGCATCGCCGACGACCGCCCGCTGGCCGAGACCGAGCGCGCGCTGTGCATCGCGCAGGGCCGGCGCCTGGCCGACGTCGCGCTGAAGCTGGCCCGATGAAGCTCGCGCGGCTCGCCGCGGCGGGCTCGCTCGTGGTCCTCATCGCGCTGTGCCTGGCCTGGGAGCTGTGGCTCGCGCCGCTCCGGCTCGGCGGATCGCTGATCGCGCTCAAGGCGCTTCCGCTCGCGCTGCCGCTGGCGGGAATCGTGGCCGGCAGGCGCTACACCTATCAGTGGGCGAGCATGCTGATCCTGGCCTACTTCGCCGAGGGCGTGGTGCGCGCCTGGAGCGAGCGCGGCACGGCGCAGGCGCTGGCCGCCGCGGAGATCGTCCTCAGCCTCGTTTTCTTCGCCGCGGCGGTGGCGTACGCGCGGCTGACTCGATGAGCCGCCTGGCCGCGGCGTAGACCGGCACCTCGACCAGCCGGCCTTCGACGTGCGCGCGCTCGCGGCCCTTGGCGCGCGCCTCCTCGAAGGCGCGCACGATGCGCCTGGCGCGGTTCAGCTCGCGCGCCTCGACCGAGAACACGCGGTTGACCGCGGCGGCGTGCACCGGGTGCACGATGCTCTTCATGCGGTAGCCGAGGCGCTTGGCCCGCCGCGCGTCGGTCGCCGCGCCCTTGGCGTCGCCGAAGGTGTAGGGACAGTCGATCGCCTCGACCCCGGCGGCGCGGCAGTCGACCAGGAAGCGCGCCCGCACGTAGGCCAGCTCCTCGCCGCTGCGCGAGCGCTCGGCGCCGAGGTCGGCCACCATGTCCTCGCTCGCCACCAGCATCGCGCTCACGCGCGGGCTGGCGCGCGCGATTTCGCAGGCGCGCACCAGCCCCGCCGCGGTCTCTAAATTGGGCACCAGCTCGACGCCGTGCGCGATCGCGGCCAGCGCCTGCACCTGCTCCGGGCGCGAGACCTTCGACATCAGCACGATATCCGGCTTCGCCGCCAGCACCGCTTCGAGGTCCTCGCGGCCGCAGGTCTCGAGCGGATTGACGCGCACCGCGGCGAGCGCCCCTGCGGCGCGCCAGGCGCGGTACAGCCCCTGCGCCAGCGCGCGCGCCTGCGGGCGCAGCGCCGGGGGCGTGAAGTCCTCGAGCTCCTGGATCAGCACGTCGGCGCCCGAGCGCGCGGCCGCGGCGTGCGCCTTCGCGTCGGCGCCGGGAACGAACAGCCAGGTGCGGCGCGGACCCGTCATTCCCCGGCCATGCAAGTCTCGAGGTGCTCCTCGATGAAGCGGATCTGGTCGGCGCGGGTGCGGCTGCTGGCGTAGATCCAGATCGCCGCCACGCCCGCCACCACCAGGCCCATGCCGAGCATGCTGGTGTCGCCCGCGGCGCCTTCCAGCTCGCGCACGGCGCCGGCGAACAGCAGCACGGCGCCGACCACCAGCAGCCCGACGAACTGGAACTTGGTGCCGAAGGCGTAGCCGAGGTTGCCCTCGAACGCGCTGCCGGCGCCGTCGGCGCGCAGCGTGCCGCGGAACTCGATCACGTCGCCCGCCGCCGACAGCAGCCCCTTGCGCCAGAGCCTGATCGACGGCGCCGAGTCCGGGCCGCTGATGGTGCCGATCAGCCGCAGGCCGATGCCGAAGCGCCGCCCCTGGATCAGCGCGCGCAGCCGCGCCAGCGCTTCCTGCGGCGGGCGCGGTCCCGCGACGCGCAGCGGCCGGCGCCAGAAAATGAAACCTTCGGACATTGCTTCTCGCTCCCCCTTTTTGCCGCACGTTACCGCGTGCCGCGGCCGGCGTCGAGCGCCGCCGCGCGGCTCAGGCCGCGCCCTTGCCGGGCCTGAAGATCGCGTAGTTGCCGTTCGCCCGCGCCACCAGCGTCCCGCCGAGATAGATGCTCGATTCGAGGTTGGCCACCGTCTTGCCGCGGTTGACGATCTCGGTGACGCAGGTCAGCGCGCCCGAGACCACCGGCTTGAAGTAGTTGATCTTGACCTCGATCGTGGCGCAGATCTCGCCCGCCTCGAGCGTCGGGTAGAGCGCTGCGCCCATGCCGGTGTCGGCCAGGGCGAAGATCACCGCGCCGTGCACCACGCCGTGCGGGTTGTAGTGCTGCGCGTCGACCGCCAGCGTGCAGCGGCTGCGCCCGCCCGCAGGGGGTTCCCCGAACTTGATCCCGAGCTGCTCGCCGAACGGATGGTGCATCGCTTGTTCCCCCTTTTACAGGCCTTCCCGGCGCAGGATCGGCTCGATCGCGGCGAACGCCTCGACCTGGAAAGCGTTGATTCCCATCTCGCGCGCGACGCTCACGTTCGGCGACAGGTCGTCGAAGTAATAGATGTCCGGCGGCGCCGCGCCGAGCCGCCCGAGCGCGTGCTCGAAGGCCTCGCGGTCCGGCTTGACGAATCCTGTCTCGTGGGACAGGAAACAGGAGTCCAGCAGCGGCGGCAGCTGCGGCAGGCGCTGCCAGTGCAGCGCGTTGGTGTTGCTCAGGCAGGCGAGATGATGGCGGCCCCTGAGCTCGCGCAGCAGCGCCTCGGCGCCCCGGTACAGGCCGCGCGGCCAGGCGGCGAACGCCTCGAGGAAAGCCGCCGGCTCGAGGCCGAGCTGCCATTCGTCGACGAACGCGCGGGCGAACTCCTCGCCCGGGATCAGGCCCCGCTCGAAGCGCCTCACCGCCGGCGACGCGAGCCACCGCCGCCACAGCTCGGCGGGCTCGAGCGGAACCGGCAGCATCGCCGCCAGCCCGGCCCCGCCGGCGTTCTCGACCAGCACGCCGCCGAGATCGAACATGATCACCTTTTGCGCTTCTTCGCGGAGTCTCTGGTCGCGCATCTGCACCTGACTTTACGCCCGGCGGCTATTCTGATCTGTCCGCGGGGCCGACGCGGGTGAAGTCGATCAGTTCCGGGCCGCTCTGGCGCCATGCGCCGGCCGCGTTCTTTTCCAGACGATACCTGATTCTGAAAAGATACCTGGCACCGAGCTGGAATTCCCGCGCCTTGTTCGTCGACAGGTAGATTCCGTCGTCCATGGCAGCGCCCGTCGCGCGCACCCGGTTGTGGTCGGCCAGGTAGATGCCATAGACGCATGTCTCGCATACCGCGTTGGGCGGACAGGGAGGGCATTCGTCGTATTTCTCCACCACGTAGGCTGCGACCGAGTAGATCCGCGGCGCGACGACGAGCGCCGCCAGCTCCGCAACGCTCAGCGGCCGTCCGGCGACGCCGGTGACGTCGGCGGCGCAGGCCTGCCCCGCGCAGAGCGTGATCAGGAGAGCAACCGAAAGCGTCAGGCTCTTCATAGTCCCTAGAGTACGAACGGCACGAAGCGCCGCGTGCGCTTCATGTAGTCGCGGTAATCCTGGCCGAAGCGAGCCACATTTTCCGCCTCTTCGGCCCTGGCCGCCGCGGCCAGGGCCAGCGTCGCCACGCCGGCCAGAACGAGCGTGCCGGCCGACACCGACTTCAGAAGCACGCCCCAGGTCAGCAGGAGCAGAGACAGGTACATCGGGTGGCGGATGTAGCGGTAGATGCCGGTGGTGACCAGACTCTGCGTGTTCTCCCACGCGAACACGGGCGAGCCCTCGGCCGCGGGGCGGGACTTTCCGCGCCGGTGCAGAAGAACGACCGCCCACAGCACCACGACGACCGAGGCGAGCAACAGGACCCAGGACACGAGCTGCCGCGGCACGAAGGGGTGAACGAACCAGAGCGGAGCGTTGAGCACCACCAGGGCGAGCAGCGCCTCGAAAGCGAAGAAACGGTAGAAGCCGTGGCTCGCGGGTCGCAGCAGCGAGCGCCGCGACAGCCATACGATCGGCACCGAGCCGGCGAAAAAGACGACGCCGGCGTACGGGCTCATTGCGGCGCTGCACGCAGCGCGATCTGCGCCAGGCAAAGCTCGTCCTGGCGCCATCCGCTTTCCTGCGTCACCACCCATTGTTCGCCCTGCTCTTCCATCGCGATCGATGCGCCCCAGACGCGGAGCAGGTAGCCGCTGCGGGAATCGGACGGGGTCCACCTCCCGCCCGAGTCGAAGCTGCCGAACCTGGTCGGATTGTTGAATGTCTGCTCGAGCTGCAGCCCACCGCCCCGATAGAGCCTGAGCTCGACGCTCTTGTCGCCGGACTCGCCGACAAGCCGCGCGAAACAGTTGCCTTCGCGATAGCGCCACGCGCGACGCGCCTCCACGAAGGCTCCGCGCGCGAGGTAGTACGCGCAGCCGTAATCCAGCAGCAACGGCGCCCATGCCCACGCCGCGAGGTCATGGTAGGGCCACAGCCACACTCCGACCGCGCCGAGGATGCCGCCGAATACCGGTATCACCGAGGGCGCCGCGCCGCCGCGGCGCTCTGCAAGGAAGATGAGGCCGTTGTACACCGCAGCGACGAGGAAGGCGGCGGCGAGCAGGACGCTGAATGCGGCTTGAACGATCATCGGGCTCGTCCGCGGCCAGGAGATACGCGACTCGGCTTGACGCCCGCGCCGCCGCGCCGGCTAGACGATCGGCCCGTCGCCATTCAGCCCGAACTTCGAGCTCATCTCGGCCCAGATCGCGGGCGTGCAGTTGCGCTCGACAATGGGGCGCAGGCGATTCCATTGGCTCGGCGAGCATGCATGCTGCAATCCCCACGCGAACACGCGCGTGGCGACGTTCGCCGGCTGTCCTGTCGAAGCATGCCGGCTCAGCATGCGCACCACCCAGCCGACGTACCATTCGAAGTCCGGCAGGCTCTCGCTTGGCCCGAGCAATTGGTCGTGGACCACGCGTGCGCGCGCCTCCGGGGTCGCCGCCGTCTTCATCGTCAGCGGCATCATGACCTCTTCCTCGTGCTCAAGGTGATGCAGGTGATCGTCCTTCCAGGCCGACCACGCGGCGCGCAACGCGCCCGCCTCGGCCGCCCCCAGCGCGACGTCGACCACCACGGCGAGCCTCAAATCCGCGACGTGCTCCTCGGGCACCTTGGCCGCGCTGATCGCGCCCGCGCCGACGCTGTCGAGCAAGCCGAACATGGAGTCGTCCTCCATCGCCATGTGCACCGCGAGCGCACGCTTGAACGTCCGCCATTCCTCGCCAAAGGCGGCCACATCGCCCGCGTCGAGCTTCTGCTCCTGCAAACGAATGCTCGCCCGCAGCGCCTCGTGCGCCTTGCGCATGATGGCGAACGGCATCGGCCTGGGCTGCTCGGCGCCGGCGGCCTGGGGGGAGGTCTTGGTATCTGACATGCCGGCAAGATATCAGGGCTTGAGGAGGGCCGCCAGACCCGGCTCAGCGGCGACATGCACGATCTGGTCGGCATTGCGTCGCGTAGTCTTCTGCCGGAAGTAGTGAACGCCGAACAGGATAGGCACGACGAGCACCCATATGCACAGACGGGCAAGCCGCGATGCCCTGATCTCGGGCGTCCTCACCAAGGAGCGCCGCCGCCAGCAATGACGAATAGATCCTGTTCCTGGGCCATGTGCGCATGTCGAAAAAACCCGTTGGGCGTATTGCTCAAAGCGGGCGCCCCAAACGTTTTTCAACCTGCCGACGTTCCCAGTGGGGGCCGAGAAACCAGTCAGGCCTGAAGACACGGGAAGCGTGCATGAGGACACCAAGCCCCCAACCGCCCATAACCCAAAACACCCAGATCTTATGGGGAGTGCGTAGAAAGATCGCGTACCACTGAGAGCCACAAGTCCCGAAACTCGTGGCTACGGGGATGGAGCCAAAAGTCCACATGATCAAGCTCCGTATCGTCGCGCCTGGCGTGCGCGTCAGAGAAGTGAACAACGGCGGCAAAGGTTCGGTCGAAACCAAATCCCTCCACGTTCTCCATGGGGTGTTCGCGCGAGCTGCCCCAATCGTATTCAATCACCTTATCAAACTTTGGCAACCGTTTGGCCACGAGGCGGCAGACGTCAATCACTCGTACGGCGTCCTGCTTTTCGTCGGCGTCGCCAAAAGTCGACCACACCGGAAGATCGAATCTCTCCCACCTATGCGTCTCGTAGCACTTGTAGCCCTTCAATGGATGCAGGACGACTTCGCCCTGTACATCGGCGTCCCAATCCAACGTGAGCTTATTCATCATGCTGCCTAACGTTCCGGTTCAGGCGCGCGCGGCTTCATGCGCGTCGCCTGCAATCGGCGGTTAGGTTCGCTGGTGTAGTGGCGCATTGCGGCTACTGTTGTTTCACGCGAGCCAAGAGCGTGGCGCGGCGTTCGAGGCTCTCCTTCGGCCATTTCTCAGACGCCCGGTAGAACTCAGGCACAGAAGGCATGTCTGGCGGAATGATGACCCAGGGCTGCTTCGAAGCAGTAAAGATGTGAATGTCGGGTGGAAGGCGATCTGGTTCATCCAAAGTGCCTACACGGATGAAACGGATTGCGTCCCCGGCAGCTGCATAGTTGCTCCAAACCGCGATATGACACTTGGGGCAGCGAGAGATCCTCTGACCCTTGCCGCTATTGGACGGAGTATTGACGATTTCGACTTCCCCGTGAAGCAAGTGCACGCGATCGGATTCGATGAGTGCATTCAAGGCGAAGGAAGTGCCAGTCTCCCGCTGGCACCAACGGCAATGGCAGCAATGGACATACAGTGGCTTTGACATGATGCGGTAACGCACGAAGCGACAGGTGCAACCACCGTCGTACGGCGTGGGCTCGGTGACCATGCCCCTACTCCTATTGCGAACCTAACGTTCACGCCCACCGGCGCGCGCAACAGGGGGCCTTCGAATTTGCACGGCGGCTCTGCGCGCGTCCGCGTGGGGCGTGTTGTTAGGCGTGAAGGCTCGGCACACCCTGCATCTCCCCACCTATACCCTCGTACCATTCAACTAGGCAGTAGCTGCCGGAGCTGACGGCAACGGCGGCGACAGGAGTGTCGAACCGTACGCGCCTCGTTCCGTCAGTGCTTGTAATGACTCTACTCGCAAACACCTGGTACTCCACATATTCTCGAGGGAACCCCTTCGCCCGGCCAATCAGATCGTCCACCGATAGACCCTGTCCGCCCGTGTCTTCGTAGAATGCATCAACGGACGGTTCGTCCAGATCAACGTGGATATCAGTAATGGGAGCCAAGAGCCATGCATTGGGGGACTCGAACGGCACAGAACGTTCCCGAACCATGACTAGAACTGCAGCGTCAGAAGTGATTTCTCCAGCTCCCATCGACTTGGCCAAGTCGGCCAGGAGCTCATCCAGCGTCATACCGTCGCTCTTCCGCGCCTAACGTGGAGGTGTGCGGCGCGCCGCACGTACGCCGCCAGCATTCGCCGACGCGCTCGCTCGCGGCGCGTCCGG
>Ga0315556_1000780_pt1 | contig 19901 bp, 14 predicted proteins | sample SalMarSW160310MG_FD_202112 | JGI IMG/M metagenome (GOLD analysis project Ga0315556, IMG submission 202112) | Salt marsh sediment microbial communities from the Plum Island Ecosystem LTER, Massachusetts, United States - Salt Marsh Sediment SW1603-10 ...
AATTTGGACATCCGGAGGGCTTCAATCACAGATTGGACCTGGGGGTCCACGGGATCAAGCTTCAACCACGGCCGGGAGAAGTGGATTTCGGAAATGAGGCCTAGGAAAAGAGGTATCAGGAGCAGCCACCGAGTTGAAACCTCTTTGAGGCGGTAACTCTCGGAGCCAGCCATTCGCATCCCTACGCCGGGCCAGTCTAGTGACCAGAGCCAGTCAACGCCCAGGGCCGACAGCCCTAGGATCAAGGGTACGACCAGCCCCGCTGCCAAGCTTGGATTGCGGATGATAGCCAGACCGGGCGCAGTCTTCATGAGAGGCAGCCAGCCCCAGCCCGAAGCAAACGCGAAAATGATGAAGATGGAACTCCCCAGATAGGCCCCCATTATCGGACGCATTCGCATCCCCCGAGCGAATCCAGCGATCCCGAGCAACACTGGCACCCAACCAATGTAGAGAATGTACAGATACGGGTAAGGAATCTTCCCCATGACACCATCCGCCAAGTAGTAGCCCATATCGCTGATGACCAAGTTCAGGGGCAGGTACTGCAGGGGCTGGACTGATGCGAATGTGGGATCGGCGTCTTTGATGAACTCAGGAAGAAACCGCGCCAAGGGCAGAATCAGCGGCGCTGCCAGCAATCCAGTCAGACCGGCAGCAAGCCCCAGTCTTCGGAGAACCACGCGATGGTCTCGCCCCGGTGCGAAGATCAGGATGGCCAAGGCGGGAAGAGCAACCACGAAGCCAATCTGGACATAGCCCTGTCCCGCTGTCAGGAACAATGCCGCTGCCATCGCCAGAAGGGCCAAACGAGCGCCGCTATTCGGACGCTGGATGAGTCCCAGCAGAGCGGCGAACACGAGCCCACCGGTCGCCGTGGCAAGGATGATCCCGATGACGCCCATTTCCATCTTTCCGGCGAGATGACCCCCTACGATCACCGCCAGGCTGCTGCACATGCGGGCTAACCTTCCTACCCCTAGCACCTTCGCAAGCCACCACTGGGCCAAGCCTGCAATCCAAAGACACAGCAGGATCGTCATCTTTGCGCCGCCGATCACACCGTAGATCAGCGTGGTGAATGCCACGACAGCATTCAGAGCGCTTCCATAGGGATCAACAAATGCCGGGAAGCCACCGTCGGCCGCGCTATTCCAGGCAAAGCACCAGCCCAGTGTTGGAAGGCAAGCCACATCTCGTGAGTTTGGATGGCAGATAGAAACTCACGACCCTTGGGGATCCAGGTCGGGTTGAGGACCAACAGTTCCGACCCCATGTACAGCGCAAGCAGCCCCAATATGCCGAGCTAGAGAATGGGCTCGCCCAACCTCGGAAAACCCTGAGTCAGTCTTGCCTTCAGTCGGTTTGGGATCCTCTCGAGGAATTGCGGGCGTGCGGACATGTGCTCGTTTGTGCCTTGATCGCCCATGTTGTCCCCCATGCGGTGGCCACTGAATTCATTCTATAGGCTCTTCTTCGCTATGTGCAATCGTGCAGGTGCCGTGCCAACGCCTTCCTCGATGTGCAAGCATCCCTTGGCGCTCGTGCAGGGATTGAGCAGCCTACAAGGTCTCGCAGCGTAGGTCCCCCACGGCGAAGGCCGGGTTATGATAAAGGGACTTGATCGACGGGACCTTCAAACTGGATTCAAGACCATGGACACATCCGCCAATCAGGAGCTCAGACATTGAAAGCCGTCTACTTCAACCAGCACGGTGGGCCCGAGGTCCTCGAGTACGGAGATCTTCCCGACCCCGAGCCCGGCCCGAACGAGGCTCTGGTCCGCCTGAGGGCAGCTGCCCTCAACCATGTTGATATTTGGGTTCGGAATGGCTGGCCCGGACTCAAGCTGCCGTTGCCGCACATTCCGGGATCGGATGGAGCAGGAGATGTAATCGCGTTGGGTGACGGCGTGGATGACATAAGCGTCGGCGATCGCGTGGTAATCGACGCCAATCTCAGCTGCGGTGAATGTGCGTTTTGCCGAGCCGGTCTGGATCATATGTGTCGCAAGTGGAGTTTGTTGGGTGAAACGGTCTCCGGAACAGATTGCGAGTTGATCGCTCTGCCTCCGCGGAATCTCTATCGGATCCCTGAATCGCTCGGCTATTCTGAAGCTGCCGCCGCATCTCTGGTCTTCCTCACCGCCTGGCACTCGCTGATTACGCGGGGCAGGCTGACCGCCGGAGAGACCGTCCTTGTGGTGGGCGCCTCGGGTGGCGTGAGCACGGCCAGCATCCAGGTTGCCAAGCTGGCTGGCGCACGCGTACTGGTGGTTGGATCAAACGCGCGCAAGCTCGAACTTGCTCAGCAGTTGGGCGCAGACGTGCTTATCGATCGCACCACCGAGGAGAATTGGTCACGGGCCGCCTACCTGGCCACCGACAAGCGCGGCGCGGATATGGTCGTCGACAACGTGGGAGCACCTACCATGATGTCCAGCATGCGAGCTGTGCGGAAGGGCGGGCGCATCGTTACCGTGGGCAATACGGGTGGGGCCCGCTACGAAATTGACCACCGCTACCTCTTCGCCAAGCACATCTCCATCATCGGATCTACCATGGGGCCCAGATCAGATTTTGAGCAAGTGATGGCCCTTGTCATCGGCGGGCGGTTGCACCCGGTGATAGACGAAACCTTTGCCCTCAAGGATGCCCAACGGGCCTATGAACGGTTGGAGGCCGGTAAACAGATGGGAAAGATCGTCCTTGCGATCTAGCAGCAGGCCTAGGCTCGTAACCTTGTTGTCCTTTGGGGTGTTAATCCTCTCGGCGGCCAGTTGGACACGATTCTTCCTGGCGCTGTCCCTGCCGGACCTGCCCCTCTCCGTCCCAGTGTGGTACCTGGCTGCGGTCGGTGTTGTCTGGGGCACCACCGGGCTTCCGGCCACCGTCGGCCTTCTCATGGGACGCCGTTGGGCGCCTTTGGTGATAAGGTGGGGTGGCGTCGTGTATGTTGTCTGGCTTGGTTTTGATCGTACTCTGCTCGCCCGTTCCGACTACGCAGCCCGAACCATGCCGTTTGAATTCGTTGCTTCACTGGCCCTGTTGGGCTTCGCCTGGTGGATCCTCCACCGTCCTTCATCGAGAGAGTACTTCCGAGAGAGGTCCATATGAGTGATGAGAATCTGGATGAGCTGCGAACCCTCCGCCAGGAGGCCGAGCTGGGCGGTGGGCAGGAGCGTATTGACGCCCAGCATGCCAGGGGCCGACTGACTGCTCGTGAGCGGCTCGATCTTTTGCTGGACAAGGGCTCCTTCCGCGAAGCCGATATGTTCGCCACGCATCGCACATCCGACTTTGGCCTCGATCAGCACAAAGTCTTGGGGGACAGCGTCGTCACGGGATGGGGGACGATCGAAGGGCGGTTGGTCTACGTCTATTCGCAGGATTTCACCGTGTTCGGGGGCAGCCTAGGCGAAGTCCATGCCGCCAAAGTCTGTAAGATCCTCGACATGGCCCTCAAGAACGGTGCGCCGGTGATTGGCCTGAACGACTCGGGGGGGGCCAGAATCCAGGAAGGCGTGGTTTCTCTGGGCGGGTATGCAGACATCTTCTTGCGCAACACGTTGGCATCTGGCGTCATCCCCCAAATCAGCGCCATCATGGGCCCATGCGCCGGCGGCGCAGTCTACTCGCCTGCCTTGACCGATTTCATCTTTATGGTCCGCAACTCCTCTTACATGTTCGTGACCGGCCCGGACGTGGTCAAATCGGTGACCCACGAAGAAGTCAGCTTCGAGGAACTGGGCGGAGCCGAAGTCCACGCCAGCACGTCTGGAGTCTGCCACTATGTGGCGGACAGTGAGGCCGACTGCTTGGGCCTGATCCGCGTGTTGCTCTCCTTCCTGCCGCAGAACAATATGGAAGACCCGCCTTTCGTTCCCTCGCAAGATGATCGGCTTCGGACTGAGACGGCGCTGGACACCATCGTGCCCAAGGATCCCAGCAAACCTTACGATGTCCGTGACATTATCCGTCTCATCGTGGACGATGGCGATTTCTTTGAACTCCACGAGACCTATGCACAGAACATTGTCATTGGGTTCGCCCGACTAGGTGGCCACAGTGTGGGCATCGTGGCCAACCAGCCTGCCGTGCTGGCCGGTGTCCTCGACATCAACGCATCTGACAAAGCCGCTCGATTCGTACGCCTTTGTGATTCATTCAACGTGCCTTTGGTGACTTTCGTAGACGTCCCAGGGTTCATGCCAGGCACGGCGCAGGAACACGGCGGGATCATCCGCCATGGAGCCAAGCTGCTCTACGCGTACTGCGAAGCGACGGTTCCCAAGATTACCGTCGTGACCCGCAAAGCTTACGGGGGCGCCTACGACGTGATGTCGTCCAAGCACATCCGCGGCGATCTCAATCTCGCCTGGCCTGGCGCGGAGCTGGCCGTCATGGGCCCTGAGGGTGCCGTCAACATCATCTTCCGCAAGGAACTGGCCGAAGTTGAAGATCCCGAGGCCCGGAAGGCTGAACTCGTCGCAGAGTATCGAGAGAAATTCGCCAACCCTTACATCGCCGCCTCTCGGGGGTACCTGGACGCCGTGATCGAACCCAGACATACCCGACCAAGAGTGATCAATGCCCTTGAAATGCTGTCCAACAAGCGGGACGCCAACCCGGCCAAGAAGCACGGCAATATTCCCCTGTGATGAGGCCAAATCATGTTTAACAAAGTTCTGATCGCCAACCGAGGTGAGATTGCCGTTCGGATCATCCGTGCCTGTCGGGAACTTGGCATGAGCACGGTGGCCGTCTTCTCGGAACCCGATCGATCGGCCCTGCATGTCCGCTACGCGGATCAGGCCTACGAACTCGGTCCTGCACCGGCGCGCGACTCCTATCTGCGGGGCGACAAGATCATCGATATCGCCAAGAAATCGGGGGCGAAAGCTATCCACCCCGGATACGGCTTCTTGGCCGAGCGGGATGATTTTGCCCGGGCGGTTGAAGACGCCGGACTGATCTTTATCGGCCCTCGCCCATCGGCGATCGCCGCCATGGGAGACAAGGCAGTTGCCAGGGCCACCGTGACGGCTGCTGGCGTGCCTGTTGTCCCCGGAACCGAAGGCGAAGGAGATCTGCGCGACCAGGATCTGATCGATATCGCCCCTTCGATTGGCTTTCCTCTGCTGATCAAGGCCACGGCCGGGGGCGGTGGAAAGGGGATGCGCGAGGTGCTCTCAGCCGATGAGCTCCCATCGCTCCTCACCGCAGCTCGGCGCGAGGCAGAAGCCGCCTTCGGCGATGGCAACGTGTACTTGGAAAAGCTCCTGCTCAATGCGCGGCACGTTGAGATTCAGATCCTGGCCGACAACGATGGCAACACCATCCACCTTGGTGAACGGGAATGCTCTCTGCAACGCCGCCATCAAAAGCTGCTCGAAGAAGCGCCCTCGCCCGCCGTGAATGATGAATTGCGCTTGAAGATGGGTGAGCTAGCCAAGAAAGCGGCCAAGGCGGTCGACTATTTGAACGCCGGAACCATCGAATTCCTGCTAGACAAGGACCAGAACTTCTTCTTTCTCGAGATGAACACCCGCCTGCAGGTGGAGCATCCGGTCACGGAGATGGTCACTGGCATCGACATCGTCAAGGAGCAGATCCGGATCGCTCGCGGCCGGAAGATGCGTTATGCGCAGGAAGACGTCCAGATGAAAGGTTGGGCAATCGAATGCCGCATCAACGCCGAGGACCCCTACAACAACTTCATGCCGTCAACTGGCAAGATTGGCCTGTCCGTCGGCCCGACAGGACCCGGCGTGCGCATCGATACAGGCGTGTACCCGGGTTTTGAGATCTCGCCATATTACGACTCGTTGATCTCCAAACTGATCTGTTGGGGCGAGACCCGGGGCGAAGCCATCCTTCGCATGCGACGTGCGCTAGAGGAGTACAGGATCCTGGGTGTGAAGACCAACATTCCCTTCCACCAGAACATCATGGACTCGCATCGGTTCATCGCAGGCGCCTTCGACACCCGCTTTGTGGAAGAGCGATTTTCCATGGATGAGATGGAAGAAGACAAAGAGGATCTCCACCACATCGCCGCCATCTTCGCCACACTCTACGCCCATCGACAAACCCAAGAAGCATCTCAAATCGTCCGCCGGGGAGAGCGGGACACAAGCAACTGGAAATGGGTGGGCCGCTGGGAGCGGCTTCACCGATGACATCTGAGTCGGAACTGACCTTCCCCAGAACCCACGCCGGGAGCCAGCGGGCATGAAATACATCGCCACAATTGAGGACCAGAGCTACGAAATTGAGATCAACGAAGAGGGCGAGATCCTCGCCGACGGCGAACGCTTGCCGGCGGAGTTCCAAGCCGTAGCTGAACAGGCCGTCTATTCCCTTCTGCTGAGCAACCGATCTTTCGAAGCTCACATTAGCCCAGGCCAAGAAGGACTCGACGTGCTTCTCAGAGGTCAGCTTTACGAAGTGTGGGTGGAGGACGAGCGTCAACGGCTGCTCAGAAAGGCTGCGGGGGCCGACGTCGCCCAGACCGGCGAATACCAACTCAAGGCACCGATGCCCGGGCTGATCGTCGATGTCCCCGTCCAAGAGGGTGACGAAGTCACCAAAGGGCAGAACCTGGTAATCCTTGAATCGATGAAGATGCAGAATGAACTCAAGTCACCAAGGGACGGCGTAGTCGGCCGAGTACGTGTCATGAGCGGCGACAGTGTCAAGCAGAATTCGGTCATGCTGACCCTGGTCTGATATGCAGACCTCAACTGAGATCGAAATCAAGTTCGCGGTCTCCGGGCTGGCCGACCTGAGTGCGACACTCCAGGATTTCGGCGCCCACACTCTGGTCCCACGCCACCTCGAGCGCAATTGGCGCTTTGACAAGCCCGACGGCGAGCTTACCCACTCCGGTCGTGTCCTCAGGGTCCGCCAGGGCGAAAGTGCCACGTTGACCTTCAAAGAGCGGGCCGAACAGCGTTTGACCCGGCGCGAGATCGAATTCGATATCTCGTCGCCGGAGCGAGCCACTGAACTGCTTGAGGCGCTTGGCTATCGTGCCATCTTGATCTACGATAAGTACCGCCAAGTGTTTCAACTCGATGACGTCAAGATCATGCTTGACGAACTACCATTCGGCTGTTTCGTTGAAATTGAAGGCCCGGATGAGGCCGCCATTGCTGATGCCGCAGATCGGCTCGGGTTTGCCTGGGAGGCAGGCGTTGATTTGAGCTACATGGAGATCTTCGAACGGCTGCTGGATGTGACTGGGCTCGACATTCCAAATCTCACATTCTCCGACTTTGAAGGCTACGAGTTAGACACGATGGCATTGCTCGGGCTACGTGACGCGTTGACCAAATCAGGAAACACGGACTGAGATATGACCAATCTTTTTGACAAGGCCCTGCAGGACTGGGAAAAGGGGAGTCTGGAAGCTGCTCTCAGGCATCACCCCGAACGGAAGGAATCGTTTCAGACCACTTCCGGGATCGACATGCAGCGAGTGTTCTTGCCGGACGAACTAGACCAAGACTACCTGACCGCACTGGGTCTGCCCGGTGATCCACCGTTCACACGCGGTGTCCATCCCACGATGTATCGTGGGCGCTATTGGACCATGCGGCAATATGCAGGCTATGCATCCGCGCTCGAGTCAAACGCCCGCTACCGGTATTTGCTCGATCATGGACAGACTGGACTCTCCGTGGCCTTCGATCTGCCAACCCAGATTGGATACGACTCAGACGATCCCATGGCCGAGGGGGAAGTTGGCAAGGTGGGAGTGTCGATATCCAGCCTACAGGACATGGAACAGCTCTTCGATCAGATCCCGCTTGACAAGGTCTCGACAAGCATGACGATCAATGCCCCGGCGGCGGTCCTGTTGGCAATGTACATCGCCGTGGCCAGGCGGCAGGGTGTCCCAGAGTCCAAACTGCGAGGCACCATTCAGAACGACATTCTCAAAGAGTACATAGCACGCGGGACATACATCTTCCCGCCGACTCCGGCGATGCGTCTGATCACCGACGCTTTCAGTTACTGCCGCCAGCACATCCCGCGTTGGAACACGATTTCGATTTCCGGCTATCACATTCGTGAAGCCGGAGCTACCGCTGTTCAAGAGGTGGCGTTCACACTTGCCAACGGCAAGGCCTATGTGAATGCCGCCCTCCAAGCTGGGCTGGCTATCGACGAGTTTGCGCCCCAGCTGGCATTTTTCTTCAGCGTTGACAACAACTTCTTGGAGGAAATCGCCAAGTTTCGAGCCGCCCGCAGAATCTGGTATCACTTGATGCACGAGACTTTCGGGGCGGAAGACCCCAAGTCTTGGCGCCTGCGATTTCATGCTCAGACCGGTGGGTCGACTTTGACAGCACAGCAGCCGGAGAACAATGTCGTGCGCGTGGCCCTGCAAGCACTGGCAGCCGTTCTCGGCGGAACCCAATCGCTCCATACCAACAGCATGGACGAGGCGCTCAGCTTGCCCACAGAACATGCCGTGCGAGTGGCTCTCCGAACTCAGCAGATTATCGCTCACGAGAGCGGCGTAACCGATACGGCGGATCCGCTGGGCGGCTCCTACGCCGTCGAGCAGCTTACGGATGAGATCGAAGAACGTGCCCTGCAGTACATGCAAACCATCGATGGGCTGGGCGGTGCTTTGTCGGCGGTCGAGACGGGTTTCATCCAACAGGAGATCCAGGAGTCTGCCTACCGTGCCCAGAAGGCCATCGAAGCTCGGGAGGCGATTGTCATCGGCGTCAACGATTACACTATCGACGAGAAGGTCCCCATCGAACTTCTGCGCGTGGATCCAGCTATCGAACAGGCCCAGCGCCAGTCGCTCACCGGTCTACGCCTTAAGCGTGACCCCGCCCAGGTGGAGGCCCATCTCGAACGCCTGACAGCCGCCGCCGAAGCGCAGGACAATCTGATGCCGCACTTCATTGCATGCGTCGAAGCAGATGTCACCCTGGGCGAGATTTGCGGCCGACTGCGCCGCCTATGGGGAGAGTACCAAGCACCGTCAACACTCTAGCTCCCCGCCTCGCCTCCTGAACTACCTTTCACGCTACAATAGATGCGAAGAGACGCTCCAAGCTAAGAGGATTCCATGCCGCGAGTTAGACGCATCGATCATGTGGCCATCGTCATCGACGATATCGATCAAGCCCTCGCTTTCTGGCGCGACGGACTAGGACTCGAGGTCAGTCATATTGAGGATGTGCCCGGCCAACAATCCGTGGTCGCCTTCCTGCCGACCGATCAGGGAGAGATAGAACTGGTCAAGCCGACCGATGAGGAAAGCGGAGTCGCACGCTTTCTTGATAAGCGCGGACCGGGTGTTCACCATGTGTGTTTCCAGGTGGAAGATCTGGATGCCAGCCTGGAGACACTTCAGGTCAAGGGCATACGCCTCATCAATGCGGAACCCGTGATCGGAGCAGCGGGCAAGCGGATAGCTTTCATCCACCCCGAAAGCACGCACGGTGTTCTTATCGAACTCTACGAGGAGACTGAGCAAGAGCCACAAATGAGTGTCGATCGGGCGCGCCGCCTCGCCGAGCGTGCGTTGGCCCAGAGCCAAGTCATAGCCGCCGGTGTCCTCGGATTCCTGCACGGCCTCCGAAGCGACGGCGTGGGAGACCCATCGCCTTCAGAACGCAAGAACTGAATCGAGCCGCCGGAGCAATCCAGCTGTTAAATTGGACAGGACGGGTCGTATTGACCCGCCCTGTAGCTATTCCCCGCCAGGCCCTTCGACTGGCGAGGGCATCGTATTCTGTGCTAACTACGGTTGATGATACGGTGGGCAGCCATCGCCAAGCCGCCAGTGAAACCCAATCCAATGCCCACCGCCATGACGGCCGTGATCATAATCAACACCGGCGCCAAGACCGCGAAGGTGATGGATGTGTTCATCTGAACCGGCTCGTAGGCGCCAGGAGCCAAAAGGCCCACCATGATTCCCAGGGGAGCAAACAACAGATAGCCGAAGATCACCAGCCATCTGCCGAATTGGTTCTCCATATTCTCGACCAATGTAAGCAACAGGGCTGCACTCAAGTATCCGGCCAGAAAGAGACCCAAGGCTTCAGTCACCAGGGCCGGTCCTTCGGGTAGAAAATGGAATTGGATGCTCATGTAACCCATCCCAATGAAAGTCCACGAGAGCCCGATGAGAATGAGTGCAGGCATATTCTTTTTGTTCATGCTCAGCTTTCCTCCAGGTTGGGCAGCCACTTCAACTACGATTGTGCCATGCCGGACACCCTAGATGATCGAAATGCAAGTCGCCTGTAAGGTGTCCGAAGGGCGATCAACCCACATGCTATAATCCGCGAAACTCAGCTTTGGGAGATGTGAATGTACGATCCTCGGAAGATCGAAGAACTCAAGCTCGCCCTTGAGAAGTGGAAAGAAACCACCCTTCAACAATCCATGGCCCGCAAGTCTGAGCGGCTCGACCGGTTTATGACGACTTCTTCCGAGGATATCGACCGTCTGTACACGCCTGTCTCGGTGGCCGGCATGGACTACATGAGTGACCTAGGCCTGCCCGGAGAGTATCCGTACACGCGAGGCATTCACCCCACCATGTACCGGGGGCGTCCCTGGACACAAAGGATGTTCGCCGGTTTCGGAACAGCCGAAGAAACGAACGAGCGTTTCAAATACCTTCTCGAGAAGGGTCAAACCGGCTTGTCGGTGGCTTTCGATCTGCCGACATTAATGGGGTATGACACAGATGACCCCGAGGCTTTGGGCGAATTCGGCAAGTGCGGCGTGGCTGTTTCATCGCTCAAGGACATGGAAATTCTCTTCTCCGACATCCCCCTGGATAAGGTCTCGACGAGCATGACCATCAATTCGCCGGCGGCCGTGATCTGGGCGATGTATGTGGCGACGGCCGAAAAGCAGGGCGTAGGGCCAGAACAACTGCGCGGCACGATCCAAAATGACATCCTTAAGGAGTACATTGCCCAGAAGGAGTACATCTTCCCGCCTGATCCGTCGATGCGCCTGGTGGTGGACACCATCGAATTCGGCGCGCAACGCCTACCTCAATGGAATCCCATCTCGATTTCTGGGTACCACATCCGCGAAGCCGGATCCACCGCTGTCCAGGAGCTGGCATTTACTCTCGCTGACGGCCTGGAGTACGTCCGCTGGAGTCTGGATCGCGGCCTGGATATCGACGACTTCGCGCCCAGGCTTTCCTTCTTCTTCAACGCACACAATGACTTCTTCGAGGAAATCGCCAAATACCGGGCGGCGCGGAGGATTTGGGCACACGAAATGCGGGAGACGTTCGGCGCCAAAGAGCCTCGCTCCTGGTTGATGCGTTTTCACACACAGACGGCAGGAGTCAGCCTCACCGCGCAACAGCCCGAAAACAACATCGTGCGCGTGGCCGTTCAGGCGCTGGCGGCGGTGCTGGGCGGCACGCAATCGCTCCACACCAATTCCATGGATGAAGCCCTGGCACTCCCCTCGGAGCATGCCGTCAAGATCGCGCTACGCACACAGCAAATCCTGGCAGCAGAATCAGGGGTGGTCAACACGGTGGACCCGTTGGGTGGTTCGTTCTTCATAGAAGCTATGACCAACCGGATGGAGTCCCTCGCCAGAGGCTATTTCGAACGCATTCAGGACTTGGGCGGCGTGCTGCCGGCGCTCGACGTCGGATTCTTCCAACGCGAAATCTCGGACGCCGCCTACCGCTACCAGAAGGAGATCGATCAAGGCGCGCGCCAGATTGTTGGCGTGAACGCGTTCGCCGAAGAGAAGGACTTCGAGATCCCCATCCTCCAGATGGACCCCGACGGATACGACCGCCAGGTCGCACGAATGAGCGAACTCAAGTCGTCGCGCGACCAGGCCGCTGTCGGGGAGGCCCTCGATCGCTTGCGCCTTGCTTGCCAAGGCACTGAGAATGTGATGCCGCATGTGATGGAGGCCGTGCACCGCTACGCCACACTGGGCGAGATCGTCTCCGTCATGAAGGACGTTTTCGGGACCTATACCGAGCCCGAGTGGATCTGACACATCCTTATTCCCCGAAGACTCGCAATCTCTGCGCCTGTCAGTCGTTCGATTCGGGTTTCCGCGGCGTTCTTGTGACAAATTTCACAAATTCGATCGGCCGCTTCTAGCCTTTAGATCAGCCTGACAGCTTGCTTTGTGGACGGTTACGGTGTAAGCTTCGCGCCCGTAAACATGTGCTGGGAAGAACCCCTCCCGGCTCAGTAATTCAGCTTGGCAAGTGGATCATACAAAACAAGACTCCTGAGGAGGAAGGCATGGACTACGGGCAATCATTTACTTTTGTCTGGAAGGATCCGGATTGGATTAAGAAGATCGCCATCGCGTCGATCGTCGTCCTGGTCGGAATCATCACCGCCGGCCTGGCGCTGATCCCCCTTGGCGGCTGGATGGTGGCGATCGTTCGCCGGGTCATCCGGGGCGAAGAACCGGCGCTGGCTGAGTGGGCCGATTTCGGCACCTTGATTATCGACGGCTTGAAAATCGTCGTGGTGGTCATCGTGTGGTCAATCCCCTTGATGCTGATTGTCGGCTGTTTTTCGGGCGTGGCCGCTTTCGCAGCCAACCAGGACCAGGGCGGAACTTTCACGAGCATTCTTTCGATCCTGAATACATGCGTGAGCCTGCCCTACAGCCTCATCCTGGGTCTGCTACTGCCCGCTTCGATCGGTGAAATTGCTGACCACGGCCAGCTCGGACAGGCGCTCAATCCGGCCAACGCTTTCAAACTGGTTCGTGCCAACCCCGGCGGATACATCATCGCCTGGCTTCTGGCCGGGATTGCCAGCGGCATACTCAGTTTCGTGGGCACCTTGATCTGCATCATCGGCGTCTTCCCGGCGATGGCTTATGCCTCGGCCCTCACCGGCCATCTCTATGGCCAGGCCTACAAGGTGGCCCAAAGCGCCGCCTAGGACTGCTGCCCCCGCCAACACTTGGCCCAAAGCAAGAGGCCCCTGGATCCCAGGGGCCTCTTTATACTTGCACAGGACAAGGTGGACTCAACCTGCAGCGGTGCAATCCACGACTCCGAAATACTTCACGGCATCGTCCAGGATCATGGACATGTTCAGAAGATACTCGTCTCGCAGGTCGGGGTTGAGTTCATCGAGAAACTGTCCAATGTCTTCATTGAGATCTGTAAACGTACGTGCCGCGCAACGCTCGATCCAAGCAATCGCGTTGCCGCGATAGGGCTCTCGAAGAGAGTCAAGTCGATCCACCAGTGCCTCGGCAGTGTCAAGGCTGGCTGTCTTAAGCATTGGGAGCCTCCCTCCAGCAGTTCAGCATCCTCACCGATGTCTGTCGCGTGAGATGCAAGCTTTGAGCCAGCCACGTTGCAGGGAAAAGAATCGCCCGGCCACTTGCTGCCGGGCGTTCTTGATGAGGGAACCGCTTGAAGTTGCCAGGCGGGAAGGCAGGACTCAGCGGGCCAGCATGCGCGCCATGTCGAAATACTCGATGTTGGCTTCACGCGTGCGGGAAACCACTTCGATCAACGGCACTGTGGCTATCTCTCGCCCATCCAGTCCGACCATGGCGCTGGTTTCACCAGCCACCAGACTCTCGACCGCCTGGACACCCATCCGTGTCGCCAACAGTCGGTCAAAAGCGCCCGGTCGACCCCCGCGCTGGATGTGACCCAGGATGGTCAAGCGCGTCTTGAACCCGACCTCCAGTCCTTCCAGGTGATTGACCACATCTTGGGGCGCCAGGATATTGCCTTCGGCGGCGATGATGATGGCATGGGTCTTTCCTCGCGCGTAGGCATCTTCAACCGCATCGGCGACTTCGGCCAGGCTAGTCTCTCGCTCGGGTATCAAGATTACTTCCGCTCCACAGATGATTCCGGCCATGAGAGCCAGATAGCCGCAGTTTCTGCCCATGGTTTGGATGAGAAAGGCACGTTGATGGGATGAGGCCGTGTCGCGCAGCTTGTCCACAGCTTCCATTATCGTATTCAGCGCCGTATCAACACCCAGGGCCATATTGGTTCCCCAGATATCATTGTCTATCGAGGCCGGCACCCCCACCACCGGGAAGCCCATCTCGGTCAGCTCGTACGCACCGTGCATTGAACCATCGCCGCCGATAACCACCAGCCCATCGATCTCGGCTTCGTTCAACTCCCGCAGTGCCCTCAGACGGCCTTTCCGCTCATGGAACTCGGGCGATCTCGCCGTCTGCAAGATGGTCCCGCCCCGCTGGAGGATGCCGCCCACATCGCGTGCCGTGAGCCGCATGCGCTCTCCGCGGAGCAGCCCATCGAAGCCCTCTCGGATACCAACGATTTCGACGTTTTCGAAGTGGGCCGTGCGGACGATCGCGCGCAGGCAGGGATTCATCCCCGGCGCGTCCCCGCCGGAGGTCAGGACGCCAATTCTATCCATGGGATTCAGATGGAGGCAAAGTCGACGCGGACCGTGTTTTCGCCCAAGATGCTCTGTAGCTGCGAGACGAGTTCGTCACACATGCCGGTCGTGAAGCTGGGGAATTCGAGCAGATATTGTCGAGAGGATTCATGAACATGAAATGCGAACCTGTCTTCGCCAGGATAGGATGTCAACAAACCGTGAACCCGCCTCATGCGACGGGCGTCTCGATCAGCGTTGCCAGTTGATTTTAGCACCACTGTTACCTTGCATACCCCGTTGGCGCCAATTGTGCCGTCAGCAATCTGCGTCGCCAGAATCGGCTTGACGGCAGCCTCTACTACCGAGGCTGCCATCCTTGCTGGCCCTGGCCCAACACCTTCCTGGTGAGGCTCGCCCGACCCAACCTCGATTGTGTCCGGGTTGGGCTCAGAACTGGGGCTCTTCTCAACCTCCTCACCAGCTTTGGGAGCGGAAGGTGAGCCGTTTGATTTGAGTCCATTACCATGCGCCGCAGGATCTCCTGATGGCGACGGCCGACCGGAGGGCGGCTTGCGGCGCGAGGGTGTCGAATCGGCAGAGTGCACCAATCGCACTTCGGTGGTGATCTCATCCACGAGGATCTTGGGATCACCCCGCTCTCGATCGACTTTGCCCTTCACAACCACAACCTTGTCCGGGGCCAGCCACTCCGCCACGTCTTTCCAGATGCGGCTGAATACAACCAGCTCCATGCTGCCTTGCAAGTCCTCAAGGCTGACAAACCCCATCGGCTTGCCCGAACGCGTTTGATAGGGGCGAATGTGGGTGACCATACCGGCAACACACACGTTTTGACCCTGGTCAGTTTCGCCCAATTCCGCGCTGAAATGTGAGACAATCTGAGTCAGATCGTCCATGAGCGGCGTGAGAGGATGATCGGACACATATAGCCCGAGCAGTTCCTTTTCCCAGCCCAACTGTTGCCGGTGGGATATCTCTTGTGTGGCAGGAGGCAGCTCGAATTTCTCTTGCACGCCCGTTCCGGCTCCAAACATGGTGAGCTGCCCGACCTCCTTAGCCCGGAAATGGGAACTCGAGACCGCCAGCAATCGATCCAGATTCTCCAGCAGGGCCAGCCGCGAACCGAGGCTGTCGAACGCACCCACTCGAACCAGGCTTTCCAAGGCACGTTTGCCCACCTGGCGAAGGTCCACCCTAGTGGCGAAATCGTTCAGATCTTTGAATGTGCGATCCCGGCGCGCATCAAGGATCGCCTGGACGGCGCTCTCACCGACATTCTTGATCGCCGCCATGCCGTAGCGGATGGCGGGGGCCTCCCCTGAATCGTCGTCGATTTCGAAATCCATCCCGCTTGCGTTGACGTCCGGCGGAAGCACGTCATAGCCCATCCGCCGACAATCGGCCATGTAGAGCGCCACCTTGTCGGTGTCGCTGCGAAAGACCGACATCAATGCCGTCATGTACTCGATCGGATAGTGGGCTTTGAGATAGGCGGTCTGGACAGCGATCACGCCGTAATCGGCTGCGTGGGCTTTGTTGAATCCGTAACGGGCAAAATTCTCCCAATCATCGAATATCTCGCTGGCGACTGCTTTGTCCATCCCGGCCTCGACGGCCCCTTGGATAAACTTCTCACGGTGCTTGACCAGCTGCTTGGCCTTCTTTTTGGCGATCGCTTTGCGCAGACCATCCGCTTCGGAGGCGGTGTAGCCGGCCAGCTGCATAGCGGCCGACATGATCTGTTCCTGATAGACGGGAATGCCAAAGGTCTCGCGGAACACCGATTCCAAGGCCGGGTGACGGTAGCTGACCTGCTCCTCACCGTGCATTCTGCGGATGTAGGTCGGGATGAACTCCAGGGGGCCAGGACGATAAAGCGCCACCATGGCGATGACGTTGGCCAGCTCCTTGGGTTTCATATCAACCAGATAGCGACGCATCCCGGCACCTTCCACCTGGAAGACGCCCAGCACATCGCCCAGGCCGAGCAGTTCGAAGGTCTCAGGATCGTCGACGGGGATGTTGTCGATACTCAGGTTCTCGCCGTGCCGATGGCTGATCATCTCGCAGGCACGCGCCATAACGGTCAGCGTGGACAGCCCCAAGAAGTCGACCTTGAGCAGGCCCAAGGAGTCGAGGACTTGCATCTCAAACTGGGTTACGGCGCCGATCGGGCTGTCCTGCAGGCTGCCGCGTGTCGGACGGTGAAGCGGAATATATTCCGTGATCGGCCGGTCAGTGATGATCACCCCGGCGGCGTGTGTTCCCGCATTGCGGACGGTACCTTCAAGTTTGTTCGCCGTGTCGATGAGATCCTGCATGTACGGCGCCGACCCGTAGGCCTCTTTGAACGCTGTGACGTCCTCGAGCACGTCTTTGATATGCACAGGTTTGCCGGGGATGTTGGGCACCAGCTTGGCCACCCGATCGACCTCTGGCAGCGGTATATCCAGGACGCGGCCCACGTCACGGATGGCAGCTCGCGCCCCCAGCGTTCCGAAAGTGATGATCTGCGCCACCTTGTCATGGCCGTATTTGTCCGCCGTGTACTCCAACATGACGTGGCGCTTGTCATCCTGGAAATCCAGATCGATGTCTGGCATCGATACTCGGCTCGGGTTGAGGAACCGCTCGAAGATCAACCCGTGCTCCAAGGGGTCGACCAGGGTGATGTCCAGACTGTAGGCCACAATCGATCCGGCCGCTGAACCTCGGGCGTTGTACCAAATGCCTTTGTCGCGCGCGTGACGGCACAGGTCCCACACGATCAGGAAGTAGGTGTCAAAGCCCATTTCATGGATAATGCCAAGTTCGTAGTCAAGCCGCTCGCGGATCTCGGCCGCGTCGGATCGGGTACCATAGCGCCGCTGCAAGCCCTGGTCGCACTGCCGGCGCAGATAGGATTGCGCCGTCTCACCTTCGGGAACGTCGAACTCTGGCAGGTGGTAGCCTTTGAAATCCAAGTCCACCTGGCATCGCTCAGCGATCATGAGGGTGTTTTTCAGGGCACCGGGAATGTTGCCGAAGAGTTCCTCCATCTCCATCGGGCTGCGAAGATAGAATGTGCCGTCAGCCATCCGCATACGATCTGGATCGCTGCGCACGTTTCCCGTCTGGATGCACAGCATGATGTCTTGCAGATCAGCGTCCTCAGGGTCTACGTAGTGAACGTCATTGGTCGCCACGAAGCGCGCCTGATAGCGCGGCGCCAGGTCCAAAAGCTTCTTGTTCACCTCATCGAGCTCGGGGATGCCGTGGGATTGCAGTTCGATGAAGAAGCGATCCTGGCCAAAGACCTGGTAGTACCAGTCGAGCCGCTTCGTCGCCGTCTCGATATCTCCCCTCTGCAGGGCACGCGGCACATCGGCAGAGAGACAACCGCTGGTACAGATCAACCCCTCGCTGTGCGCCGCCAGAAAGTCACGGTCGATGCGCGGCTTGTAATAGAAACCTTCCAACTGAGCCGCGGAGGCAATCTGGAGTAGATTCTGGTAGCCAGCATCGCTCTCAGCCAGCAAGAGAAGGTGGTAGGCGCGCGAGTCCTTTTGCGGATCTCGATCAGACATGCGCCGCCGGGCGAGGTAGGCCTCCATGCCGATAATCGGCTTGACCCCGGCGGCCTTGGCCGTCCGATAGAACTCGATAGCACCGAACATCGTGCCATGATCGGTCAAAGCCACGGCGGGCATATCGAGAGACTTCGTGCGATTGATCAGTTGGGGGATGTGGCTCAAGCCATCCAGCAGGGAGTACTCAGAATGGACATGAAGGTGCACGAAAGACATGCGTAGGACCACCTAGTGAAACTGGCTATGAGCACGCTCACGATTATAGCCAACCCCCGCGTGCGGGGCCAGTCTTAGGCCATCTATGACACCATTTTTAAGGTTGCTGTCCCCCACCCGATGAGCTACGATCAGGAGGGCAAGGTTCCAGGATGTCGGGAGGCGTGGCCGCCACGAGCTCACTCATGTCCCTCATTAGACAGATTCTCGATGGTGTCCGCTTTCTAGGCTGGGATTCGATCCTGAAGAGCGTTGTCTACGCCCGCTATCGCGATCGCTGGAGCCCACAGCGTCCATCGCCGCCAGACGAACCGTCTCTACTTGGCACTCTGAGCGGAACACTCGACATCGAACGCGGCGTAGAACTCACGTTTAGCAATGCCGTTCTTCATGTAGAGTTTCTGGCCGACGATCTGTTGCATCTCACCTGGTCGCCCGGCAAACACTCTCCCGGCTACGCTATCGCTCAGCAGACTTGGCCCGCCGTGAAGCTGAGGCGAACGCGTGGCGAGGGCAACATCATCATCAGCTCATCCAGACTCAGTCTCCGCCTGGAGGACTCAGGAGCAGCCGCATTCTACGATCCTGACGGGAAGTTGCTTCGGCAGGACGATCCACCCAAGTTGTCCGGCGAGGGTTGGACACAGCAAAGCCCGCTTCGCCCCGGTGAACGGATCTTTGGATTGGGGGAGCGCTCAGTCGGACTCAACCTGAGGCCAGGTCGCTACCGATTGTGGAATGCCGACCCTTCAGGCGGCTACCTCCCCGGTCACGATCCCCTCTACATGAGCATCCCCGTGTACTCTGGCCTTCACACAGAAGGCGCCTACGTGGTCTTCTACAACAATCCGCATGACGGATGGCTTGGGTTAGATGATCAGGCCGAAATCGAGTTTTCGGCCGGAGAGTTGGACGCCTATTTCATCGCCGGCCCGCTCGATTCGGCTCTGCCGCGCTTTCTCGAGCTCACTGGCCGGCCGCCCATGCCTCCGCGCTGGGCCCTGGGTCTGCATCAATCAAGGTGGGGCTACAGGAGCCAGGAGGACATCCAGGCTGTATTGGATGGGTACCGCCTTCACGAACTCCCATTGGGCGCTGTCCATCTCGACATCGACTACATGCACGGCTATCGAGTCTTCACCGTCGATCCTGATCGATTCCCCAATATGCCTGGCCTGGCGGACACGCTTCATGATGCTGGCGTCCGCCTGGTCGCCATCCTCGACCCGGGCGTCAAGCAGATTGACGACTACGACGTGTACAGCTCAGGCGTCGAAGGTGGGCACATGTGCCAGCTTCCAAACGGCCAGGTCATGCGCGGACTGGTCTGGCCAGGCTGGGTCGGGTTCCCAGATTTTACTCGCCCGGCTACGCGCGCTTGGTGGAGCAACCTCTACCGGAGCCTGTTGGACCTGGGAATCGATGGGTTCTGGCATGACATGAACGAACCCACCTGCTTTGCCGCATGGGGTGAGACTTCGTTCCCCAGCAGTGCCCGTCACGATCTTGATGGCATCGGTGGAGACCACGCCGATGCGCACAACCTGTATGCTCTCCAAATGAACCGCGCCGGGTTTGAGGGGCTCCGATCGCAGCAACCCGACCGGCGGCCTTTCCTGCTGACGAGGTCTGGTTGGGCGGGTGTCCAGCGCTACGCATGGCATTGGACCGGCGACACTGTTTCCAGTTGGGAAGATCTGCAGATCACCGTA
>Ga0315556_1000783_pt1 | contig 19884 bp, 23 predicted proteins | sample SalMarSW160310MG_FD_202112 | JGI IMG/M metagenome (GOLD analysis project Ga0315556, IMG submission 202112) | Salt marsh sediment microbial communities from the Plum Island Ecosystem LTER, Massachusetts, United States - Salt Marsh Sediment SW1603-10 ...
CCGTAGTGAACTGTTCGAGACCCGGTGTTTCCGCCCGGAAGGCGTATGCAGACAGCATTAGCGATCCCCCTCCTCTACCCAGCGCTGCCTGGCTACGGCGACAACGTCAGGGTCTTCATCGTCGAGCACGTCCTTGAGACACTCGACCGGCACACGTGTCACAGCCGTAAGGCGCACGCGCCAGTCGTCGTCTGAAAGCAGCACTCTCGCTTCCTGTGTCGCAATACGATCAGCCACCACCCGCCGCACATCCGCATCGCTGTCACGGGTCATCATCATCAGACTTTCAACCGGCAGCCGTTGCGCTACGGTTTTTCGGACTTCACGGTCTTCGTCGAGCATCATGCGAAACAGGCGGCCAGCCGGCAGACGGCGCGCCACGTACTGCCGCACCAGGTAGTCACTGTCCTGCGCCAGGCGCTCGAGGTGCTCCTGGCCAATGCGGTCAGCGACCGTGATTCTCACCTCCCTGTCGGGGTCGTCGAGCAGGTGCACCAGTTCTGCCACGGGCAGCCGGTACGCCAGCACCCGGCGCACGACTTCGTCAGGGTCGTGCAAAAGTTCGAGCAGGCGCCGCTGCGACAGGTGGCGTGCCGCTATGGCCCGACGCTCCCAGAATTCATCGCCCCGATAATCTTCGGCAAGGTCGGGATTCTCACGAAAAAAGCGCTCGATCTGCCGCCCGCTCATGGCGCGCACACAGGTATCACCCGGCTTGCAGCGCCCTGTCTCCAGACGATCGAGCCGATGCGGGCAGTCCCGGCACTTGGCCCTGGGCGTGAGATCCTCCTGCTCGGCGGGGAATTCAGGCATCGTCAGGTTCGACTTCCGCCAGCACCAGACCGGTTGCGGTCTCCGGGTTGCTGGTCAGCCTCATACAATGTTCACGACCATCCACCAGGTACAGGTTCAGACCCTCCAGTTCCCTGACCGGTTCGACGCCACAGATCTCGTCATCCATGCAGTAGCTGAAATGCACGCCGGGCCAGGCCGCCCGCAACCCCTGCACGGTTCCTTCATCAAGGCCCTGCGCCAGTGCGGCTTCAGCAATTCGATCAATCATTGCGGCGTCAATCATGGTTCAGATCTCCTGGCTTTCCGCTGAAAAACGCACCCGTGTTTCGGCCGCATGGCCCATGGCCTTGGCCAGCCAGGGCGGCGGTGCGGCGGCGATTTTGGACTGCAATTCGGCCAGCCGCTCGCGGGCCTCACCACCTTGCGGGTACTTGACGGGATGTACTCCCGCGCGCACGACCTTGGCGGCGGCGGGGCCACCGATAGACGCGACAAACAGCACCTGCGCATCCTCGACCAGGGAGGCACGGTAGGCGTTCCTGTCGTCGCAGCCATCAGGCTCGTCCGCCAATCGTACGTCTATCAGGCGCACTTCATCCGCGGATACCTGGTAAATCAGGAAGTAGTGGCAAGACGCAAAATGTCCGTTGATCAGCTCACCGCTACTCGATGCACAGGCCACCCGCAGCGAGTCCGGCATATCGCCTTCCGAGTACGCTTCGGCCTCCGGCAGCTGCGAGGCATCGATGCGCTCGCCACTCAGAATTGCGCACGCCACCTTCAAGGCTTCCTGCGGCTGTTCCCCAAGTCCCCCACCTGCCCCAGTCTTCAGTTGCTTCGGCTTGAGACGGGACAGGTTCTCGTCGGTCGGCGGCAGACCGACCACCTCCCCCAGCACCTTCAGCAACAGCGCCGCATCGGTATCCTGGAGCGCCCTCGCCGCCAAGCCGATACGTAGCGCCACTTCGCGTGAAAGCGTTGCCTCACTCATAGCTTCTCCTCCAGCTCTGTCACCACACCTGCCGGGGCCCCTCACCGTGCCCGCCTGCACACAAAGTGCGCGCCCGCCAGCAACCCCGGATCCGGTTCGTTGACGAGGGCAGAAGTGCGCTCTGCCCTCGTCGTGTGACTGTCAGGCCGGTAGCGGAATGATGCAGTCGTCCTCCATGCACACATCGAGACACTGCGGTGCATCGAAGTCACCCTCGCACTCTGTGCATGTGTCCGCATTTATTTTGAACAGTCCCTTGAACGGCACGATGGAATTGGTCGGACAGACGGGCTCGCAATCCCCGCAAGCGGTGCAAAGATCCCTAATAATTTGCAAAGCCATAGATTTACTCCTTAATTCAGCAACAGGGACTAGGCCCTCTTAAAGCGCAGTGTCGTCGGAAACTGCGGCGGCGGACTCACCGGATCGATGTAATACCTGGAACCGTCATCGAGTTCTATTTCGCCACCCCAGGTTTCACTGGTATCGGTCTCCACCGACACGACGGTGGCCTCGAGATCCTTCTTGGCCACGTAGAAAGACAGGATTCCGTCGTCTTTTCGGCGGATCATGACACTCGGCATGGATACACTCCTCTCGACTTGATTTGCGGGGACGGATCGACAATCCGCCCCCGCGACATACATCAGCGAATCAAGTCGTAGTTGTAGTCAGTGGTACCCATACCGCGGGTCTCTTCGTCGAGCCGCTCCAGCACCGCGTTCACCAGCATCTTCAGCATGTATATCGCGCCCTCGTAACCCATCGTGGTGTCGCGATGCATGTGATGGCGATCGAAGATCGGGAAGCCGATCCGGATCAGCGGCACCTCGAACTCCTTGCCTTTGGTGACGGTGTCACGCTGAATGAACTTGCCGTAGGAGTTGCCAATCATGAAGTCCGGCTTATCGGTGAACATCAGCGAGCGGAAGTGCCACAGGTCCTTACCGATGTGCACGGTGCAATTATCGCCGAAGCGCGAGTCCGACAGGATCTGCTCGACCGCCTTTTTCCAGCGCTTGTTGGCGTGGCTGCAGAGAATATGCGTAGGCTCGGCACCCAGCTCCAGCAGGAACCTGGTCATACCCATGACGAAATCGGCATCGCCATACAGACCGAACTTCTTGCCGTGCAGCCATGCGTGTGAGTCGGTCATCATGTCGACCAGACGTCCGCGCTCCTTGGTCAGCGACTCGGGGATTTCCTTACCGGTCAGTTCCGATACTTTCATCAGGAAGTTGTCGGTCGCCTCCAGACCCATCGGGATATCGATGGCGCTGGTTTCCTGCTTCCAGGTATTCTTGATGTACTTTTTGGTCTTTACCAGCTGCCACGGCTGCAACAGCAGCGTGTCGATGGCATTCGGCGCGTCCTTGACCTCGTCCATGGTGGTACCGCCGGCATACATGCGGAACTCGCCGTCCGCCGGTGTGTCGAGGACCTCTGTGGGATCGGACAGGAAGCTGTAGTCGACATCCATTTCTTTCAGCATGCGCTGGATGACGCGGAAGTTGCCCAGGTAGGTTTCGAAACCCGGCACAATATTGAGCTTGCCGTTGCTGCCGACCTCCTTGTCCTCCATGGTATTCAGCGTGAAGTAGCGCAGGATACCCTCAAACATATTGTCCCAGCCGGTGGTGTGCGAACCCACGAAGCTCGGCGTGTGCGCGAACGGCACCGGGTAGTCGTCGGGTATGTGCCCTTCCTTGCGCGAGTTGCCGATGAAGGCGTTCAGGTCGTCACCGATGACCTCGGCCATACAAGTGGTGCTTACCGCGATCATGTCCGGCTTGTACATGGCCTTGCAGTTTTCCAGGCCATCGTACATGTTCTTCTGGCCACCGAAAACCGCTGCGTCTTCGGTCATCGAGTCGGATACGCAGGCGATGGGCTCCTTGAAGTGACGGTTGAAGTAGGTGCGGAAATAAGCAACGCAACCCTGCGACCCGTGCACATAGGGCATGGTCTTGTGGAAACCGAGCGCGCAGAGCACGGCGCCCAGTGGTTGGCAGGCCTTGGCCGGGTTAACTGTCAGCGCTTCGCGCTGGAAGTTCAGTTCCTGATATTCCCTGGTAGTGGTCCATTCGAACGTCTCCATGATCTTGTCCATGGGCTCACGTTCTTCGAACACCTTCTTGGCTTCGAGGCTGGTCTTGTACTCGTCATCCCGGAACAGGGGATAACTCGGTTTGATGTCATCTACAGTTTGACTCATGATAGTCTCCTTAACGCGCCACTAATCTGTGGACTGACGTTGTCGGTTGATATATTTTTTTGCAGGTTGGGCTGAGCTCGCGAGGCCCAACGTTGGGCTTCCTTCGTCAGCCCAACCTACGCACTCAGGCGCCGACGGCTACCTGTTCGGCAGCTTCGCTGGCATCCTTCTTCCAGGGCACCTGGATGTTTTTCCAGCACGGATTGTTCAGGGTCATGTCCATATCGCGGGCGAAGATGGCGAAGCCGTCGTAGCCGTGATAAGGACCTGAATAATCCCAGGAGTGCATCTGCCGGAAAGGGACACCCATTTTCTGAAAGATGTATTTTTCCTTGATGCCGGAACCGATCAGGTCGGGCTTGACCTTTTTCACAAACTCTTCGAATTCGTAACCGGTGACGTCGTCGTAGATGAGGGTTGCGTTACCCATTTCCTTGATGGTGCGATCGTAGTCGTCGTTGTGACCGAACTCGTAGCCGGTACCGACAACCTCCATACCCAGGTCCTCGTAGGCGCCGATGACATGCCGGGGGCGCAGACCGCCGACATACAGCATCACACGCTTGCCTTCCAGACGCGGGCGGTACTTGGCGATCACCGCTTCGTATTCTGCCCTGTAGCGCTCGATCACGCGTTCGGCGCCTTCCTTGATCTTGTCATCGAAGAAAGAAGCGATCTTGCGCAGACTCTCGGCGATCTTGGTCGGACCAAAAAAGTTGTACTCGACCCATGGAATGCCGTATTTCTCTTCCATGTGACGGGAAATGTAGTTCATGGAACGGTAGCAGTGCAGCAGGTTGAGCTTCACTTTCGGCGTCAACTCCATCTCCGACAGTGTGCCGTCCCCGGACCACTGGGCGACCACCCGCAGGCCCATTTCCTCGAGCAGGGTGCGCGATGACCAGGCGTCGCCACCGATGTTGTAGTCGCCGATGATGGAGACATCATAGGGCGTCGATTCGAAACTGTTGTCATTGTCGCGCTTGTCCAGCACCCAGTCGCGAATCGAGTCGTTGGCGATGTGGTGACCCAGTGACTGGGAGACACCGCGGAAACCTTCACAGCGCACCGGCACAACCGGCTTGTTGTGTTCCTTGGTCTTCTTCTTGGCAACGGCCTCGATATCGTCGCCGATCAGACCGATAGGGCATTCGGACTGGATGGACACACCCTTGTTCATGGGGAACAGGGTTTCGATCTCATCGATGAGCTTGTCCAGTTTTTTGTCACCACCGAACACGATATCCTTTTCCTGGAAATCAGAGGTGAAGTTCATGGTGACAAAGGCATTTACACCGGTGACACCGATGTAATAGTTGCGCCGGCCCGCACGCGAGTACTGGCCGCAGCCGACCGGGCCGTGAGAGATATGGATCATGTCCTTGATCGGACCCCACACCACACCCTTGGAACCGGCGTAAGCGCAACCACGGATGGTCATCACGCCCGGCAGGGACTTGCGGTTGGAGGTAATGCATTTCTTGGATTGCTCGACCTCGTGGTCATTCAGGGCGAGGTGCTTGGCGCGATCCTTCCTGGCTTTTTCGGGATAGACCTCGAGCACCTCCTGGATGAGGGCCTCGGTGTCTTCGCGGGACAGTGTTGTCATGACAGTACTCCTTTATTGCCGCCACCAATCTGTGGACAGCAAGTAAACGGATTGACACGGTTATCGGGGTGCCGACCGCCCGGAGGCGGCCGGCGCCGAAAACAATCAGGCGGTTGCTTCCGCAACGGCGGTTTTACCGACGATGCTCTCGTCTTCCTCTTCCATGATGCCGAATTCCATCAACAAGTCTTCGAGCTCATCCATGGTGATGGGGGTCGGAATCACCAGCCTGGTGTTGTTGATGATCTTGTTTGCCAGATCACGGTATTCCTGGGCCTGTTTGGCGGCAGGGTCGTACTCGATAACGGTCATACGACGGATTTCGGCACGCTGCACGACGTTGTCACGGGGCACAAAGTGGATCATGTGGGTACCCAGCTTGGCGGCCAGGGCCTCGATCAGTTCGTCTTCGCGGTCGGTCTCACGGCTGTTGCAGATCAGGCCGGCCAGACGCACACCACCGGAGTTGGCGTATTTCACGATACCCTTGGAGATGTTGTTGGCTGCGTACATGGCCATCATTTCGCCGGAGCAGACAATATAGATTTCCTGCGCCTTGTTCTCACGAATCGGCATGGCGAAGCCGCCACACACCACGTCGCCCAGAACGTCATAGAAGACAAAGTCGAGATCTTCCTCGTAGGCGCCTTCCTCTTCGAGGAAGTTGATGGCGGTGATGACGCCGCGACCGGCGCAACCGACACCCGGCTCGGGACCGCCGGATTCGACACACTTGATTTCGCCGTAACCGGTCTTGAGGACATCTTCCAGCTCGAGGTCTTCAACGGTGCCTGCTTCAGCCGCCATTTCCATGATGGTGTTCTGGGCCTTGGAGTGTAGGATTAGACGCGTTGAGTCGGCCTTCGGGTCACAACCGACGATCATGACCTTCTTGCCGAGTTCGGCGAGGCCGGCGACCAGGTTCTGGGTGGTGGTCGATTTGCCGATACCACCTTTCCCGTAAATAGCACATTGACGCAAAGACATGTTGGGTTCTCCTTAAGCGCAGTAAACTGCTGGTTTGATACAGGCAGCCAAATGTTTGGTTGCTGGACAATTGCCCTTTGAGCAAGGCCCGTGCCACGTTCCGCGCTGCGCTCTAAGCTGTTGTTAGTAGTTGCAAACATGCATCACGCCAGGGATGTCGAGTCTGGTTGCATACATAACAAAACACCGCAAGGTGTGGCGATGACTACACAGCTGATGTAGCACTCAGCCATCCAGCCTGGCATGGCAACGCGACCGGCACCTCGGCGGTTCGTGCCGCGGTCCAGCGTGCGTTCCCGCGTTGGCGTGTAATCGTTATGGGCGCGTACGAGAAACCTGGCATGCACGTCCGGCGCTGCTCAACGAACTGGCAATATCCGGGGCTCCAGAGCTTCTGCGATTGACCGGTCTGCGCCGTCAGTCAGGTCTGTTCAGGGTTCTTACAATCCGGCTTCAATGTCTGTCGCATAGTCGACAATCCGCGTCTCGACCCGCGCCTAAACGCCTGTTTTTGCATCCCCATAGCAATTGGCCCCTGTATTGCAACTGGCCAAGGTATCTTCAAATGAACATTACAGGTGCTACAGGTGACCACGACGACTCTCAGCGAACTGGCTTTACGCCTTCAGGAAGGCTCTCTCGTTCCCTACCTGGGACCGGGCGTACTGTCCGGTGTCAGTGAAACCGATTCGGGCGAGGCAATCCCCGCCGACAGTGACAGCCTGATACTGGCCATGAACGGGGGCAAACCCATGGCACCGCGCCTGATGTACGAGTTTGCGCGCGCGGCCATGGATATGGAGCTGAAGAAAGGCCGCAACTTTGTCGCCCGATTCCTAAGCGAGACCTACCGTGACCGGCAGTGGAGCCGTGCGCCCCTGCACGACTGGCTTTCGGCCTGCAAACCGGCTTATGTGGTCGACATCAACCGTGATACCCAGCTGCAGGACTCCTTTGCCGACACGCCACACACGCTGATCCGCGGTGTTGCCCGGATCGGCGGCACCGACTACCGCTTCCGCATTCACCACTACGACGGCAACAGCTACCGTGAAGTGGCCCAGGAAGACGTCGACGCCGATCTGCCGATACTGTTCAAACCCATGGGCAGCCCGGTACCGGACGCAACCTTTATCGCCTCCGACGCCGATTACGTCGACTACATTACCGAGCTTATGGGCGGCTTCGCGATTCCTTCTTTCCTCAAGGAGCACCGCAAGGGCAAGCAATACCTGTTACTGGGTCTGCGCCTGAACCGCGACACTGAACGCATGGTGCTGTCGGATATCGTGTATGGTGCCGACGCGCCGACCGGCTGGGCCCTGATTCCCGAGCCGACCCAGAAAGAGCTGCGCTTCTGCAGGAAAATCGGTGTCGAAGTGATCGATGCCGATATCGGGGATCTGCTGGCCGCTACGGGAACCCTTGCAGCGTCGCCCGGGGTTGACGCAAGTATCGGCTGCTGATGGCGAAGTTCGTACGCTGCCGCGGGAAAGCGTACTGCGTCGAAGATACGCGAGGCTGCCGTACCTGCGGCCGCAGTCGATCTGAAATCGATAGCACCCGGTCGCTGGTGGCACAGGCAGCCCAACTGATTCTGGAGCAGGACTATGACAACCCGGGCGAGTTTACATCCTACCTGGCAGAAAAGATTGCAAGAAAGGCCAGACATGCACGTGACGCGGACAGCTGACCCGTCCCTGATTGAATGGGATGCCGCGGCCTTCGCTATCGGCGTAGCGGACATGGATGCCGCCCATAAACAATTCATCGACCTGTTGAACCAGCTGGATGGCGCGGTCAATTCGGAGTTCGCCGCCCTGTTCACGCGCTTGCTCGAACATACGCGGGCACACTTCGAGGACGAAGAAGCGCGTATGCAGCTGTGCGGTTTTCCGGCGATCGCCGAGCATTCCGGCGAACACCGACGCGTACTCGGCGAACTCACACAGATAAAGCGACAGGTAGACAAGGGCCTGGTTTCATTCGGACGCTGTTATGTAAGAGAAGGCCTGCCCGGCTGGTTCCGTCTGCATGCAGCCACCATGGACAGCGCGCTGGCTGCCCACTGGAGACAGCACGAAGCCTCAACCGTCAAGACCCTGAGCGCGTAATCAAACCGTTCGCTCCGCCGCTTGCTCCGGGAATGCAGTGCCCTCTCCGGCACAGACGCGCCTGAATCACCGTTGACCGGAACGCCGCGAAACGACCCCGGTTAGCGCGCCAGATGCGAATATGGCGGCGTCGTAACGAGCCGCTCGTCGGTCAGCGCGCCGCCAACGGTGAAGTGATACAGACTTTGCAGGGCTGTGCCGCTTATCCCCAACAGTTGGTGGAACGGATCGTCGAAATAGCAGCCGATACCGGTACCGCGCACGCCAGCCGCTTCGGCTTCCAGATAAAGAACCTGGCCAAGCATTCCGGCCTCCCAGTAGAGCTGCCGGTAACGCCAGGGAGCCTCCTGCAACACGCTATCGAATTCCGCCAGCATGCCCAGAGAGAAGGCGCTGTCGCCGGCGATCGCCTGTTGGCAGGACAGGGTCTCTGCCGTACGCTGACAATTGGCAAATACCAGGCTGAAAAAGGCAAGATGCTGCGGGCAGCCGGCGGGCCTTTGCCAGTTGAATTCCTGCCGACTGATACGTTCGCGCAGCAAAGTTTGCTTGTCTGCATCCCGCAAAAACACATATAGCCCTGGCTTCACACCCTCGACCCGGTGGATAAACAGCACAAGGTGGATGCGGGGTTGCCACGGCCAGCTGCTCCAGGGAACCACGCCCGGGCGCGGTAGCGTCATATCCAGCATGCGATACAGGGTGTGTGCCGTTATCGAAGTGCGCCCATCAAAGCCCTGGGCACTGCGGCGTTGCCGTATCAGGGCCATCGCCGGTTCCGCACAGTCGCTGGCAAGCGGCTCGGGCCGGGCCGGTATGACGTACGACGATGCGGTGGTTTGCGGCTTGTGACACGCGTGCGCGACCTCGTCGATAAACGGCCAGCCGTGCATGTGGCGCTCCGACAAAGGATTGGCCACGCCTGCCCAATCGGCAGTACCGATAGCCGCGACCACATCCGATGCCTCCGGACTTTCCGCTGCCTTCCGGTCTTCACCAACCAACAACATTACATCGGGATGTTCGCGTTCAGCATTCCCGTAATCGCCGTCGCGGTCGAGCCCCAGCACCCGGGCGATATCATCATCACCCCAGTCATCGAGCAGCTCGACAGACCAGCCCAGTGCCGCCGCCGCGTAACTCAAGGCCGCAATGGCATGTCCACAATCATGCTGGCAGTAACGATAGGCGCGCTCACCGTACTTCCAGGCTTCGCGCCAGAAAATGGAGGACAGGCCGACGAGAACGCCGCCCTCGGGCAACAACTTCGGCAACGACTGTGAATCAAAGCTGCAGCGCCGTTCCAGCTGGTGGTCCCGGCTCAGGTAATGATAGACACCGGCAGCCAGCCCCTCCATTCCGGAGGTGACAACATACGCCTCTGTCGGGTGCAGATTTCCGCTGGAGGGATTGCACCTCAAGGCCCAGCGGGCGCCGCCGTAGCTCTTCCACGCCGCGAGCCCCAGGGACCGTTCCAGCAGCATAGCCAGCCGCTCGAACAACGGCAATTGCGGACGCGCCCCTGGTGTTTGATAAAGATCGACAAAAGGCGTCGCGAGCCTGTCGGCCAGCAAGGGCAGGTCGACTTTTTGCGCGCCGTCATACCAGCGGAACGGCTCGGGCTGATCGTCCCAGTCCAGGGCATCCGGACCCGCCGCATAGGCCTCGAAACGGTGTTTGCTGCGCTGATGATAGTCCAGCACGACCTGAAGGCTTTCCTGCCGTTTCACTGCGCTCCCCTGCGGTGCCATGATACCGCTATGCGCCTACTCTTCCGGGCCAAAACAGCGTTGATAGTCTGCACAGACTTCGCAGGACGGCGCACGGCAGACATAAACGCCTTCGGCGGCACACAGCTGTTTGTACAGAAACTTCTTCCATTTCATATTGTGAACGTTTTTGTTCGCCAGCGCCGGAAAATTTCTCTGCATGAGCCTGCTCAGGTCTTCGCGGCACCACAGGCCCAGGTCCTGCCACAGGTGGTCACTGCCCAGGCAGGCGGTGGCGACAATGGTCGCCATCCACGTCTCGGACGGCGACAGCGCGGCGCGGTGGCTTTTCATGAGAACCTCGAGATCCAGCACTTCGTCTTTACGCACGGCATCTGCGTTTTCTAAGGTTTGCCGACAGACTTTGCGGTCATAGCCCGGAAAATGATAACTCATCAGGCTGGCAAAATCCGGGCCCGAGAGCCCCCAGCCATCCGGCAAGGCGCCCTCCCCCGTCACCCAGCTCGCATAGATACGGGCCAGGGCATCGTCATTGCCCTGGCCGCGTGCATGGGCGATAAGGCACACGTAGTGCGCTTCCCGGCCCACCTTCTTGTCAGCTGTAACCTGACCCGTCATATCAGTATTCGACCAGGATATCCTCGTCCCTGACAATCATCTGGCAGGCCAGCCGCCAGTCGCTGGGCATATCATCGACAATCAGTCTTTCCAGTTCATCCTTACTCAGTTTGCCGATGGAGCGTAACACCGCCTTCTCCTTCTCGGTGAGGTGATATCCCATGCGTTGCTTGTCGTCGACCGAGCTCACCCGCACGGCGCAGGTGCCGCACTCGCCATCTTCGCATTCAAAGTCGATCGGCACCTGATATTCCTTGGCGATCTTGAGCAAGGTCTCGGTGTGGCTGCCCGCGACGGCGTAGACTGTCTTGTCTTTGTACTCGGGGCTTGAAAATATAACCAGGGGCATAACGGTACTCCTTCTCTGGCTGACTGTTGCAGGATCAGGCCGGTTTAACGGTGACATCGCCGATGATCTGCGCCTGGCAGGCCAGCCGGTCGTGTCGGCCGGCCATGTTTTCGCGCAATACCTTTTCCTCGAGCACCGACGGTTCGGACAGGTTGTTCCAGCCTTCCTCGACGTGCATGACGCAGGTGCCGCAGTCGCACTCGCGGCAGCCGTAGATAATGCCGGAACCGACTTTCTCCGATACCTCTATAACACGCGTACCCACCGGTACGTGCACCGCCTGATTGATGTCCTGAAATGTGATCTTGGCCTTGGGCATAATGGTTACTCCTATAACTGCATAAATTTTATAAAAAGGTTATTCCCGTCTATCCGGCCAGATCCGCGAGGTCCAGCACTTGTTTTCGAATCGGTTTACCGACCAGTGTGGCGGCGATGGCGCGCCCATAGCCCCGGCATTCCACCAGTTCCTCGTCACTTGGAATCAGCTTTACACGGATGCCAGACAGCGGCACCCGCATTTTCAGGCCGCGCATGCGGTCCTCGATCATACCGGGTGCCTCGCCGCTCCAGCCGTAGGAGCCAAACGCGGCACCCAGCTTGCCCCTGAGGTTGACCACCACCAGTGAGGAAAGCAGGTCCCACACCGGCTTGACGGCGTCACCGTTAATGGTCGGCGAGCCAAACACCAGTCCGTCCGCACCTTCGATCAGGTCCACGAAAGGATCGACCTCGCCGCCTTCCAGGTCGAACAACGACACCCGCACACCGTCCACCTCGTCGGCGCCCGCATAGATGGCTTCGGCCATGCGAGCGGTATTACCATAGGAACTCATATAGAAGATCATCAGCGACTTTTCATTGTTGCCGATCTCGCCGGACAGGCTCGACGTGGAGAGTTCACGATAGTGCCTGACATAGCGTTCAGGTCGGTCGCGCAGAATGGGACCGTGGGTCGGCGCAATAATTCTTAACGGCAAGGGTTCAATCAGTTCCAGCGCATCCAGTACGTGCTGCTTGAACGGACGCATGATGTGAGCGTAGTAATAGTCAAACGAAAAACGGAAATCGCCGACCTTGTCATTGAACAGGCGGCTGTCGCAGAAGTGACAGCCAAATACGTCACCGGAAAACAGCACCTGCTCCTCTTCCAGATAGGTGCACTGCGTATCCGGCCAGTGCAAAAAAGGGGTATGCAGAAAACGCAGCGTTCGGTCACCCAGACTGACACGATCGTCGGTGCCCACCGTAGTGTATTCGAAAGCCTCGCCCTGCGGCTTGAGCAGGCCCTTGAGCATGGCCGTGGCGCGCTGCGAGATATACAGGCGCGCCTGCGGTGCCCGTTCCATGAGCTGCGGAAGCGCGCCGCTGTGATCCGGCTCCAGGTGGTTGAGGACGATCACTTTGATTTCATCGTAGGACGTCACCGACTCGAGCCGGCGAAAGAACTCCTCGGCGAAGTTTTCCTTGACGGTGTCGACAATCGCCACGCCTTCGCTGCCGCGAATGAGATACGAGTTGTAGCTGGTGCCGTTGGCCGTTTTGAGTATGATGTCAAAGGTGCGCAAGGACGGGTCCATCGCACCGATCCAGTGGACGCGCGGCGCAAACTCGATGGCGCCGCCGGTGTCGAGAATATTGACCGGCCCGCTCATGGCATTGCACCGGGATCCGGACAGCCTGCGCTGTCACCGGGCCTGGAACACGCCTGTTTGTCGTCGGCCTCCTCCAGGTAAACACCCAGCGCTCCCAGCAGGGTGACATCATCGAAACCCGCCGTCTTACCGAACTCGGTATCCAGGAGGGGCCGCCGAATCAGGAGCGGTTCACGCAGCAGCAATGCCATGGCCGAGCGTCGGTTCTGGGCGTGAGGATCGATATCCCCCGACTTGATCTTCGGCGCAGCGGGATTGAACCATTCTGCAACAGGTCGGTGGCCAAGGAACTGGTACAGGCGCGCTGCTGTCCAGGGTTCGGACAGCAGATTGCGTACGATCAGCTCGCAACCGTGACGCTCGAGCAACGCCTTCTGTCGGGCGTTGGTCCGACAACCGGGCTTTTCATAGAACACCACTGCGGACATGAGCTATAACCTCGTCCACTAGACGTCAGCTGCCGTTTCCCGCTGAAAGGCTGACACTGCATCGCCGGCCATCGCACCTGCATAGGCCAGATTACAGTCGATACCGAGTTCGGACAGGGTCTGTTTGCAGGTATCGGTGACAGTCGAACACAACACCAGGTCACAGTCGGCGAGTAACAGGCTCCTGCGCAACGGATCGCTCCCCGCGGATGCCACGGGGCACGGTTGGCGGCCGACAAAACAGGTATGGAGACCGTGCTTTTCGTAAAGCAGAAACGCCGCGGCATCCTCGAAATCGCAATCCACACGCGCGCCATCCGCCGTCGCGACGGCTATCAGGACACGCCGTGCATCGTGGTGCACGGGCTGGTGGGGAGCCAGGCTCCAGAGATCCGCGGACATCGGGTTCGGTATGCGAGCTGTCGCCAATGTGTTCATGCAATCGACTCCTGTTTCCGGTCCAAGACGATGGTTTCCGCCAGCTAGCGTTCGATAAACAGTGCCGAGCGCCTGTCCCAGACCCGCTGCGGAATGTGCCGGTAACCCAGCCGCAGACGTTCCCGCCGCGCCAGCGTCGAAATCTTTCGGGCCTCGCGACGGCTGTCGAGCAACGTCTGAAACAGGCGCGACAGGGACCAGCGGTGCGCTGCCAAACCGGAAGAAAGCGGTGTGCCGACCAATATGTTCGTCATGATTGCAACCCTCGTTATCGTGCCTGGATTTCGGCCATCGCGGCCTGCATACGTTCCGGCGGTATACCTGTGAGTGAACCGGGCGGATTGGCCTCTTCACCGAAGCCGTTGAGGATAGCGCCCTCGATGGGACAGATGCTGGCGCACTGGGCGTCGGCGTGATCACCCTCGCACTCGGTGCATTTCTTCGCGTCGATGCGGAAATGCGGCCGATCCTCGAATATCGCGTTACTGGGGCACAGCGGTTCGCAGGCCCAGCAGTTCACACAGGTTTCAATAATGCTGTATGCCATGTCTCTTACCTCGCTCAGGCCGTGGCCCGCGCCACATGGCGCGGTTGATCCAGCAGGCCTGCGTCGGCCATTTCCCGGTAAACCGCGGCGACGGCATCTTCGATCGGCTCCATCGCGTGCTCGCCGTTGGGCTGGATACCGGCGTCTTCCAGCAGGCTCCATGGCTCGTAGCCGATCTTGGAACACAACACCGCCTCGCAGCCTTCCAGGGTACGAATATTCTTCTGCAGTGCCGTTTCGGCGTCGCCACAGGTATCCCCGCCGGAACAGTAGAGTTCCACCTTGCGATGGCTGATGAAGCGCACGTCCTCGGAACTGGCCTCATAGATCAGGAACTCGGTGGCATGACCGAAGTGCTGATTGACGAGGCCACCACCCGAGGTGGCCACAGCCATTAACACCGGCCGCGTCTGCCTGCCACTGTTCTTCAGATCGGACAGCGCGACAAACGCACCACTCGGTGCATTGCGCTTGGCCTCTCGTTCCCTCTCGATCTGGGCATGGACCTCGGCGCGGCTTTTCATGGCTGCTTCGTAGTCGATCTCCATGTTCTCGATCTTGTCCATGGTAAACTCCTCACCACGGTCCTCGCCCAGCAGTCCTACCGCGTCGGCCCGGCACTGGCGGCAATGACGCATCATGTTCATGTCGCCCGAGCAGTCGTCCTGCAGCACCTGCAGTTCGTCGTGCGTCGGGCCGCGCTGGCCCATTACCCCGTAGAACGTACCGTGCTCGGCTTCTGCGATAAGGGGCATGACGTTGTGCAGGAAAGCGCCTTTCTCCTTGACGATACGGCTGACTTCCTTCAAGTGCTGGTCGTTGACGCCGGGGATCATGACGGAGTTGACTTTGACCAGGATGCCCTTTGCCGTCAGCATCTCCAGTCCCTTCTGCTGCTGCTCGATAAGAATCTTCGCACCCTTTTTGCCCTTGATGCGCCGGTTGTTCCAGAACACCCAGGGATAGATCTTGGCGCCGATCTCGGGGTCCACGCAGTTGATGGTGATGGTTACATGGTCGATATTGTGCTTGGACAGCTCCTCGACCTGTGCGGGAAGCGCCAGACCGTTGGTGGACACACACAGTTTGATGTCGGGGGCCTTTTCGGTGAGCTGCCGGAAGGTTTCGAAAGTCCGCTCGGGATTGGCCAGGGGGTCCCCGGGACCGGCGATGCCCAGTACGGTCATCTGGGGAATCGTGGCGGCAACCGCCATCACCTTCTTCACTGCCTGGTCCGGATCGAGTAATTCAGAGACCACACCCGGGCGCGATTCATTGGAGCAGTCGTACTTGCGGTTGCAGTAGTGACACTGAATGTTGCACGCGGGCGCCACGGCGACGTGCATGCGTGCGAAGTGGTGGTGTGCCTCTTCCGAGTAACAGGGGTGGTTTTCCACCTTCTTGCGGATCTCGTCCGGCAGGTGCGACATCTGGTCACCGGTCGTGCCGCAACTGCCGGACGAACAACCACCGGCCTGTTCAGTTGATTCTTGTCCCAGGACTGTCAATTCCATACCTTTGCCTCCGCGTGCTGTCTGAAACGGGGCTCCTGCAATCAGGCGCCGCCTTTACAGGAGGCATTTGCAAAGCCTGTGCCTGGTATACCGATTTTCGCCAAGTTGCTTTAAAACAAGCACTATTTGATTGCTGCGCGGCGGCTTTTGTCGTTTCTGTTACAGGTATGGAAGAGACAAGTTGTGGGGTTCTGAACAGAACCCGCGGGCCGGTCAGATCTGGCGCACCCTGATATTCAGGGTCTGTATCCGGTAAGCGATCTGCCGCGGCGTCATGTTCAGCAGGCGTGCGGCTTTGGCCTGGACCCAGCCTGCCTCTTCAAGCGCGGCGATGACCCGCTCGCGTTCATCCAGCTCGGGATCATTGAAATCGATTTTACTCGCCGGACGCGCCTCGCCGGGATGGATCCGCTCCTCAATGCCGGTCTGGCTGATGGCATCGCGGTCTATATTGCCGCTGCCGCTCATGATGGCCGCGCGCTCAAGACAGTTTTCCAGTTCACGCACATTGCCCGGCCAGTTGTAGCGCATCATCAGTCGGATCGCGCTGTCGGTGATTTCCAGATCACGGCCTTGCGTGCGCGCAAGTTTGCCGACAAGGTAATGCGCCAGCTCCGGAATGTCCTCAACGCGTTCACGCAGCGCGGGCATATAGATGGGCATGACATTGAGCCGGTAATAGAGATCTTCACGGAAATCGCCGCTGTGCACTTCGGACTCAAGATCGCGGTTGGTCGCGGCGATGACGCGCACGTCGACTTTCAGTGTTCGCAAACCGCCGACGCGCTCGAATTCGCCTTCCTGCAGGACCCTCAGCAGTTTGGCCTGGAAGGCCGCCGAGATTTCACCGATCTCGTCGAGGAACAGCGTACCGCCGTTTGCCTGTTCGAAACGCCCCTTGCGCTGACTGACCGCACCGGTGAACGCGCCCTTCTCGTGACCGAACAGCTCCGACTCAAGCAAGTTGTCCGGCAGGGCCGCACAGTTCAGTTTGATGAAGGGCCCGTTGGCACGCGGTGAATTGTAGTGAATGGCATTTGCGATCAACTCCTTGCCGGTACCGGATTCTCCTCTGACCAGTACGGTGGTATTCCACTTGGCGACCTGCCGGACCTGGTCGAAAACCACACGTATGCTCTGCGTATGGCCGACGATATTGGAGAAGCCGTGCTCACCCTTGACTCGCCGCCGCAAGGTATCGCGCTCATCGCGCAACTGTCTCTGTTCGTTTTCCACCTGGCGGGCCAGGCGCACGGTCTGCCCCATCAGGTTGGCGATCATTTCCAGAAACCGCACCTGCTCATCGAGCGGGTCGGTGACCCTGGATGGCTGCGCAGCGAATACGCCGACGGTCTCGTCTTCACCGATATTGATCGGCACCCCTATAAAGGGCAGGTCCGCCTTATACACGCCCAGGCGATCGAGGAAGCGTGGCTCATCCGCAATACGCCGCACGATAATCGGCTCGGCGCTGGAAAGTATGGCGCCGACAATACCCTCGTCCGGTCGGTAGCGCACCGACTCTATGGGCCGCGTGCGGTCGTCGTGCAAGGCGCTTACCAGGAGTTCTCCTGTTTCTTCGTCCACCAGGCTGATCATGCCGTAGCTGAGGCTCCCCTGCTCGTGCAGCACCTTCAGGACCCCTTGCATGGTTTCGCGCAGGTCCAGCGAACGGCTGAGTACCTCGCTCACCCGATAGAGTGTCGCCAGCTCGACTTCCAGAAACGCCTGGCGATTGCTCAGCGCGACATGCCCATGGGTGGCGGCTGCGTTCACAAAGGACGACCCTGACGCGCAGACTTCTTTTCGACCACCGGAAACGTGATACGGATCAGGCAACCATCGCTGAAGGCCGAATTGACGTCGATGACGCCACCATGCCGGTTGATCGTTTCCTGGACCAGCGACAGCCCCATACCGGCGCGCCCGCGCGCCCGTTTCCAGCCTGTGTAAAAGGGCTCGAATACCTTCAGGCGCAGGGCTTCGGGGATACCGGGGCCGTTATCCTGAATCAGGACCTCGACACCATCTTCCTGTCCCCGTGTGGTAATACGTATCACACGATGGTCACTGCCTGATTCGGCCACTGCCAGCAGGGCGTTTTCAACCAGGCGCATAAACATACTGCGCAACTCATTGGGCCGACCGATCACCGGACGCACAATGGTTTGCGGGTGCCAGTCAATAATGACGCCCTGGGCCAGGAACTCTTCAGTCATCAGGCTCAGCACATCCTGCAGCAAGGCGTTGAGATTTACACTGGTCTCGCCTTCCTGCAGTTCCGCCGGCAACGCACCGCGCAGGGTCTCCATGGCCTGCTGCCCCGAGGCCAGCGCCTGATCGAGGACCCCACGAGTCTTGCTCAGGTCGGTGCCGTGATCGAGCATGCTCGCGGCCGCCTGAATTACGTTAATCGGCGTCTGCAGCTGAAAGATCGCCCCCGACATGGCCTCCCGCATACCCTGAATGCGCTGCTGTTCCGAAAGACTCGCGCGCAGGTGCTGCATCCTGACCTGCTCCAGCTGACGCTTCAGCACAGTAATCTCATTGGCTACCAGCAACAAACAGCAGCGCCCCTTCGCTTGCTCGCTGAAATAACTTCCGGCCGTATTATCGAGTTCATCTACCCATGTTCCCGAGACGGAGAACCAGCGCGGCTCGGCGCGACCGGCGATATCCAGTCGCACTTCCATGTCACCGAAGCCTCTGGCTTCGCGGCAAACGCGCGCTAACTCAATACCCTCCTGTTGCAAAGCATCCAGGAACAACTGCGCCGGTTCCCGCCCGTGCAGATCGCCCAGCAGCTTCTTGTAAGCCTGGTTATCCAGTATCACTTTACGTTTGGCGTCTATCAGCGCCACAACGACAGGCGCGGAATCCAGCACCGACTCGATCAGCGCTTTCTGGTGGTGCACCTGCTTTTCAAGCGCGTGCAGCTCGGTCACGTCGCGGTGAATGCCGAGGAAATAGCTGATGAGACCCTCATCGTTCAGCACCGGCGACACATTGAGTTCGGCAAGATAAGCCTCGCCGCTTTTGCGCTGGTTGACCAGCGTTCCTCGCCAGGTGCGTTTACTTTGGATCGTCGCCCAGAGTTGCCGGTAGACCTCTGCCGGGGTTTGTTTATGCGAAAGTATCGACTCGTTCTTACCCAGAACGAAATCCTTGTCATAGCCGGTCAGTGTCTCAAACGCGGGGTTCACATAGAGGATATTGGCTTTTTCATCGGTAATGGAAATCGCCAGCGGTGACTGCTGAACGATCTGAAAAAAGAGTCGTGGAGACAGTACACCCTGCGTCCACAAGCCGTTCCCCGGTACTGCTGCGAGAAGCTCATCAAACGGCGCAGCGTTGCCTGGCAGTTTAGATTTGGACGATGGTTGTGACATAAACCCGGGTCGCTGAATATAAAGACACCTCGACCACTGCAACAATTATTCCGTAGGTTTTTACTCAGGATTAATCTGAGTTGAACCAGACGTTCGGCGCATGTGATGTGCACCCGGTGCAGAGCCCAGGGACGCCTTCAAAATGAAGCCCTTAGCCAGGCCCACCGCTTGGCCGAAGGGTCTGCCGGCACGCCGACGCAGTATCTGCACCTCACCCGGGCGTCGGCAACCGGTCTGGAATTTCCCAGATCCACATTGGTGCGCCGCCCCACTCTGTAGCACTTGCTACAACTTTTCAGACGATTTTCCGATTCCTGTCAGATTCACTACACGGCCTGACAATGCCAATCGGCGCACCGGCTCGTGCTGAGGCCTCGACGCCTGAAATCCGAACGTTCAGATAACCGCTCGCCCCTCGGGAAGAAAAGTCATACTTTCAGACCGATAGCAACCCGTTGCATGTTGAATTCGAATCCCTTGTGTGCACCGCCAACGCTTTCGGGCG
>Ga0315556_1000784_pt1 | contig 19871 bp, 20 predicted proteins | sample SalMarSW160310MG_FD_202112 | JGI IMG/M metagenome (GOLD analysis project Ga0315556, IMG submission 202112) | Salt marsh sediment microbial communities from the Plum Island Ecosystem LTER, Massachusetts, United States - Salt Marsh Sediment SW1603-10 ...
ATTCGTTCCGTCGCTTTCGGGCGCAGCCGGTGCAGCGCACACGAACGGCGGAACAGCAGCTCAGACGTTTCATGGGCACTCGTTCGGGGAGAAAAGCCCGCTACGGGCAGGCACTCGTGGAATCGATAGATCTCACGTCCGTGCCCCGTCCCCTCGACCTGGTACTTCGCAACGTCTGATCCGCCGAGCAGACAATCGTCCGAGTCCACAGCTAGCCTCGGAGCAGGAGGTGCACCGATGGAAGTGAGCAGCCCGAGTTTCCGCCCAGACACGCCGATTCCCGGTACGTTCGCGTTCTGCGTTCCCGATCCTGACACCCATGCCACGTTTGCCCCGAACCGCAATCCGGAGCTGCGATGGTTCGATCTGCCCGAGGGGACACGTTCGCTCGCGATCGTTTGTCACGACCCGGTGGTGCCCACGAAACCCGATGACGTCAACCAGGAAGGTCGAGAGATTCCCCCCGATCTCCCCCGCACAGACTTCTTCCACTGGGTGCTGGTAGATGTCGATCCGACCATGGGCGGCATCCACGAAGGGTCTTGCGCAGATGGCGTCGTCGCAAGAGGCAAGGGGCAGAACGCCCCGTTCGGTCGCCATGGGCTCAACGACTACACGGGCTGGTTCGCCGACGATCCGGACATGGCCGGCGACTACTTCGGCTACGACGGACCATGTCCTCCCTGGAACGACTCCCTCGTTCACCGCTACATACTCACCGTCTACGCCCTCGATGTCGATCGCCTCGACGTGGACGGCGCGTTCACCGGTGCCGATGTCCGAGCAGCCGTCGAAGGTCACGTGCTCGAGACTGCATCGATGAGCGGTACGTACACGATGAACCCCCGGCTCAGGGAGTAGCGGTCACACACCCAGCAGGGTCGCGCCGAGCGTCCCTCTCCCGGTGACCCTCCTGCTGCGAACCGACAGACCTTGCGCGGCGGCGAGCGCATCCAGGCCGCCGCGACGGAGGAAGTCTCGATGGTTGCGCCAGTGGTCACGTCCGGCACCAACTTCGATCACGACGATGCCTCCCCGAACGACCAGCCCCCTGAGTCCCCGGTACGGGCCCGGCAGGAAGTCGATCACGAGGATTCCTCCACCAGGACGAACCACACGGCGCATCTCGCCGAGGATCGACACACGATCCTCGAACGGAACTTCATGGAAGACGAATGAGATGGTGGCCAGATCGAAACTATCGTCAGGGAACGGAATCTCCGTTCCGCTCCCCTCTCTGACATCAGCCTTCGCCCCAAGCCTGCGCCGGGCCACGCCGAGCATCCCGGGTGACAGATCGACACACGACACCAGACAGCCCGCCTCCGCGTAGGCGGAGAGTTGCGCCCCGGTTCCGCACCCGACATCCAGCACGCGCATACCTTCGTGCGACGGATACATCTCGAGTGCCATTGCCCGTACTCCGGCGACGAGCGGACCGATGAACCGGTCGTACCGTCGGGCAGCGCGTTCGTACGTATCCACCACGTGCCCGGGGTGGGAGTCGAACCCACACGCCCCGAAAGGGGCAGCGGAGTTTAAGTCCACCACGTCTACCGGTTCCGTCACCCGGGCAAGACGGCTCCGACCTCCGGCCGAAGCTGCGTACCTTGTACCTGGTACCTCGTACGCGGCCACAGCCGCTCCCCGACCGCAGGGCAAGCCATAGGCCATAGCGTAATGGCGCCCGAGTCACGGTCGTCGTCCTCCACACCTCACCAGTGGGAACCGGGCCTCGCAACATACGAGGTACGAGATACGAGTACTCTCATGCCATGCCATGGGACACGCTGTGGGCAGGATGGCGGAGCGAGTATGTCTCCGCTCCCGACGATCCGGACGGTTGCCTGTTCTGCCGGCTTCCGGGCGGATCCGATCAGGAAACGCTGATCGTTGGACGAGGCGCAGAGTCGTTCATCACTCTGAACCGCTACCCGTACACCACCGGGCATGTCATGATCGCTCCATACCGTCACGCCGCTCACCCGACCGAGCTCACAGCCAATGAACAGACCGACATCTGGCACCTTCTCGATCTGGCGTGGCGGGCAATTGACGAGACCATGCACCCGGACGGCTACAACATGGGAGCGAACCTCGGGCGGGTCGCCGGAGCAGGCGTGCCCGGCCACTTCCACCTGCATCTCGTTCCTCGGTGGTCCGGAGACGCCAATTTCATGACCACGATCGGCGGTACGCGCGTCGTCCCCGAGGATCTCGCCATCACCTGGCAGCGCATCCACGATTCGTTGTCTCGCTGAACTCTGAGGTTCGCCAAGCGTCTGACGGCTCAGCGCGGTTCCGACCATCCGGGGTTGACTGCCGGAGGGTCGCCGTCGACGCACGGGACCGTGCAGTCGAACGGTTCGACCCACGGAGCAACGAACGATCCGATCGGGTTGTCGTTGCCCGCGACATGGTCCGCGTAGTGGGCATGGAGACACTTCACGCCTCCCGTGCCACCCCCAACACCCCCGACAGGGCGCGGAGCTGCGTTGGGAGGGAGCAGTGCATCCCGCTCGGTGGCATACCGCCTGTTCGCCTCTGCAACAGCCTCGGCGAACGCAGGATCGTTGCGAAGCTTCCGATCCATCGTCTTCACACCTCCTGCCGCTTCGAGCCGACCGATGCGCGCTCGCGCCGCTGGGCACGAGAGCCAGTACCGGGTAGGGAACGGAGTTCCGTCGTCCAACAGCGGAGGGACCGCAACCACGATCGGTACTCCCAGCGAACAGCGCGCAACGACTTCTACGGAAGCGCGAAGCGGTCGTCCCAGCTGTGCCGAGACGACCGCGTCATCCATTCAGATCGCGACCGGTCACGTAGTCCCAGATGTGCTGCCACCAGGGCCGTGACTGGTCGACCTGCGGTGTCGTGGTGGTCGGCACGTCGGGAGTGAATCCCTCGTCGTTGGGATCGACCACCACGTATGCGGTCTCGCCGGGTTTCACCAGTCCGAAGTCCCGACGCGCGACCATCTCCACACCGGCGTCCGATTTCAAGAAGTCCGCCTCGGTCTCGAGCTTGGCGTTCTCGTCCTGGATCTTGGCCAGCTGCTCTCTGGCTTGGTCGACGCTCCGCTGTTCTGCCATGAGGCTTCGAATCGGCAGCACGTTCGTCAACAAGACGGCCGCGACCACGATCACACCCAGCACAGCCAGGAGCGCGGCGCGCGACCAGAACTTCATGACCGCATCCACGTCCACCCGGCGAAGCGTGCGCTGTCGCCAAGTGTCTCTTCGATTCGAAGGAGCTGGTTGTACTTGGCGGTTCGCTCGCCGCGTGCCGGTGCCCCCGACTTCATCTGGAGGGCGTTGGTTCCGACCGCGAGATGCGAGATGAACGAGTCCTCGGTCTCACCTGACCGGTGGCTGATCATGCGGCCATACCCGGCGCGCTCGGCGGTCTCCATCGTGTGCAGCGTTTCCGACAGCGTTCCGATCTGATTCACTTTGATGAGGATGGCATTGGCGACGCCTGATTCGATGCCCTTCAGAAGCAGCTTCTCATTGGTGACGAAGTTGTCATCACCGACGAGCTGTACCCGGTCTCCGAGCCGTTCGGTAATCAGCTTCCAACCGTCCCAATCGTCCTCAGCCAGACCGTCTTCGATCGACACCATCGGGAATTCCTCGAAGACACCCTCCAGGTAGCCGACCATCTCTGCCGAGGACACCTTGCGACCCTCCATGGTGTAGGTGCCGTCCCGATACATCTCCGATGCTGCCGAGTCGATCGCGATGGCGACATCCTCACCGGGCGTGTAGCCGGCTGCGGAGATCGCTTCGACAAGGAGCTCCATGGCCGAACGGTTGCTTGGAAGGTTCGGGGCGAATCCGCCTTCATCACCCACACCTGACGCCAGCCCTTTGGAGGCGAGCACTTTCTTGAGGGTGTGGTAGGTCTCCGCTCCTGCCCGTAGTGCCTCCCGGAAGGTCGGTGCACCACCAGGGACGAGCATGAACTCCTGGATGTCGACATCGTTGGCCGCGTGGACGCCGCCGTTGAGCACATTGAAGAACGGCGTCGGCAGCACTCTGCCTTTGGTCCCACCCAAGTAGCGGAACAACGGGATGTCCAGGGCGCCGGCAGCCGCACGAGCAGTCGCCATCGACACACCGAGGATCGCGTTGGCGCCGAGCCTGGACTTGTCCGGGGTGCCGTCGAGGTCGATCATCAGCTGATCGAGCCCTTCCTGATCGGTCGCATCTCGGCCGATCACGGCCGCTGAGATCTCTTCTCGAATGTTGGTAAGCGCCCGCTCTACACCCTTGCCGCCGTAGCGGTCTCCGCCATCCCGAAGCTCGAGTGCTTCGAGCGCCCCTGTCGACGCCCCGGAAGGAACCGCCGCCCTTCCGAAGGCTCCGCCGGCGAGGAACACTTCGGTTTCGACGGTCGGGTTTCCCCGGGAGTCGAGGATTTCGCGGGCCTTGACCTCACTGATCGTGGTGCGCATAGGCCCTCCTTGTATGCCGAATCTAGTCATTGGAAGCCTCCGCTTCGTGCCTTTCGGCCGCCTTGGCGGCAGCCCACATTCGATCGAGCTCGTCGATCGTCTTGCCGTCCACGTCGAACGATGTCTCCATCCAGCGGAATCGTGACGCGAACCGGTCGACCGCTGCTCGCAACGCTACCTCGGGGTCGAGGGAGAGATGCCTGCTGAGGTTCACAATCGAGAACAGCAGGTCGCCCATCTCGGCTTCCGCCGCAGACCTGTCATCGAGCACCTCCTCCAGCTCGTGGAGTTCTTCTCCTATCTTGACCGTCACCGATCTGGCATCGTCCCAATCGAACCCCACCGACGCCGCCCTGCGCTGGACCTTCGCCGCCCGTTCCAGACCGGGGAGCCCGGCGGGGATGTCATCCATCAGCGATGTTCGTTGCTTCTCGTCTTGTTTGATCTGCTCCCAGTTGCGCAGCACCCCGTCGACTCCGGACACGACAACGTCGCCGAAGACGTGAGGGTGCCGCCGAACGAGCTTACGGCGCAGCATCTCAGCGACGTCCTCGATGTCGAACGCTCCCGCCTCGGACGCCATCACCGTGTGAAACACGACCTGCAGGAGGACGTCACCGAGCTCTTCTTCGACGTCGGCGTAGGCGCCATAGTCCGGCCCGCCTCCAGGGGCGTCGGTCGGGAGAGCCGAGAGCGCATCGGCCAACTCGTAGGCCTCCTCGATCAGGTTGCGGACGAGCGAGTGGTGAGTCTGGCGGCGATCCCATGGGCACTCGCGTCGCAACCGACGCATCGTGCCCACGAGGCCGGGCCAGCCGACAGGCGGTGGTTCGAGATAGAGGGTCGTCCGAAGACCGGCCGCGGAATCATCGAGGCCGGCGAGCATCACTCGCTCGATTGACGCGTTGGCAGCGCCGAGTTCTCGTGCCACAACGATCTCGGTGTCATCGGGTAGGACGGCGAGGAGCCGGTCCCGTACATCGGCGAGCACCATCGGGACGTCCACCTGCGCGATCACTGTCGGCAGATGCAGCAGCAGCGGATCGGGAAGGTCGCGACCATCGAGGATCTGCACGCCGAGCAGGTCGATACCGACGTCTCCCGCGAGCGCATCCAGGAACGACTCGCCTGGCACGACCGTCACGTCGATCCCTGCCGATTTGGCCGCGTCGACGATCAGAGTCGTGGTCCGTTCTGCGATGAGAGGGCTCCCCGGGAGGCCAACCACCACGTCCCCGTGTTTCGCAGCATCGATGACCCGTTGAGTCACCGCTTCATACACTGCCTCAAAGGTCTCTGCCGACTCGTACAGATCGTCGGCCGACATCACGTCTCGACGTTCTGCGAGCGTCCGTGCTGCGGGGTGCTCGAGGGTGCGAACGATCACGGTCCGTGACGGATCGAACAGCAGGTCGGCGGCACGACCGGTCACCCGATCGAGATCGCCGGGTCCGAGTCCGACGATGTCGATCCGCCCGGCCATCAGGCCGGCGGGTTGATCGTGTAGTCGGGTGAACCCGACCAGGTTCCGTACTTCGCGTCGACTTCGATCAACGCTGCATCCAACTTGCCCATGATCCAGTCCGAGAACAGCTGGGAAGACTGCTGGCCCTTCAGCTGCGTAACCAGGTCCGCTTTCTGGTCATCGAAGGTCGGCACATCTCTCGAATCGACGATCAGCACGTGGAACCCGTAGTCCGTCTGAACCGGTCCGTACACCTCACCGATGGGCGCTGCCAGCGTCGCTGCCGCGAACTCTGGGACGTAAGACGACGGCGCGGCGCATCCGAGATCACCGCCGTTGGCCGCGGAGTTGGTGTCCGTGGAGACTTCGGCAGCGACGTCGGCGAACGCCTCGCCGTTGTTGAGCCGTTCGATCACCTTGTTCGCCTCTTCCTCCGTGTCAACGAGGATGTGGTGAACGCAGACGGAGGTCGAAGCGTCCTTGTTGGCGTCGTATGCCGCCTGAAGCTCCTCTTCTGTCGGCTCCGTCACCTGCGAGGAGAGCTGGTCATTGATCTCGGTGCCGAGCAGCTGCTGGATGGCGACGTGACGAATGGTGTCGCGTGTGATGCTGTTGGAGGTGAGATATGCGTCGATGGTGGTGTCATCCGAGCCGATCGACGCGAGCAGTTCGTTGTACTTGGCGTCGATGGCGCTCTGGTCGAGACTCAGACCCCACTCCTGCCCGGCAGCCTGTTCGACGGCTTTCTCTATGATGAGATTCCTGAGGTTGCCATCAAAGGTGGTGGTGTCGATCGTGCCCTCGGATGGGGCGAGCGCCTGAACATCACCGAGGCTGATCTCGTAGCCGTTGACGGTCGCCGCCGTCTTCGAGCTACCTGAACAGGCAGACCCGACAATCGCGAGTACGAAGAAGAGGGGAAGGACCTTGCGCACGAGAGTTCACCTTTCTGGACGGATGAGATAGTAGGCGGGTGGCCAAACAAGCCGAAAGGCGCGGGCTACTGGGGCCACATGGTGCGGATGAATCGGGTGAGGGCGGTAGCGATCTCGTTCTTAGGAAGTGGCAGGAACACGAGGCTCTCCGTGGCGCGAAGCACTGCCCTCGGCGCGACGCGCTCGAGCCGAACCTCTTGAGACGCGGAGAGATCCACAGGGGCGATGCGGATCTCCCTGCCCAGCGAGACGATTTCGGTGAGCCCCGCACGCAGCGCCTCGGCTCGCAGCTCGGCGATCTCCAGGAGGGCCTCGACGGGTTCGGGCCATTCCCCGTACCGGTCTCCCCACTCGTCTGCCACGTCCTTGACGTCGTCGACGGTCTGGGTTATCGCAAGTCGACGATAGGCCTCGAGCCGGGTGTCCTGGTCGGGAATGAACTCCTCGGGGAGGAACGCGTCGACCGGTACCTCGATGCGAACTTCCGCCGGGCGATCCTCGACAATCACCCTCCCCTCCAGCTCGTTGACGGCGTCGGCGACGAGACGGACGTACAGGTCGAATCCGACGGCTGCGATGTGGCCGGATTGCACCTCACCGAGGATGCTGCCCGCTCCCCTGATCTCGAGGTCTCGCATAGCGATGTCGAAGCCCGATCCGAGGTCGGTGTGCTCGCCGATCGCCTGGAGTCGCCGGCGTGCCTCCTCGGTCAGAGACTGTTCGGGCAAATGGAACAGGTAGGCATACGCCCGTTGCGATGACCGACCGACTCGTCCTCGCAGTTGATAGAGCTGGGCGAGTCCGAGGAGATCCGCCCGTTCGACGATGAGGGTGTTGACGGTAGGAAGGTCGAGGCCTGATTCGATGATGGTGGTGGCGACCAGTACGTCGTAGGCATGGCTCCAGAAGTCCAGCATGACCTGTTCGAGCTGTCCTTCGCTCATCTGGCCGTGTGCGACGGCGAAACGGGCGTTCGGGACGAGTTCTCGCAGACGGGCGACGGCCCTGTCGATCGACTGGATTCGATTGTGGACGTAGAACACCTGGCCTTCGCGCAGGAGCTCCCTACGAATCGCGGCCGAGACGGAGCGTTCGTCGAACGGCCCGACATACGTCAGGATCGGATGGCGATCCTCGGGCGGCGTCTTGATGTGACTGACGTCACGAATCCCGGTGAGTGCCATCTCGAGCGTTCTCGGAATCGGTGTCGCGGTGAGAGTGAGGACGTCAACACCGACCCGCAGTCGCTTGATGGCGTCTTTCGCGCCAACCCCAAACCGCTGTTCCTCGTCGACGACGAGCAGGCCGAGGTCCCTGAACACGACATCGTCGCTAAGAAGGCGATGCGTCCCGATGACGATGTCGACCTGACCGTTCGCAAGCCCGCGCAGAACCTTCCGCTGTTCGCTCGGGCTGAGGAAGCGGCTGAGCATCCCGACCTTGACGGGAAACGGGTCGAACCGCTCGCTGAACGTCTGGAAGTGCTGCTGGGCGAGGAGCGTCGTCGGACAAAGCACGGCTGCCTGCCTGCCGGCCGAAACGGCCCTGAATGCGGCCCTGATAGCAACCTCCGTCTTGCCGAACCCGACGTCGCCGAACACAAGCCGGTCCATCGGCCTGTCGGACTGCATGTCGTCGCGAACGTCTTCGATCGCTCCACGCTGGTCGGTCGTCTCCTCGAAGGGGAACGTCGCTTCGAGCTCGCGCTGCCACGGCCCGTCGGGACCGAAGGCATGTCCGCTCGCTATCGCCCGCGCCCGGTGGAGGCTCACGACCTCCTCTGCGACGGTGGCGACGGCCTTGCGGACCCGATCTTTCGTTGCGGCCCAGTCGGCGCCCCCCATACGCGAAACTCTCGGCGTCTCTCCGCCCGTGTAGCGCAGGATCGCGGCGAGCTGATCGGTTGGTACATACAGCTTGTCGCCCGCCGCGTATGCGACGATCAGGTAGTCGCGTTCGACGCCTGCGACGGTCTTTGCGACGAGACCTTCGAATCTCCCGATCCCGTGCCGGTGGTGGACAACGTAGTCTCCTTCTTGGAGGTCCCGGTAGGTGGTGGCCTCGCTGCGGACCTTGCGGCCGGAACGCCGGTGTGCTCGCTGGCGGCCGGCGATGGACTGTTCGCCGAAGACAGCGATCTTGGCGGCCTCGTGGTGGAACCCGTGGTGGATCCCGGTACCGAGCACAGCCGACTGCACTCCTTCGAGGTGGTCGACCAGCGGAAGATCGAGCCCATTGGACGAAAGTACCTTCGCCACTCGATCCGCGGCCGTTTCTCCGTCCATGGCGACGATCGTGGTGACTCCGTCGGCGATCAGCCTCCCAAGCGCGCCGGCAACCGATTCAGGGTCCCCAGCGATCGCATCGAGCCCGGTTGCGCGCAGGACCGCGTCGTCGGGTCCGGTGGGAACCGGCGGCACGAGGAGTGCCGGTCGCTCCTCGAACGGAATGGAGAGGTAGAGCGGTGGATGTTCGGTCGGAGCGCCCCATGTCGGTGCGAGCGCTTCGGCGAGGTCCCTCTCCTCCGAGACGAGATCTCGTACCCGATCTGCCACACCGACCGGGTCGAACACGACCAGGCGGCCGCCCGTGGGCAGATCGGACATGACGGTCAGCGGGGGCGCCAACCACGGCAGCCACGACTCGATCCCCGCAAACGTGGCTCTCTGGGCTATTCGGTCCCACGCTTCGGACGCCCACAGCTCGGTGTGATGGGAGGCGAGTTCAGCCATCGTGTCGTCGGGACGGACCTCCCTCGAAGGAAACGCGACAAGCCCGGCCACTTCGTGTTCCGAGCGTTGTGATCCAACCGAGAACGCACGGGCGCTGTCCACATGGTCACCGAAGAAGTCGAGCCTGACAGGATCCCCGCCTTGGGCAGGGAACACGTCGACGATGCCGCCCCGCACCGCGAACTCGCCCCGGGATTCGACGCGGATCGTTCGCTCGTAGCCGGCACCAGCCAACGCCACGACGAATCGTTCGAAATCGATGTCCCCACCAACGTGGACCGTCACCGGCTCGACGGGCGAAGGACTGACCCGTTGCGCTGCAGCCCGAGCCGAGGCGATCACGATCCCCTGGGATGATCGCAGCGCGTGACGTGCCTGCGCTCGCCTGGCCATCGTCTCCTCGTTGGGTGACACGTGCTCGAACGGGAGCGTTTCCCACGCCGGCAGCAACAGGGCCGACTCGATGAATAGCGACACGTCGTCGAGGAGTTCCTCTGCCTCCCGTTCGCCGGGGACAAGGGCTAGCACCGGCCCATCGGAGACGAGAGCGAGCCCCGCGAGGAGGAACGCCCGCCCCGCAGGAGACAGGGCGACAGTGGTCGAAGCCGACGGTGGTGGCGATCGGCGCCAGGCTTCGAGAAGTGGGGAGAGCGGCGCCGGCATCGTTTGACACAGCGTAGTGTCCGGTTGTCGAATTCCGCCAAGATCGAGTTCTCGCGAGGTACGGTATCGACGGCGGCCATCCGAGTCCCCAGAACTGAACCGATTCATACTTCGCAATGCCCCCCAGCGACGGTTCAGCCTCCCAGTCGGGTGGCCGCCTCAATCACATGTGGCCGGCGTCGCGGAACCAGGCGATGGTTCGATCGAGCGTTTCGTGGGGATCCGTGTATGTGAGTCCCAGAACTCGAGCTGCCTTTGAGCCATCGTAGGTGTGGCCGAAGGAGAGCACCTTCGCCATCTCCGCGCAGAACGGCCGGCCGGGTACGAGCGTCTGCACCAGCCAGCCTCCTGCTTTCAGCAGACTGGAGGACACCCGCACGATTCGTGGCCGCTTCCGTGAGACGCCCGCCAGCAGGTCGATGGCATCGCGCGTCGAGATACTGAAGCCGGACAGCACATACCGTTCGCCGGGTACACCGTTGGCTTCGGCGAGCAGGTGACCTCGTGCTGCGTCGGTGATGTCGACGATGCTGACGGTCGTGTCGATGATCACGGGCAGTTTCCCCGAGGCGACGGCCAGCACCAGCTTGCCGGTTCCGGTGACACGGCCCGGCCCTTGCACGGAGGAAGGGTTGACCGCGACGACCTCGACCCCGACGTGCTCTCCGAACGCTACCTGTTCGGCCTCGTACTTGGTTCGTTCGTAGGACGACAGGAACCACCCTCGGTGCATCGTGATTTCCGAACCGACCGTTCCTCTGGCCTCGCCGAGCGTGACCGCGGACGACGTGTAGACGACCCGGCGTGTGCTCGCCGCGGCGGCGGCTCGAATGACGTTCCTGGTGCCCTCCACATTGACGTACCGCATCGGCTCGATGGAGGTGACACACATGGCGTTCATCCCAGCCACGTGGTACACGACTTCGGCGCCGTTCATCACGTCGACGAGTCTCGGAAAGTCGAGAATGTCCCCTTCTACCGGTTCCGCCCCGAGCCCTTGCACGACATCGGCCGCCGCTTGGGATCGGGCGAGCGCCTTGACGTGTCGGCCTTCGTCCACGAGGAGACGTACCACCTCTCGCCCGACGACCCCAGAGCCACCGGTGACGAGAACGGTCACGAGTCGACCGTGCGGACGATCGTGCTGAACGCCCGCACGTACCCCCATCCCGAGATGATCGTCAGCGCGACCGCGAACCACATCACCCACTGATCGAGATACAGCCCTCCGATCTGCTGAAAGGGCCGGAGAATCGCGAGGACGATGGCGAGGTACTGGACGTTGGCCTTCGCCTTGCCCAGCGCCGAGGGTCTGACCACATGTCCTTCGATGGCCACGAGACCTCGCAGTGTCATGACGAACATCTCTCTCGCGATGATGATCAGCGCCGCCCACACCGACACCCTGGTGTTGGAGACCAGAGCGAGTAGCGCACCGGTCACGAGCAGCTTGTCGGCGATCGAGTCGAGGAACGTACCCAGGACCGTCCCGATGTTCCACCGCCGAGCCAGGTACCCGTCGAGGAAGTCGGTGGCCGCCGCCACCACGAAGAGAACCGCAGCGATGACGGCTGCGTGCGGGGTGCGCCCACCGGCGAGCACGAGCACCATGACGATCGGGGTCATCAGGATCCTGATCACGCCCAGCAGGTTCGGCAGCGACACTGATCCTCCTTTCGGGGGCGATGCTACCCCTCTCCATTCTGGCTAGGGCTGGACTGGACGGGCTGGACGCTACGAGAACGGGTGGCCGCCGTCGGGATCGACATCGATCGCTTCTTCGAAGTGCGAGGTTCGAACCGGGAAGGCCGCCACGCGAGCCGACAGTCGCTTCGAGAGGACGCTGTAGACCGCCTCCCGGACGGGAGGGAGAAGCAACAGGAATCCGAGCGTGTCGGTGATGAAGCCGGGCGAGATGAGGAAGGCTCCAGCGACGAGAATCGCCGCCCCGTCGCTCAGTTCGCGGCCAGGAAGCTCCCCGCCCTGCACCCTGCTTCTGATGCGATCCAGCACGGAGAGGCCCACTCGACGCACCAGCAAGGAGCCGATCAGGGCGGTGGTGAGCGCCAAGCCGAGGGCGAGAGCCAGCCCGACTCTGGATTCGACCCAGAAGAACGTAGCCATCTCGGCAACGGCGATGATCCCGAACGCTGCAAGGAACCGCATTGCTTCCACGGTACCGGCAGTTGGGACCAACCCGACCCTTCGGTCCGGTCTCCCGCCAACCCGGTCAGGAACATCCTGCGACTTGGGGCCAATCCCTACGGCCCTCAGCCTTGGATTCGTAGACTCGCCGCATGGCAGCGGGACCACGAGATCACGAAGGCAGGGTGATCGACTTCGGGCGTGCGGCCGGGGACTATGACCGCTACCGCCCCGGGTTCCCCGAGAGTTACTTCGACCATCTCGACCGAAAGGGTTGGATCGCACCGGGCATGCGAGCGCTCGATCTCGGGACCGGGACCGGGTCGCTCGCACTGGGATTCGCAGCGAGGGGTCTCGTCGCTACCGGGATGGACATCGCGCCCGATCTCCTCGACGTTGCGCGGCGAACCGCCACCGCGCACGGCTTTGCCGCCGAGTTCGTAGAAGGCAGCGCCGAAGATACCGGCCTACCCGGCGGGAGCTTCGATCTCGTGAGTGCCGGCCAGTGCTGGTGGTGGTTCGACAGTGACCGTGCGGCAGGGGAAGCCACTCGGTTGCTCGTGTCGGGCGGGAGGCTGCTGATCTGTGACTTCAGCTATCTCCTGCTGCCGGGGAACGTATGCACCCGCACCGAGGAGTTGGTGCTCGAGCACAACCCCGGCTGGCCGAAGGCGGGATGGCGGGGCGTTCACCCCGAGCAGGTGCGGGCCCTCGACGTCGCAGGATTCCAGGACGTTGAGAGCTTCAGCTACACGGTCGACGTGCCGTTCTCACACGAGGCGTGGCGCGGCCGCATCCGGACCTGCAACGGGGTCGGTTCGGCGCTCGAGCCCGAACAGGTCGAACGGTTCGACCGTGATCTCGCCGAATTGCTCACTGCGGAGTTCCCCGGCGAGTTGTTGGTGCCACACCGGGTGTTCGCGACGAGCGGCCTGAGACCCTGAACCCGCTCTCGGATGGACCATCATGCAGCGGGCCGTAGCGCCCACCAGGCAAAACCGACCATCAGTGCCCCGAACCCGAAGAAGCCGACGGCGAACGGCGTCACCGACGTTGACAAGGCCCGGTCGATGAACGAACCGAGGAGCGACCCGCCGATGAGGGTCACGGTGCCGATCATGGCCGATGCCGTGCCGGCGACGTGACCGACGTCCTCCATCGCGAGCGAATTGAGGACGGCGCGAGACACCGTGATGCCAACGATCAGGGCGGTCGCCAGCACGAAGAACGCGGTGAACGATGGTCGCCCACCAGCTCCGAACGCAGTCCCCACGAACACTGCCGCGACGACTATGTAGCTGGCAAGGGCACCACCAAGGACCCGCTTCGACCCGATGCGTGTGATCAACCGCGAGGCCACGACCGACCCGATGGCCATGAACACTGCGGTGAGACCGAACCAGAAAGGGAATTGGTCGGCTCGACCGTAGATCTCGTCGTAGATCAGCTGACTCGAACCAAGGTAGGGAACGAACGCGGCCATCCCAAACATCATCGAGACGGTCATCAGCGCTGTGGTGCGGTGACGGAGTACCTCTCGGGTCGAGGCGATTGTGTTGTGGACGCTGAGTGAAATGCGACGGCTGGGTGGAAGCGTCTCCTTGAGCCTGATCGACCACAGCCCGACGACGGCTGCGAACAGGGCGGAGAACATGAACGGGTAGCGCCACGATCCGAGGGCGAGAAAGGCCTGTCCGACGGACGGTGCGATGGCGGGCACGACCATGAACACACCGGTGACGATCGCCAGCACTCTCGCCATCTCGTCGCCGTGGTAGCGATCACGCACAATCGCAACCGCAACCACACGGGGACCGCCTGCTCCGAGCCCCCACAGGAAACGGAACACGATCATCGCAGGCAGCGTCGGTGCCAAGATGGTTCCAGCGGCACCGGCGACGTAGAGCACGATGCCGATGGAGAGGATCCGCTTGCGGCCGAACGCGTCGGTGATCGGTCCGAAGACGTACTGGCCAAGTCCAAGCCCAACGAGGTAGGCGGTGACGATCAGCGAGACCTGGGTGGCATCGGGTGCGAGACCGAACGCCTCCCTGACAGCACCGAACGCGGGCAACATCACATCGATGGCGATGGCGTTGAGTGCCGTTATGAACGCGATCAGCGCGATGAACTCGGGCTCACCGACACGGTATCGATCGGTGCTGCCGGCGTTCACTGTGCCTCACCAGGCTTCGTCGGTGCTGTTGGCCTGTGCGTGCGCCCCGATGGGGCGCTGCCCCTAGAGCGGCTCAAACCGGGCGGTGAAGTGCCGCAGCCACGGTGCTTGCTCGACGATGCGGTAGCCGCGAATCTCACCGGCGTGCTCGGCGACGGAGATCACGACCTCCCCGACGTAGTCGATATGGCTTTGCGTGTAGGTGCGTCTCGGCACGGCGAGCCGGACCAGCTCCATGTCGGCCGGTAGCTCGGTCCCGTCGTCCTGGGACTTGCCGAACATGACGGAGCCGATCTCGACACCGCGCACGCCGCCCTCCCGGTACAGCTCGATCGCGAGCGCCTGTGCCGGATACTGGCTCGGCGGTATGTGCGGTAGGAACGCCTTGGCGTCTAGGTAGACGGCGTGCCCACCGGGCGGTCGTACGATCGGTACGCCGGCAGACCTGACCTTCTCTGCGAGATACGCCGTCGAGCGGATCCGGTATCGCAGATACTCCTCGTCGAGGACCTCGCGCAAACCGATGGCAATCGCTTCTAGGTCGTACCCTGCGAGACCCCCGTAGGTCGGGAATCCTTCGGTGAGGATCAGCAGATTCCTCGCTTCTTGCGCCGCCGCCGGGTCACGCAGCCCGATGAACCCTCCGATGTTGGCGAGACCGTCCTTCTTGGCGGACATCGTGCACCCGTCGACGAGCGAGAACATCTCGCGGGCAATCTCGAGCGGTGTCTTGTCGGCGTAGCCCTCTTCACGCTGCCTGATGAACCAGGCGTTCTCGGCGAACCGGCAGGCGTCCAGGAAGAACAGGATGCCGTGGCGGTCGCACACTTCACGGACCGCCCTGAGGTTCGCCATGGAGACCGGCTGTCCTCCGCCAGAGTTGTTGGTGACGGTCACCATCACCAGTGGAATCCTCTCGGCACCGACCTCGGCGATCGTCGCCTCGAGCGCCTCGATGTCCATGTTGCCCTTGAAGGGGGCGACCACCGAAGGGTCGTGCCCCTCTTCATTGAGCAAGTCTCTGGCTTCGGCGCCCTGGTGCTCGACGTTGGCCCTCGTGGTATCGAAGTGGGTGTTGTTCGGAACGACGTCGCCTTCCCCCACGAGCGTCTCGAAGAGGATGCGCTCGGAGGCACGCCCTTGATGCGTGGGAATGATCTCGGGAAAGCCGGTGATGTCCGCGATGGTGTCCCGGAATCGATAGAAGGAGCGGCTGCCTGCGTACGATTCGTCGCCGTCCATCATCCCTGCCCACTGCCGAGACGACATGGCCCCCGTCCCCGAGTCTGTCAGCAGGTCGATGATGACCTCGTCGCCGTGCAAACCGAACAGGTTGTAGCCGGCTCGCTTCAGGGCAGCTTCCCGTTCATCCCGTGTCGGGAAGTTGATGGCCTGAACGCTGTGAATGCGGAACGGCTCGATGATGGTGCGGTACGGCATGACTCAGTCCTCTCAAACGTACGGAACACAGGATGTGGAACGCTGTCTAGGCGGCGCTCCACCCCACTAGTAGCTCGCCTTGATGGCGAGCACGGGGCAGTGGGCTCCGAGCAGGATCTCCTGAGCGTTGCTGCCGAGCAGCAGCTTCCCGACGGCGGACCGTTTCCGCAGCCCGATCACGATGAGATCTGCGTGCTCGTCGTCGGCGGCCATGATGAGGTCCTGGGATGGCGACAGCCCTCGCACGTACTCATGGACACTGTGGGCGATGCCTTCCTTGTCGAGCCGAGCTTCGACCTCGTCCAGCTCCTCCCGATAGGCGAGCACCTCGTCGACTCCCTCGTGGTCCCCGCCCATCATCGAGTGGACGACCACCAGCTCTCCACCGCGAAGTTTCGCCTCATCGATGGCGGCCTTCAACGCCGCTCCGCCTTCCGGGGTCTTGATGAAGCCGACCACGATCTTCATACCGGTCCTACTCCTTTGACGACGCCACGAGGCTACCAGCAGCCGCCCACCCGAAGCTCCGTTCGACGGCTTGTATCCAGCGTTCGTAGAGCGTTCGGCGACGGTTGTCGTCCATGGCGGGTTCCCACCGGTCCCCTTCTCCAAGCCGAAGGTTCGCGAGATCCTGCCAGTAGCCGACGGCGAGACCTGCGGCGAACGCGGCGCCCATGGCGGTCGTTTCGACCACCGACGGTCGGGCGACGGGCACGCCGAGGATGTCGGCCTGGAACTGCATGAGGAGATCATTGACGACCATGCCTCCATCGACCTTGAGCAAAGTCAGCTCGACGCTCGAGTCGGCCTGCATGGCCTCGAGCACCTCTCTGGTCTGGTAGGCGGTCGCTTCCAGTGCGGCTCGGGCGATGTGGCCTGCGGTGGTGAAGCGGGTGAGACCGACGATCACGCCACGGGCGTCGGCCCGCCAGCGGGGAGCGAACAGCCCGCTGAACGCGGGAACGAGGTATACGTCGCCGTTGTCGGGAACGCTCGCGGCGAGCGCTTCTACGTCCTGGGACCGCTCGATGATCCCGAGGTTGTCGCGGAGCCACTGGACGAGGGCGCCTGCCACGGCGATGGAACCTTCGAGCGCGTAGACGGCGGGCTGATCTCCGATCTGGTACGCGACCGTGGTCAGCAGGCCATTGTCCGACAGGACGGGCCGCGTTCCCGTGTTCTGAAGCATGAAGCAGCCGGTGCCGTAGGTGTTCTTGGCATCACCGGACGTGAAGCACCCCTGTCCGAACAGTGCTGCTTGCTGATCGCCCAGGATGCCGGCGACAGGGACTCCTTCGAGCGGTCCGGTGGCAGTTCCAAACACACCGACCGATGACTTGATCTCAGGCAGCATCACCGCGGGAATGTCCATCGCTTCGAGGATGTCGGAATCCCATTCGAGCGTTTCGAGGTTCATCAGCATGGTGCGGCTCGCGTTGGTGACGTCGGTCGCGTGCACGCCGGTCAGGTTCCAGAGCAACCACGAGTCGATCGTGCCGAACAAGACCTCTCCTGCTTCGGCACGGGACTTCAGCTCCGGTGAGGTCTGCAGAAGCCACGAGATCTTGGGCCCGGAGAAGTAGGTGGACAACGGGAGCCCGCAGCGGGCTCGGAACCGATCGGGTCCTTCGGCGCCTCCGAGACGATCACACAGGTCGGCCGTGCGCGTGTCCTGCCACACGATCGCAGGATGGACCGGTTGTCCGGTCGTCCTGTCCCAGAGAACCGTCGTTTCCCGCTGGTTGGTGATGCCGGCCGCCGCGATGTCGGCGGCAGTCAGGTTTGCGTTGTCGAGCGCTCCACCGATCACGTCGACGGTCCGTTCCCAGATCTCCTGCGCGTCGTGTTCGACCCAGCCTGGCTCTGGGAAGTGTTGTGCATGTTCGAGCTGTGACGACGATACGACTCTGCCGTCGTGGTCGACGATGAGACACCGGGTGCTGGTGGTTCCCTGGTCGATGGCGGCGACGAACATGGCCTCCACCCTACCGATCTGGACGCCGCTCCCCCGCCATCTGGATAGCTCGTTCGAGATCGGTCACATACTGGCCGACAATGGCTGCGGCATCCTCGACGAGAAGGTCGATCTCGGGCCGTTCGTCGGCATCGAAGCGCTGAAGGACGAATGCAGCAGGGTCCATGCGTCCCGGGGGTCGTCCCACCCCCACCTTGAGCCGTGTGAAGTCGCGGCTGCCGATCTGCTCGACGATCGACCGTACCCCGTTGTGTCCGCCCGTGCCGCGACCGGTGTGGAGGCGCAGCTTGCCGAACGGCAGGTCGATGTCGTCGTGGATCACGAGCAAATCGGCAGGATCGACCTGGTAGTAGCGCAGAGCGGCGGCAACAGGCGGCCCGCAGATATTCATCGAGACTCTCGGTAGCGCGAGCAGCACATCAACATCGTCAATGGTTGCGTACGCGACCGACATCGCGACTCGTCGTGGGCCCCGACGAAAGGACCTGCCATGGCGCTTCGCGACGGCCCCCACGACTTCGGCACCGATGTTGTGACGGGTGCCGTCGAAACGCCGTTCGGGGTTGCGGAGGCCGACGATCGCCTTCACGGCTACTCGTCGGCAGATGCTTCGGCCTCTTCGGAGTCCTCGGCCTCGGCGCCTTCTCCCTCGACACCCTCCTCGACGCCCTCTTCTGCCTCGGCCGCTTCGGCTTCGGCGGCCGCCGGGGTCACAACCGTGACGACCGGATCGTCATCGTCGCCGAGATACTCGACGCCATCGATGGCCGGCAAATCACCGATGCGCAGTGTGTCACCGACCGCCAACTCGCTGATGTCGACGATGATCGACTGCGGGATGCCGGTTGGCAGAGCCTCCACATGGATGCTGTTGCGGATCGTCTCGACGATGCCACCTTCTTTGACGCCGACCGACTCACCGATGATCTCGATCGTGACCTCGACCTGGGTCTTCTCGGTGAGCGAGATCTTCACGAAATCGACGTGAGTGATCTCCCCGCGGACTGGATGCCGCTGGACTTCCCGCGCCATGGTGAGTCGAGCGTCTGCCCCTTCGGTTTCGAGGTTGATCAACGCGTTGGCGCCGGCGCCGGTGTGCAGCGCGACATACAGGTCGTGAGCGTCGACGGCGACCGCGATGGGGGCAACGTCTCTGCCGTAGATGATGGCGGGCACCATGCCCGTGCGCCGCAACCGTCGCGACGAGCGGCTCCCGGGCTCGCGCCCAGTCTCGGCGCGCAGTGTGACTTCCATGGCATGGCTCCTTGGGAAAGCGAGGTAGAGCGGTGATTATGCCTCGTCAGGGCCGATTCAACAAGGCGAGGGACGACGTTCAGCGCCAGCGGGCGAGATAGATGGCAACGTTTCCGCCGGCCACGACCTTCTCCTTCTCGATGGGCAGGCCCGCGTGCGCCAGGACGGCTGGAACGCCTCCGGTGCTCCTGAAGGAGCGGTACCGGGCGTAGTGCCCAGAAAGCCGTTCGATCAACCCTGATAGCACCCGAAAGGTGGGTCCTCTCCATCCCCTAAGCGAGCCGAAGCGGAAGTCGATGAGAACGAGCGTCCCGTCCGGTTTCGCAACGCGGGCCATCTCTGTGACGAAGCCGGGCCTGCGTCGGTAGGGACCTCATGCAGCACCATTGTCGTGGTCACCAGATCGAATCGGTCGTCGGCGAACGGCAGCGTCTTCCCATCGGTGAGTCGCACATCGGCCCGGTCACCGAGGCGACCCGCGGCCTTCTCGAGCATCGCCTCGGAAACGTCGACCCCGGCGACCGTGCAGCCGGCATCCAGGTATGGGACCAGACCGGTTCCCGTGCCGCATCCCACATCCAGCACATGCCATCCGGGTCGCGGCGGGAGGACGCCGATCACCGCTCGCCT
>Ga0315556_1000785_pt1 | contig 19869 bp, 26 predicted proteins | sample SalMarSW160310MG_FD_202112 | JGI IMG/M metagenome (GOLD analysis project Ga0315556, IMG submission 202112) | Salt marsh sediment microbial communities from the Plum Island Ecosystem LTER, Massachusetts, United States - Salt Marsh Sediment SW1603-10 ...
CGTGACGCCCTGTTCCTGCGTGCGGGCTATGCCACGGAGGGGGATCAGCCGGGGGGTGCGGGCATCGGCCTCGGGCTCCGGACGGAGAGTTTCGGAATCTCGGTGGCCAAGTCTCTGGCGGCATCCACCGTGGCCGAGCCGATCAACGTGTCGTTCTCCGTCGGCTTCTAGCGACGGCACGTGGCGTCGGGACACCCAAGGCGTCAGAGCGTTTCCGACCGCCCCACTCTCCGACGGCTCCGTCCTCGCCGGTCCCGATCCTGTGGGCTTCGTGCGAGGAGGTGTGGGCTGTGGAGAAGAACGACCTCGACGTCCCCTTCGTACTCGGGATGAGGGTCGACGTGAGCGGTGGCGGGCACCCCGAGGAGCGTTTCCGGTAACTGACAGGTGGACGACCCATGGGCCCGGTGGTACCGCCGCAGGCATCCACCACCACCCAGCGTCAGAATGAACGAGTCGGATTGGAACGCCGAGTCGCTTCGGCGCCGGATCAACGAATACCCGCCCTATGTCGGCGCGCGCATCGAAATCACCCACGTCGCGGAGGACGCCAGCGAGATCCGAGTGCGCATGCCCCTCGAGGGGAGCAACGCCAATCTCGTGGGGACGCACTTCGGGGGTAGCCTCTACGCCATGGTCGACCCACATCTGATGATCCTTCTCACGCGAAGGCTGGGGCCGGAGTATGTGGTGTGGGATCAGTCGGCTTCGATCGAGTTCCTTCGCCCGGGGCGCGCAACGGTCACCGCCACGATTCGGATCACCGAGTCCGAGATCGAACGGATTCGAGACGCGACGGCGGACGGCTCGAAGCACCTTCCCGAATGGACCCTGCACGTCGTCGATGAAGAGGGTGAAGTCGTGGCGAGGGTACGAAAGACCCTCTACGTGAGGCGGCGGACGTAGCGCGGGTCTTCCCCATCACATTGCCGAGGTGCCTATCATGCACAGACGACCCATCTACAAGGCTGCCATACTCCTCACCGCGATGTTCCTGACCGGTTGTGCGGCCGGTGCGAACGAGCTGGTCGGATCCGCAAGCTCCGAGGGAGCGGTAGCCGGCTTCTGGCTCGGCCTTTGGCACGGCTTCATTGCGTTCTTCAGTTTCATCGTGTCGATCTTCAACGACCACGTGGGTATCTATGAAGTCCACAACAACGGCACGTGGTACAATTTCGGCTTCATCCTGGGAGCCATGGGCTTCTTCGGAGGAGGCGGCGGTGGGGCAAGCCGACGCTCCTCGAGATGACCCATGACCCAAGAAGGGACCAACCTCGGTGCGGTTCACCGCTTCTTCGCCGCCATGAGGGACGGGGCGGACGCGGCCGCCATGGCAGCGTTCCATTGCGACGACGTGGTCCAGGAGGAGTTCCCGAAGCGTTCCTCCCGAACGGTGCGAGGCCGAGCTGCAGGAGGCGGCGGCTCACGGCAGGAAGGTGATGTCGTCGCGTCCGTCGCCGGCTTGCCCCCTGCCGGCGCGTGCACCCTGATGCCCGCGTCCACCCTCGACGGATCTTCGGGGTCCATCTCGGCGTTGATCGACACGCTCCTCGTGGGCGGCGAAATGGGCTGCGCGAAGCCGGTGTGAGCCGGAGGCCGTCGATTCCACCGCCGCTCCCGACGCCACGAGCCGGATGTGGGAGTTCTTTCTCCAGCATCCGCTCTCGAGAGAGTAGTTCCCGCGGTGCGAGTGCGGCCATGCGCCATAGGGCGGTTGGCCTTGATCGCTGGCCGCTCCCCGGCAATGTTGCGGTTGCGGCGAAGGTCTGCCCCCTTCGGTTCCGATTCATCAGAAAGGGGGCGGTCACCTTGATCCCCACGTCTCGCTCGAACGATTGCAGCCGCTCCCGTTCGGCCTTCCCTCGCGCTGCCGCATCTCTCGCCCTGCTCGCGGCACTCGCTGCCTGCGCCGACGCCGTCGGGCCCGGTGAAGTAGGTGACACGCAGGATCAGATCTACTTCGTCAGCACCCGTGCGGGTAACGTCGACCAATTCGGCTCGGCACAGGGCGACATCTTCCGCATGAATGCGGACGGGTCCGGCGTCGAGCGCCTGACCACGCAAAGCTCCGCCTACAAGTACCTGCGGCTGGCGCCCGACGGAACGAAGCTCGCCTTCTACAGCGGCCTCGGCGCCTGCTACGACATCTGGGTCATGGACCTGGACGGGACGGGACTCACGCAGTTGACCGGAGTCGATGCTTACGAGCGGTGCAACGAGACCCCGTACTGGTCGCCGGACGGCTCCAAGATCGCCTTCGTGAGCTCGCGGCATCCGGAGCTGGGCTGGGACGCGTACGTGATCAACGTCGACGGCTCGGGGGTCGTGAACGTGAGCAACAATCCCAGCGCCGACAACGGCACCTACAACGACCTCGTGGACGGCTGGTCTCCCGATGGACGCGTGGTCCTCAGCAGCTTCCGGGACGGGACGCAGCGAACGTACCTGGTCAACGCGGACGGCTCGGGTCTCGAGCCCCTCTTCGGCTCGGGGGACTACCTCTTCCCCCAGTGGTCTCCCGACGGCAGCAGGGTGCTCGCGTCCAGTGACCGGGAGGGCAACTGGGAACTCTACGTCATGAACGCGGACGGGAGCGGTGCGGCGAATCTGACCGGGGAGCCAGGCTACGACGGGATCGGGGGGCGGGGCTCGAGCGCGTGGTCGCCGGACGGCTCCATGATCGCGTTCTACAGCCGACGCACCGGCGATGCCGAGATCTTCGTGGTCCACTCCGACGGGACGGGGCTGGTGGACGTGTCCGACGATCCGGGGGAGGACGAGTTCGACGGGTGGAGCCCCGATGGCACAAAGATCCTCTTCTCCAGTGACCGCAACGGCGACCTGGAGCTCTACCTCGTCGACGCGGACGGCGGCAATCTGGTGAACGTCACCCGGTCACCGGCCACCGAGGATGGTCCGGACGCGATCTGGGTGCCACGCGGGTAGCCGTCTTCAAGCGGTCTCCAGGGTCAGGGGCACCGGCTGCCTGCCATCCACGTCGGTGAACCCATACTCCGGCGCGAGGTCCGCCGCGACCAGGACCTTCCCGGCATGCCGCTTCGCGTCGGGATCGGTGGCCGGCGCCGCCCGCGGCCAGCACGCCCTCGGTTCGTACGAGACCGGGATAGAGGGAGACAACGGTTGCGACGCAGAGTATCCTGCCCCCGAGGCCGACCCGGAGTGATCTGGGCCTCCTGCCCAGCACCACCTTCTGCGGTCCGGCCCGAAAGACGCTACACTGAGACAGCACGGTGCGGAGGCCTCCACCCGAGCCAGCCGCTCCCGCCGTATCCTCCAGCCTACACCGGAAGCGTCAGCGGCGTGAGACTCACGGTCGAACAGGACCCGGAGAGCATCAAGCGTTACGGCCACCTCAAGCCGGCCCGCGGATGGGGGGCGCGCGCGTGCTCGGTCAGGTGCCCCGGGACGACCCGAGCCTGCACGCTCGGGAGGGGCCACCGAGGTCCACATGTCGCGCACGGACTGTTCGGGAGGGTCCTGGCGGTGTGGGACTCGGCTCCGGAGCTCCCGCGGTCCGGGGGGAAGGTGAGAAGGGCCGTCGAAGCGATGGCGCGAAGCGGCTCCCGCACCGGGAGGCCGCTCGGAGTCCTGGAGGCTCTCTGGGGCCGGATCGCCCGCAGCAACTTCTCCGTGGAAGAGATGGCCCTTCTCGTTCTGCTCGTCGCGATGGTGGGCTTCGCCATCCACTGGCTGTCGCTGATGTTCGGGTAGCGGAGGGGCGCACCGTGAGGAGCTACCTCATCGCCACCTTCGCCTTGTCGGTGCTGCTCGTCCTCGTCCACACCATGCGCCTCGTCCTCGAACGGCCGCACGTCACCAGGGACCCCTGGTTCGTGGAGGCCACGGTGGTTGCAGTCGTCCTCGCCGTGTGGGCGTGGCGGTTGCTGCGGCGCCTCGGCAACGACCTGAAACCCGGCCGGTGATCAACCGCCGATGATCGCGCTTCTCGCGCTCCTGGGCACGCTCGCCGTCGTCCCTCCGGAGACCCAGGCCACCGCCGGCGCCACCTGCCCGGCGGAAGGACCGGACTCCGACGGCGACCGGCTCACCGATGCCTGCGAGCTCGACCTCCTGAAGCGCTTCGCCCCGGCCCTCGTCGCCTCCCCGAGCGCCTGCAACTGGGACGCGGAGGCCGGCAGGTTGGGGGGCGGCTACCTCGTGGGAGCCGAGCCCGTTCCGGGAGGAGTCCGGCTCGCCTACCTCCCCGCGTATTTCGAGGATTGCGGATGGTCGGGGGCGAAGTGTCTGGTGCGTCTCCGGGGCGGGTGCGACCCGCATGCGGGGGACTCGGAGGCGGTGTTCATCGACATCGCTTGGGACGCCCCTCACGGGCAGTGGGTGCCGAAGCGCGTCTTTCTGTCGGCGCACTGCTTCGGTCGCTCGGACGGACGGTGCCGCTGGTACGAGCCCGGGGAGTTGCGGTGGTTCGGAAGCACGGCGGTGATCTGGGTGGCCGAGGGCAAGAATGGAAACTACCCGTCCAGGGCCTCGTGCGATTCCGGGCACTGGGGCTTCGACACCTGTGACCGGAACGGCCGCACCTTCCGCTTCCCCGTCCAGTCGCCGCGGCAGGATATCGGCAGCGCGGCTCATCCGTTTCCGCATCTCGCCGGCGGGTCGGGGTGCGTCGCCGGGAGGGAGGTGGCGGGATCCTCCGGCCGCGAGGGAAGGGAATGTCCCTGGAGCGACGCGACGTTTCGCGGGTGGGTGGGTGGGGAAGCTCGAGGGGCGACCGGCTACCGCAGGTATCTGCGGCAGATCGCGGGGTTCCTTCCGGACGCGACCGCCTACGATTCCACGCGCCGGTGACGCCGGCGAGGGTCACACGTTGTCATGCGAGGGCGTCGGGCCGAAGATGAAGCCATGACACGTCGACACGTGGAGATACCACTGGCCGTCCAGGTGCTGTCGGGCATCGGCGGCATGGTCCTGGTGGTCGGCATCGCGATGCTCGGGATCTCGTACCTGGACCGTGGTACGTGGGGCTCCGTCGGGGACCTTCCGGCGAGGGTGACGACCCTGGGCGTGCTGATCTTGCTCGGGGCGGCCCTGTCGAACGCGGTGCGCGGCGGGAATGGGGATTAGGCCACCGCCGTCGTCCCAGGAGCCAGCTGACAACCGAAAACACGGAGAAGGGCCGTGGACTTCGATCTGAACGACGCGCTCGCGGTGCTCGAGCGGACGCCCGCCGTCCTGCGGGCGCTCCTGACGGGCCTGTCCGAGCGGTGGACGCATCGGAACGAGGGCCCAGCGACGTGGAGCCCGTTCGACGTCGTGGGCCACCTCATCGACGGTGAAGAGACCGACTGGATGGGGCGGGCACGCATCATCCTGGCCCAGGGTCCAGATCGGCGGTTCGAGCCCTTCGACCGTTTCCGGCACCTCGGCGTGAACGAGGGGAAGTCTCTCGAGCAGCTCCTGGATCGGTTCGCCGAGCTGCGCGTCCGGAATCTCGAGGAGCTGAAGGCGCTGAATCCGGGCCGCCAGCAGCTGCGGCTGACGGGCGAGCACCCCGAGTTCGGCTCGGTCACGCTCGAGCAGCTGTTGGCGACGTGGGTGGCGCACGACCTCGGACACATCGCTCAGATCTCGCGCGTCATGGCGAAGCAGTACCGCGAGGCGTTGGGGCCGTGGGAGGCCTATCTTCCGGTCCTCCACCGCTGAGCCGTCCGACGCCCACGAGCTGCCAAACCGAGCCGAGCATGCCGCCAGGAAGGTCCCGCACAAGGACGTGAGCCGCTCTTCGCGCTTTCCGCGATCTTCGCCCTGGTCGTCCTCGTGGTGCTGCTCCTCTTCGATCTCTGACCGGCGCAGGCCTTTCGATTTGGGGCGAATACCATGCTTGCCGGATGACGTGCGTCTTGCAACGCTCGCTCCGTGGGGACATCGTGGGCGCCCACGCGCAACGTCACAGACCCAGGAGGCAGGAGGATGCGGGACCATCCCGCGGATACGTCCCCCATGGTCCACGCCAGGGTGGCGGGCGTCGGATATCTGATCATCATCGCGACGGGCATCTTCGCGGAGTTCTTCGTTCGCTCGAGCCTCATCGTGCCGGGAGACGCCGCGGCGACGGCCCACGCCATCATGGCGTCCGAGTCGCTGTTCCGCGCCGGCATCGCAAGTGAGCTGCTCATGCTCACCTGCGACGTGGTCGTGGCGCTCGCGCTCTACGTGATCTTCGAGAGGGTGAGCCGGAGCCTGGCATTGCTCGCGGCGTTCTTCCGCCTGGCTCACGCCGCGATCGTCGGAATCAACCTGCTCAACATGTACGTGCCCCTACTTCTGCTGAGCGATTCCGGATATCTGACGGTCTTCGATGCGGCCCAACTGCAGGCCCTGGCGCTCCTCTTTCTCGGTGCACAGAGCTACGGCTACGTCATCGGCCTGGTGTTCTTCGGCGTCCACTGCCTGGTCCTTGGCTACCTGGTGTTCGAGTCACGCTACGTGCCCAGGACCCTCGGCGTCATGTTGATGTGCGCCGCGGTGGGCTACCTGATCGACAGCTTCGGCCGGTCCCTCCTGCCCAACTACGCCGACTACGAAACCGTCTTCCTCCTGGTCGTCTTCGCCCCCGCGTTCGTCGCGGAGCTGTCGTTCAGCTCGTGGCTGTTGGTGAAGGGCGTAGACGTGCGACGGGGTGTGGCGAGCGCGTGAGGCGACTGCGATGAAGGCGATCATCCGAGACAGGTACGGCTCGTCCGAGGTCCTCCGCCTCGAGGAGATCCCCAGGCCGACCTGCGGCGACGGCGACGTGCTGGTGAGGGTTCACGCGGCGTCGGTCAACGCGGGCGACTGGCATCTCATGAGAGGCGAGCCGCTTCTGGTCCGTTTGGCCTTCGGCGGGCTGCGCAGGCCGAAGCTGAAGGTGCTCGGTGCCGACGTCGCGGGGCGCGTCGAAGCCGTCGGTGGGAGCGTACAGCGGTTCCAGCCCGGTGACGAGGTGTTCGGCGACCTGTCCGACTTCGGCTTCGGCGCGTTCGCGGAATACGTGTGTGTGCCCGAGAGGGCCCTGGTGCCGAAGCCCTCCAACCTCTCACTGGAGGAGGCTGCCGCCGTACCGCTGGCCGCAGGGGCGGCCCTGCAGGGTCTGCGGGACAAGGGCCGGATCGGAGCGGGACGGAAGGTCGTGGTCAACGGTGCTTCGGGTGGTGTGGGTACGTTCGCGGTCCAGATCGCGAAGTCGTTCGGAGCGGAAGTGACGGGCGTATGCAGCGGAAAGAACGTCGACATGGTGCGCTCGATCGGGGCGGACCACGTCATCGACTACACCCGAGAGGACTTCACCCGGAACGGGGAGGCCTACGATCTGATCCTGGACGCTGCGGCCTTTCGTTCCGTCCTGGACTATCGGCGTGCGTTGAGTCGGGAGGGGATCTACGTCATGATCGGCGGCGCCACGGCGCGCATGTTCCAGACGATGGTCGTGGGACCGTGGGTGTCCATGACCGGGGCACGGAAGATGGAGTTTCTGCTCGTGAAGCCGAACCGGGACGATCTGACGTTGTTGAGGGATCTCGTCGAGGCCGGGAAGGTAACGCCAGTCATCGACCGACGGTACGCGCTGAGCGAGGTCCCCGAAGCCATCGCCTATCTCGAGGGAGGCCACGCGCGCGGCAAGGTCGTCATCACCGTGTGAGCGCGCGTCTTGCAGGGCCCGCACGGGGGTCGACATCATGCGCTTGCGGCGCGAACCCGAGGACGTGGACGACCGTGATGGGGAGGCAACGTCGAGTTCCTGACCGGCCCGCGCGGTCGCCTGCGCCCCTGACGATGGCGTTCCCGGCCGCGCCGCTGCTGGCGACGCTGGTCCTCGTGGGGTGCGGCATCGGAAGCCGCGCGCCCGCGCCTCCGGACCGATGGACGGAGCCGGTGACGGGCATGGAGTTCGTGCTGCTCCCGGCCGGCTCGTTCGACATGGGACTCGACCATCCGCCCGGCGATCTGCGTCCCGCACCGGTGCACCGGGTGCGCCTGAGCACGCCGCTGTATCTGGGGCGCTTCGAGGTCACGCAGGAGCAGTGGCGTCGAGTGATGGGGTCGAGCCCGGTCCAGTTCCCGGGATGTGGTGAATCCTGCCCCGTCGAGACGGTATCGTGGTACGACGTCCAGGAGTTCCTGCGCAGGCTCGACGCGGCCGATCCGGGCAAGCACTTCCGACTGCCGACCGAGGCCGAGTGGGAGTATGCGTGCCGGGCTGGGTCCGACTCGCGATACGGCAGCGGCGTGGACACGCTGTCGCCGGACATGGCCAACTACGACGAGCGCATCCCGTTCGACGGCGTCGCCGGCGATCACTTCGTCGGCCGGCCCCGTCCGGTAGGTTCCTTCCCACCGAACGCCTGGGGTCTGTACGACCTCACGGGAAACGTGTGGGAGTGGACGACCGACGAGTACTGCCCGTACCCGGAGGGCCCCGCCACCGACCCGATCGCGCGATGCGGAACGGACACGGTGACGATCCGTGGCGGCAGTTGGGCGTTCAGCGCCAACGCCGCGCGTTGCGGGCGCCGCTACACGCATCACCGGAAGGACTCGGGCTACAGCCTGGGCTTCAGAGTGGTCCGCGAGGTCGGCCGCCGGTGAGCGACGTGGACCGCTCGGACGGGCGTAACCCGTGTGCGCCGCCTACTATGGGAGACACGTGAAGGGGTACCGCAGCCGGAGGTGCGGAAATGGCGAAGAATCCCACGGCGGAGTCCATCGACGCGTACATCGCGGGGTTTCCGCCGGAGACCCGACGGATGCTGGAGGAGGTACGCGCCACCATCGCCGCGGCGGCCCCGGTAGCCACGGAGAGGATCAGCTACGCGATACCCACCTTCCACCTGAACGGCAACCTGGTACACTTCGCGGGCTACCGGAACCACATCGGGTTCTATCCAGGCTCGAAGGCGATCGAGGCGTTCGAGAAGGATCTGGAGGGCTACGAGAGCGCGAAGGGGTCGGTGCGGCTTCCCCTGGACCGGCCTATGCCGGTGGCGCTGATCCGCCGTATGGTCGAGTACAGGGTCGGGCAGAACGCCCGCAAGGCGTCGAAGGCCCAGGGAAGGACGACGGAGCGTGGCTCGGCGACGGGCGAGAGATGAGCGACGGCTACCAGGTCGATCATGTCTTCGTGGCCACGTCGAGGGGGGGGCCGGAGGCGGAGCAGCTCGTCGCCGCCGGCTTCGCCGAAGGGCCGCCGAACACGCACGCGGGCCAGGGCACCGCGTGCCGGCGGGTCTTCTTCGAGAACGGCTACCTGGAGCTGATCTGGCTGGTGGACCGCGAGGAGGCTTCCTCACCCCTCGTCGAGCGTACCGGGCTGGCGTCCCGCGCCGGCGGGCAGGAGGGCGCGAGCCGCATCGGCATCTGTCTGCGACCGCCGGAAGGAGGTGCGGAGACCCTCTCGGTGAAGACGTGGCCGTATCGGCCGCCCTACCTCCCGCCGGGGATGGCGATTCCGATGGCGACGAACTCTTCCGTCCACCACGAGCCGCTGCTGTTCTTCGTGCCCACCGGCGCGGAAGGGCGTCGGGCGCACCAGCCCGGCCACCCCAACGGAGCCCGGGCGATGACGCGGATAGGGATCAGGCTTCCGGGCGCTCCATCCCCGTCCGTCGAGCTCGCATGGCTGGCTGGCTCGGGGTGTGTGAGCGTCGAAGGGGGTGGGGCGGAGGCGATGTCCATCGAGCTCGATCATGGAGCGCAGGGCATGCGTCTCGACGTGTCGATGCCCACGCCCCTCCACCTGAGCTGGTAGGGCTCGTCATGCCGGATGCCGTGCGTCGAACCGCAGGATGGATCCTGACGAGCCTGTGCGTGGGCCTTGGGCTCGTCTGCGCTCCATCGGCGGGCGCGCAGACGGTGCGGGGCAGCGTGTTGGACGCCTCGAACGGACGCCCGGTCCCCGCGGCGGGTGTATACCTCCTGGACCGGGACCGCAACAACGTGGTGGTGGCGATGGCGGACTCGCTGGGCCGCTGGGCGCTCACCGTACCGGACTCCGGGGCGTACTTCCTGGTTGCCGAGCGGTTCGGATACCGCGACACCGAGTCACCGCTGCTGGCGATCTCCATCACGCACGACTATACCCTCGACCTGGAGCTTCGCCCGGAGCCGCTGGGGCTGGGCCCGCTGACCGTAACGGTCCGCAACGACCAGGTGATCGAGTGGCTGACCCGCGAGTTCGGAGGCGATCCGAGGGAGGCGTTCGGCTTCCGCCTGGTGCAGGGTGAGCGCCTCATGGAAGCCAAGACCCGGGGGAAGATGGAGCCGACCGCCACGCTCCGGTGGCTCTACGTCCCGATCTCGCACGGACTGGAATGCGTGTCGATCAACGTCGTGCCCCGCGCGCGGACGGTCGGGTTCCGCGGGCCGAGGGACGACCCGTTCGCGACCCCCGGGGCGCCACCGACCGCAACCCGGTCGATGGACGCGATCCGGTCCGACTTCGAGGACAGCGGGAGCGGGTGCGGGAGCCTGTCGGTGAACGACGAGGTGATCCCCAACGAGCACCTGGAGAGCATCGACATGTCGTCGATCGCGGTGATCGTCACGCTGCCCGGTTCGGTACGCATGTACACCTACGACTTCGACTGGAGCTTCCGGGCCAGGTGACGGACGAGCGGATGGACTCGTCGGGTGCGGTCTCGGCACCCGCCCAGGTGCTGCTTCCCGACCTGCGGCGCTTCAGGCTCCTGGAAGCGGCCACGTATACGTGGCGTCATGAGTCGCGTTCGTACCGCCTGGTCGTGCCGGCGGGGTTCGAGCACGACTTCGCCAGCGTGCCGCGTCCCCTGTGGGCGCTGATCTCACCCATCGATCTCGGCCTGGCTTCGATGTTCCACGACTGGCTCTACCGGAACCGGGGTCGGGTCACCACGCTGCAGTGGGATGCGGCGGCGGAACGGTGGACTCCCCGCAAGGACCCGTGGATCCGCCGGGACGCCGACCGTCTGTTCGCGCGCATCATGCGGGAGCAGGGGGTCGCCCGGTGGCGGAGGCGCCTCGCGTTCAGGGTCGTGCGCGTGGTGGGCGGGCGCTACTGGAGGTCCGGCGGGCCGGCACGCGGCTCCGTCACGCCGCCCGTCTGACCCCACGTCCCCCCACTCACTCGACGACGATGGGCCGGCTGGTGATGGCGGGCTCGCGGCCGGGAAGCTCGAGGCGGAGGTGGAGCGTGTACTCGCCCGGTTCCAGGTCGGGAAGCTGGAGCGCGACGGCCCGGAAGGCGGTCTGCACGGCGTCCGTGCCCGTATCCTCGAACGTGACCTGCACCGGACGGTCCGGCTCGAGCATCCCCAGGAACTCGCCGACGCGCTGGAGGAAGCCCGGACGGCCCTGCGTGAACCCGAGGGTCACCTGCGCCGGGTCGTGGACCCGCAGTCCGTAGACCTCCCACACGACGACGAAGCGCTCGCCACGTCGCACGCGCACGCCCCGACGGACGTGGGGGATCGCCTCGTCGAGGCTCGCTGGGAGCGACGCGCCCTCGTCGAGGATCAGGAGATCGGAGACCGCCACCAGCCCCGGAACCAACGGGACCTGCTGCACGCCCTGCCGGGCCCGCCACGCGCGCTTGTCCGCCGCGTCGAGCACCTCGAGGCTGCTCACGTAGCGGCCGGGAGGCGCGTTCAGTGTGAAGACTCCCTCGTCGCGGGTCCCACGGATCTCGCTCGCCTGGCCCCCGTCCACGGGAACGAGGAAGAGGCCGGCTTCGACCGAATCGGCGACGCCGGTGCCTGCAGTCCGAGGCGCGTACGCGCGCCCGCCCTCGACCGGCATGAGCGCGCTGTCCGCCGCGGTCGGCGCCGTCGGTCGATACGCCCCGACGACGAGCATCTCGTCCCCGCGGCGGAACCGGCCCACCTGCGACTCCAGGCCGCGGAAGTCCGGAGCGTAGGGAGGTGCGTACCACGTCCTGGCCTCGCGGGGCGCGGTGATCCAACTCTCCGGCGGGATCTCGGACGGCGAGCGCAGGAACTCCTCGGGGAAGAGGTAGCCACGGCTGTGTGGGCTGTGATGGCCGATGATCCGTCGCGTATCCTGCAGCGAGAATCCCCCCGGACGCCCGCGCATCATCGCACCCGGGTCGTGGGTGCGGCTCAACCCGACGATCCTGCCGTAGCGGATCAGCGTCTCCTCAACGTCCTCTTCCCAGAACATCCCCTGCGGGTTCTCCGCGTCGCGCATGTTGGTCGCCTCGACCCAACGGGCCCAGTGGTCCGTCAGGCGATCATTGCCGTCGACCAGGTAGAGGGGATCGGAGAGGCGCCAGAATAGGTCCCACTCGCGCGCGCGCTCCTCCGGCTCGGCCTTGTCGAACTTCTTCTGCTCGTCGCGGGTGAAGATGTAGCGCGGCGTGAGCCAGCGATCGCGCCGCCCCTTCTCCGGCATCGATGCGACGGCGTCCCGGAACGCTGCTTCCGCTTCGACGAACTGCCCACGCACATGCAGCACGTAACCCAGTAGCGCGGAGCACCACCACGTTTCGGCGAGGCCACACGCCCGCGCCACGCTCTCGGCCTGTCCGGCGCTCCCGTTCTCGACGAGGTAGTGGACGAGCTGGCCCATGACCCACGGGTCGGCCGCCTGTTCAGCCGTCTCGAAGAGAACGCGGATCAGCTCGCGGCGGGCCATCTCCACCTCGGGGGCCTCCGGCGGGAAGTCCGCCTCGTCCGCGCCGCCGTACCAGATGCAGATGCGGCCGATCTGCTGGTCGCAGGTCCCTTGCGACCGATCCACGGCGACCGGGATGCGGCTCTGGCGGAACATTTCGAAGTCGCGCTGCCGCTCGTGCGCTTTCTTCACGAGGTCCTTCGCGTTGGCGGCCTGCGCGGACACGGGGGCCGGTGCGAGGGCCAGCAATATCGCGAGGGCCCCGACGAGCGCGGGGACGAGGGAGGGCGATCGCCCGTGCGGCTGGTGCATGGAGGCGGGGAAAGGAGGTGGTTTCGCCGGTCCGGAGCGGGGTGCGCCGGGCCGCCGTCGTGGTTTCCCTACACCGGCGGGATACGGCGTGGTCCCGCGCGGGCTGGGCCCGGCCGGCTCCGCTCTCGGCATCGTCTCAAGACGTCGAATGGAGAGAGCCCTACCGCCGCGGCCCGAGGGCGGGCATGATGGTCGCCTATGGGACTCTACGCCCGGTACGTGCTTCCGAGGGTCGTGCACCTCGCGTGCAGCTCCAGCTCCAACATGCGGCAGCGTCCGAAGCTGGTGCCGCTCGCCCGTGGCCGGGTGCTGGAGGTCGGCTTCGGCTCGGGTCTGAACCTCCCCTTCTACGACGCGGACCGGGTCACCGGGCTGTGGGGGCTCGACCCGTCCGAGGAGCTGACCGCACGTGCGCGAGAAGACGCGGAGCGGGCCCCCTTCGACGTCGAGCTCGTGACGGCGGGAAGCGAAGAGATCCCGCTCGACGGGGACAGCGTCGACACGGTTGTCGTGACGTACACGCTGTGCACGATCCCCGACGCGGTCACGGCGCTCCGCGAGATGGCGCGGGTGCTGAAGCCGGATGGCCGCCTCCTCTTCTGCGAGCACGGCGTGGCTCCGGACGCCAGCGTGCGGCGGTGGCAGGACCGGCTGGATCCGATCTGGCGGCGCCTGGGGGGAGGGTGTCGCCTGAACCGCGACATCCCGGACCTGATCCGGCAGGGGGGCTTCGAGGTAACGGAGCTCGAGACCATGTACATCCCGGGGTGGCGGCCGGCCAGCTTCAACTACTGGGGAAGCGCAGTGCCCTCGCCATGAGGAGGAAGGCCGCTCCGGCCATCGTGGTCATGGGCCCGGTCAGCTCCTCCGCCCGGCGGAGCTCGCGGAGCTCGGGGGCGTCGCCGCAGGGCGAGGTGGCGACGATCCCCGGCGCGGGTCACTTTCCGTTCATGGAAGCCCCCGACGCATTCCGCGGGATCGCCGAGGACCTCCTCGAGCGGGCGGCGACCGGGTGAACGCGGGACCGCGGCCGCCCACGCGCATCGAGACCGAGCGCCTCCTGCTCAGGCCCTGGCGCATCGACGATGCCCCGCTCCTGCATACGGCGCTGACGGAGAGCGTCGAGCACCTGAAGCCCTGGATCCCGTGGGCGACGCCCGAGGCGCCGACGTCGGAAGAGACGTACGAGCGCCTTCGAACATGGGTCGAGGAGTTCGAGGCGGGGGACAACTTCGTGTACGCCGTCTTCGATCGTGCCGAAGACGAGCTGATGGGAGGCATCGGGCTGTATCCTCGCATCGGTCCCGGTGGACTGGAGATCGGCTACTGGATGCGATCGACCCGGGCGGGGCTCGGATTCGCCACCGAGGCCAGCCGCGCGCTCACGCACGCGGGATTCGGCGTGAGGGGGGTTGGCCGCATCGAGGTCCACTGCGACCCGGCGAACTTCGCGAGCAGCAGGATCCCCGAGAAGCTGGGGTACCGCCTGGTCGAGGTGCGCCGGAGCGAGCCCGGGCCCGACGGCACGAAACGGGACACGGCGGTGTTCGAGCTCACGCGCCACCGCTACGACGAGGACTGGGATTCCGGTCGCAGCTAGCGGCCCAACCGGAGTCGCTCCATGCAGATCGACGCCACCACGCAGTCGGACCTCGAGGTCTTCCGCTCGCCCGACGGGAGCGGTGGCCTCTTCCAGCTCCTCGACCGGACGGCCACCACGCTGGGACGGAGAGCGCTGCGCCGGCGTTTCGAGCGTCCGCTGTCGGATGCGCGGGAGATCCGTCGCACGCAGGAGGCCGTGCGCTTCCTCATGCGGCACCCGCAGCTCGTTCGCCTGGAGGAGCAGGCGCTCGTGGCGGTCGACGGCTATCTCCGGTCCAACATCGCCCTGGACGAGCGCTTTCCACTGGGTCGACGGATCGAGCACGCCTGGGTCGCCGTGCGCTATCGCGACGTCTTCACGGAGCTCAAGGAAGGCGTGCGGGAGACCGACGCGCTCTTCCGCCGCCTCTCGGAGCTGTGCCGCTCCGTCGAGAGCCACGCGCCTCCCGGGCTGGTCTCGGGAATCACCGCCGTCGTGCGGCGCACGGCCGAGGCGGTCCGGCGAGTGGAGGGCGAGCGGGGAAGCGTGCCGGGCGCGGACAGGAGGCTCCGCGGCGAGCTTCGGGAAGAGATCCGCGACGCCCTCGACGCGGCGGCGGAGCTGGACGCGCTCGCCGCCATGGCACGCGCCACCGCGGAGCTGGGCTGGACCCTGCCGGAGATCGTGGACCCGGAACCGGAACCGTTCCTCCTCGACGCCACCGGCGTGTACCATCCGTTCGTGACGAGCCCGGTCTCCAACCCGGCGCGTCTCACCGGGGGCGAGCCGATGGTCTTCCTCACGGGCCCGAACATGGCGGGGAAGACCACGTACCTGCGCAGCGTGGCGCTGGTCGTCTTCCTGGCCCAGGTGGGCATGGGCGTGCCGGCGACGCATGTGCGCCTGACGCCGGTGGAAGCGCTGTTCACCAGCCTGAACCCGGCGGACGACCTGAAGGCGGGGCTCAGCTACTTCCTGGCCGAGGTCATGAGGGTCAAGGCCGCGGCCACGCTCCTCGCGGAAGGCAGCCGGGCGCTCGTCCTGTTCGACGAGGTATTCAAGGGCACGAACGTCAAGGACGCGCTCGAGGCCTCGGCGGAGGTCATCCTGGGGTTCGCCCGGGCGCCGCGGAGCGGCTTCGTCTTCTCCTCGCACCTGTCGGAGCTCGTCGAGGTCCTCCGATCGAACCCGAAGATCCGGTTCTGCTACTTCGACGGCGAGATCGTGAAGGACGCCCCGCACTACGGGTACGAGCTCAGGGAAGGGGTGTCGGACAAGCGCTTCGGTCTGCTCCTGCTTCGACGAGCCGGCATTCCGGAGCTGATCGACAGGATCCGTGGGCAGGGGTCGCCGCACGCATGAGCGTTCCGGAGCCGACGGCGGTGCGACAGCGGAGGCCCGGTGCGAGTCACCGGAAGCCGGTGCGAAGCCGATGACGACGGGGTCTGAGGTCGACATCCGACGGGTACCGACGGCCGAGGTGGGGTCTGTGATCGACGTGATGTGCGAGGCGTTCGCGGACTACCCTGTCATGCGCTTCGTCATCGGGAGCGAAGCGGAGGACTACCCGCGCCGCCTGCAGCGGCTGGTCGGGTTCTTCGTGATGGCCCGGGCACTGCGCAACGAGCCGCTCCTGGCGGCGGTGCGGGCGGACGAAGCCCTGGCGGCGGCGACCGTGTCCTTTCCCGGTGGCAATAGCCCACCCGAGCTGGCGGGCCTGAGGGAGGAGGTGTGGCGGGAGCTCGGTGCGGACGCCCGGGCGAGGTACGAGGCGTGTGGCGAAGCCTGGGCGCCGCTGGGCGTGGAAGTCCCGCACGTCCATCTCAACATGATCGGCGTTCGCCCTCGGTTCCGCGGCCGGGGGCTGGCACGACGGCTCCTGGAGGCGGTCCAGGATCTGTCGCGAGCGACCCCCGGATCGCAGGGCGTGACCCTGACCACGGAGAGCCCGGGCAACGTGGCGTTCTACGAACGCGCCGGCTACGAGGTGGTGGGCTACGTCCGGGTCGCGCCGGGGCTGGAGAGCTGGGGCATGTTCCGGCCGAACCGACCATCCGCATGAGTGACGACGTCGAGCGACGCCTCCTGGTCACCATCGACGAAGCGGCCGACGAGATGGTCGACTTCGTGCGTGCCCTCGTCGCAGTCCCGACGGAGAACCCGCCGGGCGCGTCCTACGCCGAGTGCGTCTCGTTGCTCGAGGAGCAGGTGACGGGTCTCGGGCTACGCGCGGAACGCGTGGAGCTGTCTCCGACGCGCACGAAGGGGCTCAAGGACGATGTCGAGACGCGACGGACCTCCTTCTCCATCCGCCCCGATGCCGCGAGAGCCTCGATCCTCATGTTGGGTGGAGAGGTGCGCGGGGGGCATCAGTTCAACGTCGTGCCGGACCGCTTCTCCTTCACCGTGGAGCGCCGCTTCAACCCGGAGGAGGACCTGGAGGTGGAGCGCGCCCGCCTCCTGGACGCGGTTCGGCAAGCGGTGCCTCCGGGGGTGGACGTCGACGTAGAAAGCCTCCAGGAGGCCGCGTCGAGCGGGGTCGCCGGAGACGAGCCGCTCGTCCGCTCGCTGAGCTCGGTGGTCGAAGAGCGCGCGGGCCATCTGCCCGCGTGCGGGCTGTGTCCCGGGCTCCTGGAGACGCGCTTCTACGCCGGGGTCGGCGTTCCGGCAGTGGCCTACGGGCCCGGAGATCTCGAAGTGGCTCACGGACCCGACGAGAGCGTGGCGCTCGAGCGCGTGTTCGAGTGCGCCGGAATCTACGCGCTGACGGCCTGGCGCGTGCTTCAGGGGAGGTGACGGCCTTCGTTGCGGTGGCGCTCACCGGGCGTGATTGTTCAGGATCCACGCAGGATCCATCGGGAACCCCAGCCATGACCGACCGACGCGACAGCTGGACCGGAGCCCCGGCCGTACGACGGCCTCCGGTCCAGACATCCGGGATCGTGGTCGCCCACCTGTCGGCGATCCGGGAGATCCCCATCGAGATCGGCCCCGACCAGCTCATGCGGGCGGTGCGGCTCTTCCAGCCGTATCGAGACGGGGCGCCCCAGGTCAAGCTGGAGGAGCACGAAGTCAGCTGGCGGGACCGCGGCGGACTCCGATTCGCGGTCACCTCCGGAGGAGGGATCACCGAGATCCGCGTGTTCGCCTCGAAGCTCCTCCTCCGCAGAGGGCGATGGATCGGGTGGGTCAAGGCGGCGGCGGATCGACTGGAGACGCTCATCCTCCTGGTGGCGACGCAGGACGAGCGGACCGACGGAGGGCGACCTGGCGGACACGAGCCGGATTGAGGTCCGGCGGGCCGAGCTCGGGGAGATCGCCGGCCTGCGTGCCTTCTATCGGGAGGGCGCGCGCTGTCAGATCGTGCGTGACTCCATCCTCCCCCGCCGACTGGCCGATCCCTGGATCGTGATCCGCGGCGGGAGCGCCGTCGCCTACGGCGGTGTGTGGAACCGTCACTTCGAGGGCCGCGTCATGGAGTTCTACGCCGTGCCCCGATCCAGCGTCGACCCTGAGCGCGGCCTGCGTGAGCTCGTGGCGGCGAGCGGAGCCACGCACATGGAAGCACAGACGAACATGGCGGCCATGCTGCGCCTGATCAGGGAGTGCGCGACGGACATCTCGGAGGAGAAGCTCCTCTTCGAGGACGGCGCACGCGCCAGGCTCACCTGCCCGGAGGCCACGTTTCGCAGACGGAGGGGGGAGGACGAGGCGCCCGACGGAGAATGGGTCGTGAGCATCGGCGGCGACGTCGTCGCCGGCGGTGGCGTGCTCACCCACTACAATCGCCCGTACGGGGACCTGTACCTGGAGGTCCGGGAGGACTTCCGGGGAAGGGGCGTCGGCAGCTACATGGTCCAGGAGCTAAGGCGCGTCGCCCGCGAAGCGGGATACGTGCCCGCCGCCCGGTGCGCGCCGGAGAACGAGGCGTCACGGCGCACGCTCGAGCGAGGCGGGTTGGTCGCCTGCGGCTCGCTACTCGCGGGCCGCGTCCTCGCGGCCGGCTGAGGACGGCAGCACGCCGACTGCGTCGGGCGTACCTTGCCGCGCTGGACCGCGATCGGCATGGTGGGACGCTCCCGTGCTCGCGAGCCTGCGGGATCTGCCCCCTTCTCCGGACGAGCGAACGTGCCATCCGAAGCCTTCAGGATCGCGGCGGTGCAGGCGTCCTCCGTGTTCCTCGACGTGGACGCGACGGTCGACAAGGCCTGCCGCCTGATCGAAGAGGCGGGACGGGAGGGAGCCTCGCTCGCGGTGTTCCCGGAGGCGTTCGTCGCCGGCTATCCACTGTGGGTGTGGTTCATTCCTCCCGGCCACACGCACCCCCTGCGGGCCCTGTACACCGAGCTCCATCGGAACTCGATCACGATACCGGGTCCCGAAACGAGTCGCCTGGGGGAGGCGGCGGCGGACAGCGGCGTGACGGTCGCCATCGGCGTGAACGAGAGGAACACCGAGGCCAGCGACTCGACGCTGTACAACACGCTGCTGTACCTCGGTGCCGACGGGAAGGTGTTGGGAAAGCACCGCAAGCTGATTCCGACCGCGGGGGAGAGGCTCGTGTGGGGGTACGGAGCGGAGGGTGATCTCGAAGTCCACGACCTCCCGTTCGGTCGCCTCGGCGGCCTGCTCTGCTGGGAGAACTACATGCCGCTCGCCAGGTATGCGCTGGCCGCGCAGGGCGAGCAGATCCACGTCGCGCCGACGTGGGATCGGGGTGAGCCGTGGATCTCGTCCATGCGGCACATCGCCAAGGAGGGGCGATGCTTCGTCGTCGGCGCCTGCCAGGCGGTGCACAAGGAGGACATCCCCGACACGCTCGAGTTCAAGGAGGCCTACCTCGCAGGCGTGGACGGGTGGATCAATCCGGGCCTCAGCCTGATCGTGGATCCCGACGGGAAGATCGTCGCCGGACCGCTGGAAGCCGAGGAGGGGATCCTCTACGCCGACGTCGAGCCGCATCAGCTGGTGGGTCCCAGGTGGCAGCTCGACATCGCGGGACATTACGCGCGCCCCGACATCTTCGAGCTCAAGATGCACCGGCGGGGGCGGCCGTTCCTGGCCGTCGTCGGGGAGCCGGTCGAAGAGGACGACTCCAGCACGACCACACCCGCCGATCGAGGCGACGCGTAGCCGCATCCATTCCAACGCACGGGAGGTGTACCATGGACGTGCGCGAGGCGCAGCGGGAGGTCCGCAAGACGTTTCGTGGTGGCTTCATGGGCCAGCTGGTCTCCGGCGTGCTGTGGTTGGGGTCCGCGGCCCTCGGGACCTGGGGAACGCCGCGGCAGGCCATCCTGCTCCTGGTCGTCGGCGGGTTGTTCATCTTCCCGCTCACGCAGCTCGGTCTC
>Ga0315556_1000789_pt1 | contig 19818 bp, 18 predicted proteins | sample SalMarSW160310MG_FD_202112 | JGI IMG/M metagenome (GOLD analysis project Ga0315556, IMG submission 202112) | Salt marsh sediment microbial communities from the Plum Island Ecosystem LTER, Massachusetts, United States - Salt Marsh Sediment SW1603-10 ...
AAACAACAGATGATTGTGTTGGCAAACTTTTAAAAATAATTGATGAAACCAAAGGAATTGCTCTGATCACAGCAGATCACGGAAATTCTGATGAAATGTATACAGAAAAAAATGGAGTAAAAACTCCCAAAACTTCGCATACATTGAACCCTGTTCCATTTATTATTTATGATCCCGGGTATAATAATGAATATGAAATGGCCGATGTTAAAAACCCCGGTCTGACAAATATTGCCGCAACAATTCTTAACTTGTTAGGCTATGAGAAAGTTGAAGATTATGAGGAATCGTTGATTAAGTTTAATAAGTAGCATTAGTATAAAATTTTTGGTGTGAAATTACCGTATTATTATAGAAAAAATACCCTTGTTTTTGTTACTCGTTTTATTCATATTTTTTTGTAATTTTAACCTAATAAATCCAGTGAATTTACGGAGTTGAAATTTGATTTCTAAAAGGGTATTTCTCCTTTCTTTATCAATTATTCTCATTGCATTTCAGATCCATGCACAAACAACTATTGCCAAATACGCAGGCGAATTTTTAGCCATTGGTGTTGGTGGCCGCGCACTTGGAATGGGCGGTGCTTATGTTGCTGCTGCTAATGATGTGACTGCGGGTTATTATAACCCAGCCGGATTAATTAATATAAATTATCCTGAAATTTCTTTAATGCACGAGGAAAGATTCGGCTCACTTGTAAATTATGATTATGCGGCAGTCGCCATTCCTTACGGTACAGATATGAGCCTTGGTTTGAGCGTTATACGTCTTGCTGTTGATGGCATACCTGATACAAGAAATGCTCTGGTTGATGCTAACGGCGATGGCACTCTTAATATTCTTAATGATAGATTAGATTACAGCAAGATTACTGAATTTAGTAACCAGGATTGGGCAATTTATTTATCTTTTGCAAAAAAAATGTCGGATGAGTTTAGCTATGGTGCGAGTGTTAAAATTATAAGAGAAACGCTTGCCGAATATGGAGCAACCGGAATTGGCTTCGATGTAGGCGCTCAATATAGACCAATGGATAATTTAATGCTTGGTGCAAATATTCAGGATGTTACTACAACTTTAGTTGCCTGGAGTACAGGAAGGAATGAATTAATTTCCCCGACAGTTAAAGTTGGCGGCGCATATAAATTTGAATTTCTTGGCGGTACTTTTATGCCTGCCGTGGATATTGACGTAAGATTTGAAGACAGGCAGTATGCAGCTAATTTTTATATTGGCCCTATCAGCTTTGACAGGCATGTTGGAATAGAATACAATTTTAAAAATATTTTTATGATCAGAGGTGGATATAATGATGTTAACCAGTTTACCATTGGGGCTGGGGTAAAGTTACCCAAGCTTAATATTGATTATTCATTTGCAAGATTTAACGGTTCCGCTGATGAAAATCTTCCTGATACCCATCGTATTTCACTAATTCTTACCCTGGAACAACCTAAATTTTTAAGGGATGGATTATAATAAATTTTAATTTTTCTCTAAGCTCAAATAATCTTCAATTACTTGCCGCAAAGTATTATTGCTAACTGGTTTTGTTATAAACTCATCAATGCCTGCAGAAAATGCATTTTTCTCATCTGCCTTTCGGGTATGAGCAGTTAAACAGATGACAGGAATATTATTATACCCTGGATGTTTTTTTATATCTCTAGTTAATTCCAACCCGTTCTTATTACCGTTAAGAGAGATATCCATTATTATCAGATCAATTTTTTTTAGAGAAAATTATGATTTACGATTTCTTTACAAGCACATCGATTTGATTCTTAAGTGTTTCCTTTTGTTGTAAGCCAATATAAGAAGTAATAATTTTTCCTTTTTGATCGATTATGAATGTTGTGGGAATAGATTGTATGTTACCATATTTTTGTACTACTTCATTATCGCCATAAACTACTTTATAGTTTATTCCATATTGTTTCATAAATGGTACAACATCACTTTTTGAATCAGTATCGAGTGAAATGCCAATAACAGCAAGATTTTTTTTATACGTTTTTTGTAATTCAACCAGGTCAGGTATTCCTCTTCTGCAAGGTGGACACCAGGTAGCCCAAAAATCTAGTATAACTACTTTGCCGCGGTAATCTGATAATTTAGTTTGATTTCCCTGTGTGTCAGTTAAAACAAAATCTGGTGCCAATTCTTTACTTGAACTGCTTGTACTAGTGGATGCAGTAGCGGCATACTGAGTATTAGCATTTGAGTTGTCCTTAGTAGTAGCTTGTTCATCACTTACATTCTTATTCTGACATCCAATTAAAATAAATGAAAAAAACAAGAATGTGGATAACATCAGTTTTCCCATATTTAAAAATCTGTAATTCATTATATTTCTCCGGTTTTTAGTAAGTCGGTTTTATTTTAGTCTTTCCTGTGCTACCTTCTGATCATAATTTGGAGGATAGGGTCCATGGTCCGGGACACTTCTCGTATTATTTATTATGAAAAAGATCAAAAGAATAATGACTATAATTATAGTCCACAAAGTATTTTTATGCTTCGGATGTATTAGATGCTTCTCCTCCTCTTTTGGTTTCCCATAAGTTCGATCTTTTTGCTTGTTTTTTTGTGCCATAATTAATCCATAAAAAGTGAAATTTAGTTAATAAAAGATAGTATTAATCTGTGAGTAATTAAAACTATTTAGGTTTGGGCTATGCAGTAGCGCCGCCACAGCTGGATCCGGCTCCGGCTGTGCAGCCGTAACAATGTTGTCCAGTTACAATTAGCCTGTTATTAAGTAGCCCTGTCTCAAAATCCTGAATATTTTTTGGGGAGCCATTTGTGAGAGGTAGTTCAAGCATCTGGTTAAAATCACAGTCGTAAAGCTGTCCATCCCAGCCAACGGATATAGTGTTTCTGCACATTACATTTAATGCTGCAGCAGGGTTAAACGCAGAAATAAGTTTGTTCATATAATTCATATAATTTCCTGACTCAATCAGGTAGTCAAGGAACCTGCTTATTGGGAGATTTGTGATAGTATATAAATTGTTAAAAACCAATCCAAATTTATTCCACAATTCGCGTTTGTAATCTTTTTCCAGTGATTCCTGTTTCGGAGGCAGGAAAGCACCTAATGGATTATAAACCAGGTTAAAAATAAGCCCGCTTTCATCTTTACCGTATCCCAATTCATTTAAAATTTTAATTGCCTGGATTGATTTGTCAAAAACTCCATCTCCTCTTTGTCTGTCGGTATTTGAAGCAGTGTAATAGGGAAGTGAAGAGATGATCTCAATATTGTTGTCAGCCAAAAATTTTGGGAAATCTTCAAATCCGTTTGAAACAAGAATTGTAAGATTAGATCGCACAATTATGTGACGATTAAGTCTTTTAATTTCTGAAATAAACCATTTGAAGTCAGGATTCATTTCCGGAGCTCCGCCTGTAAGATCCACAGTTTGAATGTTTGTTTTTGCCAGTGCATCAATACAGTACTGCATTGTTTCTCTGGTCATAATTTCTTTTCTGTCAGGACCCGCATCAACGTGACAGTGCTTACAAACCTGGTTACACATTTTTCCAATGTTGATCTGTATTATTCCTAACTCAATAGCAAATAGTTTGCTTTCCCCGGTTTCTTTAAACTTTTCTTCAAACCTGGCAAGGCCATCTGTCTGATTAATTATTTTCAGCTGTTCATTAGCAATTGCAAGACTTTCGCCAAAATCCTTCATGCTTTTATGACGCGCTTTTACCATAATTTTTTAATTTATTTTTGATAAGTTTAACCAATTACATAGTAAGTTTTTCGTGCACGTTCTTCATTTGTACGCCGTGAACAAGCGATGCTCCGCCTCTAATTGCACTTGCAACATGAACCGCTTCTGTCATCTGTTCAAGATTTGACCCTTTTTCGAGTGAAGCTTGTGTATATGCATCGATACAATATGGACATTGTACGGCGTGGGCTACTGCGAGTGCTATCAGTGCTTTTTCCCTTTCACTCAATGCTCCTTCTGCAAATACAGCTCCGTACCAATCAGAAAATTTCTTCCAAAGTTCAGGATTACCCTCCTCCATAGTGCCAAATTTCGGAAGATCCTCAGGCTTATAATATGTTTCCATTTTCCACACCATTTTTTTAAAGTGATTATTTCATTTCGAGATGAGTTAATAATAATGATCTTACTGCTGCTTTAAGAGAATAATTATTTTCATCGGAATATTTGGAAAGCCATTTCTTTATATCATTTTCTGTGTCAATATCAATGAATTCAGGTAGTATCGAATAACTTAAATTTAAAGCGTTAACTTTTTCTAAGGTTACACGCAGGACAGAATTGCTGCTCCACTCAATGCCTGTAAACAGGCTTCTATATAGTTTCTTCATTCCCAGCAGGTAATAACCTCCATCATTACTGGGGCCGATCACTACGTCAGAATTGTCAAGAGTCTGCATGGCTTTTCTTATAATATCTGAAGACATATCGGGAATATCTGTGCCAATAATAATAGTTTTAGTTGATCCTCTGTCGATAACTTTTTTAAATGCGTTGTACATCTTTTCACCGAGTTCGTTACCCTCCTGTGGCTCAAACAGAAATTCAGATCCTGCCCATTCTTTTATTTTTTTTCTCTCATCGTCTCCGTAGAAAAATAAATATGGAAATACGGAGTCTGTTTTTAACAATTCACGGAAAGTATGTTCAGCAAACATTGTATAAAGTTTAACAGCAAATTCATTCCCCATAGTTTTTGCAATTCTGGTTTTTACTTTACCTTCAACCGGGTATTTACAAAAAGTGATTACATTGTTTTCATCATTCATATTCAAAGGTAATTATAATTTGTACATATTATTGTTTTAGCTACAGAGGGAAATATAAGTATTTTTCAAAAACTTTTTGGCGATCAACGATCAATTACAAAATTTAATTTATTCCCTTAATCAGAATAATGGATAAACGCCCAACTTTCAACATCAAAATCGAAACAGGTTAAGTGGAATAATTCAGTCTCTGAACAATTCTGAAAAAATTGTTTTTAAAATTATTGTACTTGCCATTATAGTCCCTTTTAGTGTGCCTGTAACTTTTGATTTCCCGATCCTTTTTCTGTAATTGACCGGAATTTCTTTTATTCTTAATCTCTTTTTCACAGCTTTTATTTGCATTTCAACTGTCCAGCCGTACCATCTGTCTTTCATCCTTAATTTAATGAGATCATCAAATCTGATAGCTCTGAATGGGCCGAGGTCCGTATATTTTTGTCTCCAGAAAAGTTTTATTAAAAACCCGGCTACTATACTGCCAACTCTCGATTGCAAAGGGAGCGCTCCTTTTTCTCTTTTCCCAAGGATTCTGCTTCCAACAACAAAATCATATTGTTTACTTATTATAGGTTCAACTAGCAGATTTATCTCCTCCGGGTAATCGCTGTAATCACCATCCATAAAAACAATAACATCAATATTCTTATTGCTTAAATATTGAATACCTGTAAGGCAAGCAGCGCCATAACCGTGAAAATCTTCGTTAAGCACTGTGGCCCCAGCGTTTCTGGCTGTATCCGCAGTGCTATCAGTTGAATTATTATTAACAACAACTACTTCATTTGCAATGTTTCCGGGGATGGAAGACACAACTTTGCCAATTGATTGCTCTTCGTTAAAAGCAGGAATTATTACTCCGATATTCATTTATAATTTTTGTGAATGGGGAAATTATTTTTCTATCGAAAAGATGTGACCGCGATAACATTTTAGCTCAATATAAAGCCCTGCATTTTTAATCTCTTCAACTTTGCGAATGTATTTATCACCGGTCAAATGATCGGTTAAAGTTATTTTCGCTTTATCCGTTTCGGGGTCAAATATTATTCTACATTGCGATGCTGAATCAGAATAATTTATTACAACTATCCACATTTCGGATTCAAGTTTCCACAAAAAAGCAAACATATCCTCATATGAATTGTTACCTTCAGCGGCCGGATCGATTTCCAGTTTATAAAATTCACCCTCGGTAAATATTCTGCTATTAATTATAGGTAAAAGCTTGTTATAGAAATCGACTACTAGTTGTGTCGGTTTTTCGATTGGCTCTCGGCCAAGCTGTACAGGCAGTCTGATCTTCTTTCCCTCAAACTGCCCATCAAAGTATAACTTCATACCGGGTATTGTACTTATCAAAACAGCTGCAGCCAGTGAGCGCTGTGTGCCTAAGCTGACTATCGCTCTTTGCTCATCGTGGTTCTCCAAAAATCTTGCAGATTTTTCCTGGTAGGCAATATCTGCATTTAGATGTAATTTAACTTCTGAAATCTCATTTGATATCAGCCTGTCAGTAAGTTTTTTATCGTAGGTAAAGTCAAAACCGGCTTGTTGAAGATCCCATTCAAGATCCCAATAAGCTTCTGCTAGAAAAATGAAATCTTTTGATTTTTCCTTTACTCTTTTAATAGCAATATCCCAAAATTCCTTTTCGGGTGATTTATATTCTGATTTATTTAAAACTCCCAACCATGTATTTTTGAAAACATTATTAAGTGCAAGCATCGCCATATCGCATCGAACACCGTCACACTTCTCAGAGATATTTAATAATGTTTGAATCATAAATTCTTGCGTTTGCTGGTTGAAGTAATTCAATTGAACAGTGTCTGTCCAGGCAGGGAAAAACGGATCTCTTCCGTGAGCAAAGATGTCAGGTTTAGTTTCATCAGGTTTAAAAAATGTAGCCGGATCACTTTCGAGAGTTTCTGTATCTGCTTTCAGAAAAAGTTCCGGGTTTGATCTTATCAGTTTTGAGGCCGAACTGAAGTGATTCGGAACAAAATCTAAAACTAATTTCATCCCTGATTTATTTACCTGGTTTCTCAGAACTTCTAAGTCATCAGATGTTCCTAGTATTGGATTTACTTTGTAAACATCTATAGAAAAAGGTGAGCCTATAACATCTTCTTTCTTCCAGTCAGGTAATGCTTTATTGTATGCGGAGATCAGGGCTACAGAAAAACGGCTTTTCTCAATAACTTCAGGGGACGTTTTCCATATCCCCATCAACCAGATTACGTCTATTCCTTTATCAGCGAGTTTTTTGAAATAGTCATCAGGAATTTGGGAAAGCTTAACACCATCCCCAAAACGTTTAATCCAAACACGGGTGTTGATTTCAAAAAGTTTGGGATTCTTTAACATTGTTGATTACCTGATGATAAATAGTGAATAAAATAATATTATATGTTAGTAAATATAATTGGAAAAAATCAAAGCCTTGCAATCTTATAATTTTTCAGTGCAAAATAAATTTCCTGAGCGGCTGTTTTTAATACAGAAGCTATAGGTACAGCAAGCAGCATTCCTATCACACCCATCAACTGACTGCCTGCCAGTATCAATATTATTATCACTATCGGATGCATATCAACGCTTTTTGCAAAAACATAGGGTTGAACAAAACCATTATCTATTGCATACACGCCAAGCATAAGAGAAATAATAAACGGCACATGTGATAAATCACCGTACTGGATTATCGAAAAAATTATGGCAGGAACTCCGCCTATTATTGGCCCGAAGTAAGGTACAAGGTGTCCGAGTCCTGAAATAACTCCCAAAGGTAGTGCGTTATCGATACCTATAAAATAATATCCAAGCCCGCAAGATATTCCGACAAATGCCGCATCAAAAATCCATCCGCGAACGAACCTGCCAAGTTGTATGTTGACTTTCTTAAGTATCCAGTAAGTTACTTCAAAATATTTGTTCGGCATAACATGAATTATTCCTTTTTGAATAACTCTGCTGTCCTTCAATAAAAAGAAGGTTATAAATGGAACGATTATAAGAATAGCAACTATGGAAACAATGCTTGTAAAAATCGTTGATAACTGATCAACGGAGTTTAGCATTCCGGTTGAAATAAACTCTTCAATCTTTTTGGAGAGATCACCTATTTTGAAAAATGGAAGGTAGTAATGTATTTGTTTTTCAAAGCTGATAATCTGATCCTGAATTGAATATACCTGCAAAGCACCTATCAACTGATTTAACTGTGTGACAAATTTTGGTATAAAGAAAGAAGTTCCAAGGTACAAAAGAAAAGTTACTACTATAAATACTACAGCAGTTGCAGCTAATCTTGAGAAGCCTTCTTTTTCAAGTTGCTTTACAAAAGGATCAAAAATGAAAGCAAGTAAAATGGAAACAGCAATAATGACGAATAGAGTTGACAGGAGATAAATTAGATACAAAAATAAAATTACTCCAATCAGGAGTAAACTTAAGTAGCCGAAATTTTTAAAACTGCCGTCCATATAATCGATGTGCTAAGCGTATTAATAAACTTATAAACTAAAATCTTTATAAAATTATATAAAGAGCGAGTCAAAGAAAACTATTGACTAACAGCTTCCACTCTCCTGATAGCGGGAATTTCTCTCATTAGGGCTCTCTCAATTCCAGCACGTAGAGTCATTATAGACATTGGGCAGGAGCTGCATGCACCTGTCAGTCTAACTTTGATAATACTATCATCAGAAATTTCGATAAGCTCCACGTCGCCACTGTCTGCCTGAAGAAACGGCCTGATTGTTTCAAGTGCTTTTAAAACTTGTTCACTGGTTATATTCATATTTCTTTTTTATAAAAATTTATTTTTATTCATCGTCATCGAGTAAAATCTCGACCTTCGATTCAGGATTAGTATTTCTGATCTCAACCTGGTTTGCTAAATTTTTCGAAATTTCTAAAATCATTTTCTCATATTCTGAACCGGGTATATCATAAACTATTGGAATTCCTTTATCGCCGCCGATACGAATTCGTGGATCTATAGGCATTCCTCCTAAAAAAGGTACATTAAGTTCTTTTGATAGACTAACACCTCCGCCGGTTCCGAAAATATCATATTGTTTTCCTGTATCGGGCGCAATGAAGTAGCTCATATTTTCAACAACGCCGAGCACGGGTACGTTCACTCTTGTGAACATTTTTAGAGCTTTTCTTGCATCGATGAGCGAAACTTCCTGTGGAGTAGTAACAATTACAGCACCGGTAAGCGGCACAGTTTGAACAAGAGTAAGTTGAATGTCGCCGGTTCCCGGAGGCATATCGAAAATCAGGTAATCGAGTTCGCCCCACTCGACATCGGTCATAAATTGTTTTATAGCACCGCTTGCCATTGGTCCGCGCCAGATAACAGGCGCATTGTCGTCAACTAGCAAACCAATTGAAATTACTTTTATACCGTAGTTTTCCAGCGGGATCATTTTCATTGTGCTCTTATCTTGGTAAACTTTAGGTTTTTCTTTTAATCCGAGCATCAACGGAATGCTAGGGCCGTAAATATCCGCATCGATCAATCCCACCGAGGCGCCTTCTTTTGCAAGAGCAACAGCAAGATTTACCGCTACAGTACTTTTACCTACGCCGCCTTTGCCGCTTGCAACCGCAATGGTATTTTTAACTCCGGGTAACAGGGCGTCTTTTTTCTGGTCATTATGGGCTGTTACTTTACCCTGTATTTGCAGATTTATCTTATCTATAGCCGGTAATTCTTTTTTAAGGATATTCGAAATTTTATTCTTAATATCTTCGGTTATCTGACTTCCCGGAATCGGGATGGTAACTGTCAAATCCATTATATTATTATTTATTTTAAACTCATTAATAGAGTTTAATGTCAATAAATTTTTATTAACATTATGGTCGTCAATCTTTTTTAGAATATTCAGAACTTCACTTTTCGTCATATCGGGCATTTGATTTCCTTTATTGTTTCTACTGAAAAATTTCATTTTTAAACTTAACAAAAATAGATTTCAATATGAACGCAATTATTTGATTTAAGACGGCTTTAGTAATAAAATGGGAATTTTAATTTGTTCCTGATTTTGTAATAAGTTTTTCGGCGTGTTTCATCAGCCATTCCTGGCAGCTTAACTTCTCATCTTTGTTTTTTCCATTACTATTAATGCAATAAGTCATATCAGCGTTAAGCTTGCGCGCTTTAATATTATCCTGAAGCGAATGCTTGACAAGTGATCGCATCAATTCTGATTTTAAACTATCATCTTTGATAGGAAAGGCAATTTCCACTCTTCGGTCAAGATTTCTTTGCATCATATCGGCACTGCTAAGATATATTTCTTCTTCTCCACCATTATAGAAATAGTAGAGCCTGCTGTGCTCAAGAAACCTCCCGACTATACTTATTACTTTAATATTTTCACTTAAATTTTTAACGCCAGGCACAAGGCAGCATATTCCCCTGATAATCAGGTCTATTTTTACCCCGTTGTTGGAAGCTTCATAAAGTGAGCTGATAACCAACGGATCTACGAGAGCATTCATTTTAAAAATTAATTTCCCTTCTTTTCCGTTTTTTACATTCTCAATTTCACGCTGAATTTTAGAAATCATTACTTTGCGCATATTTATCGGGGCAACAATTAGTTTTTTAAAATCAGTTTGTCTGGAATACCCGGTTAAGTAATTAAACAGGTCTGAAACATCTGTGCAGATATCATTATCTTTTGTGAATAGACCAAGATCCGTGTAAATTTTTGCCGTGGTGGTATTATAGTTACCTGTGGATAAGTGAACGTACCTCTTTACACCATCGGATTCTCTGCGAACTACCATCGCCATCTTAGTGTGGGTTTTTAATCCAACCAGACCGTATACAACGTGTACTCCTACTTTCTCCAGTTCTCTCGCCCAAAAAATATTATTCTCTTCATCGAATCTTGCTTTTAGTTCAACAAGCACTGCAACCTGCTTTCCTCTTTCAGCGGCTTCAATTAAATATTTAATAATTGGTGAATCCGATCCGACACGGTAAAGTGTTTGTTTGATTGCAAGAACGTTCGGGTCTTTGGCTGCCTGCTTAATGAATTCAACAACAGGAGTAAACGAGTGATAAGGATGATGTAATAAAACATCCTGCTGGCTTATAATTGAAAAATAATCTTCTTCATCTTCAAACTCTTTTGAAATAACCGGGTAAAAGGGCTTCTCTTTTAACTGATGTAAAGGTAAATCGTAAAGAGAAATTGCGTCACTCAATCCAAGCGGGCCATCAAATACGTGTACGTCGTCTTTGGTTATCTGGAGATTTTCCATCAGCGTGTCAAGCATAAAATCGGGCATTTTATTTTCTACTTCCAGCCTGACAACGCTTCCGAATCTTCTCGCCCTGATATTTTCTTCGATAACACTCAACAGGTCATCAGCCTCATCTTCCTGAAGTTCGATATCAGTGTCACGTGTGATCCTGAACCTGTAAGCTTCGCCTGCTTCCATACCGGGGAAAAGCAAATTTAAATTTGCTTTGATAAGGTCGCCAAGCCAGATGAACTTAGCGCTGAAATTTCCGTTAGTCTGAATTTTTTTATCCGGATTAATAATTTTATCTATTTGCATTAACCTCGGGAGAATGTTCGGGACTTTCACTCTTGCAAAGTGAGTTTCGCCTTTCTGGTTTTTTACGAGTATTGCCAGGTTAAGGCTTAAATTTGAAATGTACGGGAAAGGTCTCCCGGGATCAAAAGCAAGTGGAGTTAATATCGGGTAAATTTCTTTTTTAAAATATTCCGTTAAGATTTGTTTTTCATTTTCAGGAAGTGAATCATATTGACAAATCTCTATTTTATTTTTTTTTAGTTCAGGGACAACATTGTTCAGCCAGAAATCCATTACTTTTTTGAGCATTGGCTGAAGAGCTTTTTCAATTTTCTGTAATTGTGAAATTGGAGTTAAACCGTCGATAGACGGTTCAAGTATATTTGCCACAATTTGTTCTTTTAATCCTGAAATACGGATCATGTAAAATTCATCCAAATTTGTGTGAAAAATTGAAATGAATTTTACCTTTTCAAGCAAGGGGAGTTCAGGATTCAGGGCTTCCTCAAGCACCCGCCTGTTGAATTCAACCCAGCTTAAATCCCTGTTAAAGAAGTTCTTAGGGTCGCTATATTTTTTTAATAATTCCTTATGTGACATAATTTTACTTGTAAAACAGGGGTTGAATATACAGGTTTTCGTGGTTACTTACAGCGGAATTTAGACGGGTGGAAAGATTTAATGGAATATTAATATTTATAGGATGAGCGAGTAATAGTGTAACCTTCGGGGTTTGTTGGTAACCCCGGAGGTTTTATGAAAAGTTATGCAGTGACTTTATCAGAAGTGTAAAGCTTTGTGAATTTTTTACCTTTCCTGTTTTTCCAGTTCCCTTTGTGATATGCATACCCCGCAATTAAAGGCATTGCAATTGTTGCTTCCGAATAGACCATTTGTTCGTAAGTTGTTTCAACTTTGCCCCAACTGCTAGCTTCTTTCAAAGTAGAACTTGAAAGCGCTCCGTCTCTTACGTCGGCTACAGTTATCTGGATAGCATATTTGTGCATTGCTGCTTCGCCGTCAAGAATATCAGCTGCAACAACAATGTCTTGTGTAAAGTTTTTCGGAACACCTCCACCTATCATAAAGATTCCTGTTTCTTTTGAAGCCTGTTTGATTTTTGTAAGTTCAAGAAAATCTTTTGCGGAATCTATTGAAACATGCTTGTCAAGATTTTTTGTCTGGTGAACAATAAACCCGAAACCAGCTGAACAATCTGAAAAAGCAGGAACAAAAATCGGAACGTTCTTTTTGTATGCAGTATAAATTACTGAATCATCTACCTTTGGTCCGCCGTTTTCATCGAGGTATTTTCCCATTTCACGGACAAGTTCTCTTGAAGAATGAGGACGGGGTTCGAGAGAGTTCCATATTTTCTCGGTTGTTTCGTCGCAGACTCTTAGTTCGTCTTCATCTATATACGTATCGTAAATTCTGTCGATAGCAAGATCTCTTAATTCATTATCATTATTGTTATAAGGGGTCCCTTTGTAATGTTTAAAACCAAGCGCTTCAAAGAAATCCTGATCGACCATAATTGCACCTGTCGAAACAATTGCGTCTACCATATTATTATTTACTAGATCAAAGACTACTTTCTTTAACCCCGCACTGAATAAACTTCCAGCAAGAGTTAGTATTACGCCACATTCAGTATCTTTTAACATCATATCGTAAATTCTTGCAGCGCGGTTTAAGTCACGTGCAGAGAATGCCATGTTTTCCATAGCATCAACCAGGGCAACCACATTATGTTTTTTAATATCTATATGTTCAATTACTTCTTTTAAGTAATCTTTTTTATTAGCCATTACTTTTTCCTTGCGTATAACAAAATTTTTATAAAAATAAGAGAAAATGAGCAAAAGGGAAATGAATATTCTATTATTATGTAATTACTTCTAAAATTGTTACGAAATATATAATTTATAAGGAAAGATACAATATGTCGATGAAATGAACACGTTTTCAGAACGTGTCGAAATTTCGAGAAAATATCGACAGGTAGTCCCTGATGGGAAAATATTTGTGTGTCATTCAAATGAAACAAAACACTATCTGTAACTAAAAAAACATCTTCGCTACTTTCAAAATCCCCTGTTTCCATGGAACTCTGTGAGAAACGCCGCTTTGGTTTCTGAAATCTTTTTCGTGTTCAAGATACCATTTGAAGTTTCTGATCAGCGCGTCTTTGTTTGAATATTTTGGCGAATAGCCCAAAATCTTTTCAGCCTTCTCTATTGATACAAATGAATCTTTCGAAGCAGTTTCATATACCCACTTGTAAAGAGGAGAAAGCTTGAATGCTTCTAAAATTTTCAATGCCCATATTATCGGCTTTTCAGGAAGGCCAACAATTTTTTTCCCGTGTCCTGCAAAATCGAGAACTGATTGGTAGTCTTCTTTCATTGTAGTAAATTCCTTCGCTCCTATATTGAATGTCTCGTTCACTTTATTTTTATCAAGAGTTGCACACAGGTAAATGGCGTCGCAGAGATCCTCAACATCCATTAGCTGATACCGGTTATTTCCGTTACCAATCATCGGGAAGCCTTTCCCGTCTTTTGCCCAGTCATAAAAAAGAGCAAAAACTCCGAGCCTTTCCGGGCCGACAAATGATTTTGGCCGGATTATTGGTACACACATAGTCCGTCTGTATTTTAAACATTCTTCTTCTGCTGCAATTTTTGATTTACCGTATGGGCCTACCCCGTCCAGCTTGTCATTTTCATAAAGCGGGTGGTGATCCGGGATTCCGTAAACTGCTGTAGAAGATATATGAATAAATCTCTGGACTTTATTTTCTTTTGATGCCTCTAAGAGATTTTTTGTTCCTTCAATATCAGTTGAAAAAATGTCCTCTGCTTTATAAAGTGGCAAAGCTGCTGCTGTATGAATCACAATATCAACTTCCATTGTTGAAAGGTGAACAATTTGTTTGTCCCTTATATCTCCATTGATGACGGTTATTTTGTCTTTCATATCTTGATAATTAAATTCAGCTATGTCTAGTGAAACAACATCGTGTCCGCGTTCTTTTAAATACCTGACCAGATTTATTCCTAAAAATCCTGCACCCCCTGTAACCAAAATTTTCATTTAACGTCCTTTCAATATTCTACAAAAAACAAACTGAAAATTAATGATTTTAATAAAGCTATCAAATTAAAATCGACAACAGGTAGTTGATTTGAATCCTGAATAATCTATAACGCCTGTTTTCCATATAAAATTCCACAAATTGAATTTTACCTTATTCCAAACATTATCTATATTTGTTCAACTTAAAAATAAATTCAGAGGGTGATTTATGAAAGCATTAAAGGTCTCTTCACTTGTACTCGTAACATTATTTTTCTTTTCCCCGAAACATTTCTCACAAACCACTTTTGAAGGCAAAGTTGTAATTGAAACAACAAATGATGGTGAAACAAATACATTGAATTACTATTCGAAGGGGGAGATGGCCCGTTTTGATGTTAACTCGGCAAGGGGAGAAGCAAATATCATATTCGACAAAGAACATAAAAAGATGCTTATGGTAATGCCTACAATGAAAATGTATATGGAATTCCCGTTGGACATGGAATTGGGAGAAGACAATGGAAATAATACTGGAGATGAAAAATCTAATACGGATTTTGTAAAAACCAGCGAGACCAAAACTATTAACGGTTACAAGTGTGAAAAATGGGTAATAAAAGACGATGGCAAAACATCGGAAGCCTGGATGACAAAAGATTTGGGCGGTTTTATATTTTTCCAATCACCAATGGGCAAACAAGCAAAACAAAAATGGCAGGAGGATATTGAGAACAGTGGGTATTTCCCTATGCTTGTTGTTGAAAAGGATTCAGATGGAAAAGAAACCGGAAGATTTGAAGTAAAATCAGTTGAGAAGAAAAGCCTCGACGATTCCTTTTTTGCAGTTCCTGCTGGTTACAACCAGATGAAAATGCCTATGGGCGGACAGGGGAAGTAATGCAGAAATAATTTTTATCAATCCATACAGGCGGGTAAGAATATACTTGCATGTATGGATTTTTATTTGTCCGACCAATTATACGATGCCTTCTCATAAAGGCAGATGTTTTAAAAATATTGTTTTGATTATTTTTTTATGATATGTTTTATAAACTTTAACAAGCGTATAATTAAATACCATTGAAGCACAAAGCTTATCTTATATTATTTATCTTACTGAGTATCATCATTCAGAATTATACTTTCGCACAAAAACTGATATTCCATAATTATACAATGAAGGATAGAATGATATCAAACAATGTTCATTCTATCTGCCAGGATTCATCAGGATTTATATGGATTGGAACAGAAGAGGGACTCAGTATTTTTGACAGCAAATCATTTAAAAATCTTACAACTGAAGAGGGGTTATTATATAATAATGTACAGTTTATAACTGCAGATAAATTTAAAAAAAATTCGGTTTGGGTTAGTTACATAAAGGGCGGCTTAGATAGAATCAGCAATGGAAAGATTGAACACTTTTCAGAAATTTTACCTAAAGGAATGCTGAAAATTAATACGATTTTTCAGGATAGCGATAGTTTAGTTTGGTGCAGCACAGATACATCCTTTTTCGTAATTGAAAAAGGAGATATGGTAAAATTTAACACTAACCAAGAAATCAAAGGAGCACTGGCTTTTGGAGAAGATTCTTCAGGTAATATTTTGGTCTCCGCTAACAACGGTCTTTTTATCTATAATAAAATAAAGAAAAGATTTTTCAGGGATAACTCGCTTCCTCCAGGAGCATCAAGTAGAATTATTAGTATTTATACAGAAAACAACGGGACGGAATGGTTATTAACTGAAAAAGGACTCCTGGTTAAACGAACCAATAAAAGTATAAAATATAAAATGCTCTGGTCCGGTAGGTTCTACCGCGGCATAGTTTCTTCTCCTAATATTAATTTTATCTATGTCAATTCCGATAACGGGCTGCTTAAAATTAATAAACCAAACCTGAAAGTATCTGGTGTATTTACAGGGAAGACTGGTTTGCCGGGCAACAATATCAATTGTGCACTTATGGGTAGGGAAGGAATTTTATGGCTTGGGTTAAATGATAACGGTATATCAAAACTTGTTTATCCGAATCTATATGTTTTTACTCTTAAAAAATATTACACATCTTCAGTTATTGATAATAATTCGCATATTTGGATTACAACCGCAAATGGATTAAGAGAAATTTGGAAGGCAAATAATGATTCCTGGCAAGTTTTTGATCATCCTATTTCGAAGGTTGTTAATCAGCCGCAAAACACTTCTTTGTCTTATGATAGTAGTAACCTTATGCTTACGCTTGAACAGGGGGAGATCCTTGAATATTATATAAAGAATAATCATCCCTTATCGGAATTACCTTCAAACTTATATTTTAAAAATGTAATTGATCTTTCCGGCAAATATAAATTTGCTGCAATCTTTAAAAGTATTGAAGATAGATATGGAAATATCTGGGCAAGCGCATTGGATCTGGGTGTTATCGTAATAAACAAAAACAGAAAGGTAATTAGAATTTATAATGATCAAAACGGAATGCCTGATAACTCAGTCAGGTGCATTTATCAGGACTCATCCGGTAATTTTTGGTTCGGCGGCTATGATAATGGGCTGGCGTATTTTTCTAAGGATAAAATACTCAAAGACCTGGGAATGAAGTATAATCCAGCCAACATAAAAGTAAAATTATTTACAACTAAGGACGGGCTTCCTGACAATTCAATAAGAAAAGTAATTGAAGATTCTTTTGGCAATATAATTATCGGGTCGCGTTACGGAGGTCTTGCAGTTTATAACAACGGAAATATAAAAAAAATAACCAAGTCCGAAGGATTAATAAGTAATGGCATTTGGGATATTGCAAATGATGGAGACAGGGGAATCTGGATTGTTACACAGGCTGGTATACAAAGATTAAAAAAAGATTTTATCCCGTCATACGAACTGAATGAAGAAGTTACAAACAATCCGTATTATACTGTTGCAGTAAAAAATAACCTGGTTACATTTTCGAGCAAAACGAGCCTTTACCTGTATGAAAGAAAGTCTGGCCATGAACACGTTCCTCCTTCAATTTATTTTACAGAAATTTTAGTCAATGGGAAGGCTTATAATTTAAAGAATGAAGAGACTCTAACAAGCGAACAAAATAATATAACGTTTGACTTTACGGGAATCAGCAATATAGAAGATCAGAATACTTCTTATAATTACAGAATGCTTAATATCGACAAACACTGGCATAATTTAAGTAATAAAAGCTCGGTAACTTATGCGTCATTAAAACCGGGTAAATATACGTTCCAGGTTAACGCAGTGAATTCAAATAATATTTCCAGTTTTTCTCCGGCATCTATTCGTTTTGTAATATCCCAGCCTTTCTATCTTGAATGGTGGTTTATTTCTGGCTGGGTTTTATTAATACTTGTATGTGGTTATCTATATATATACTACAGAAATAAAAGAAAACTTGAGATCGAAAAGATCAGGATGAAAATTGCAGGAGACTTGCATGACGAGATTGGTTCAGGTCTTACGAAAATAGCGATACTTTCGGAGCATGCTTTAAAGGAGCAGGAAGAACCAAAATCAGGAGTTAATAAACATGAAAGTATGTCTGCAAACAATTCAATTAACCGGGTTGGTAAAATAGCCAGAGACCTTGTTGATCAGATGATAGATGTTATCTGGTCTATTGATCCGAAGTATGATACATTAAAGGACTTTGTTTTCAGCTTTAAGAATTTTGCTTATGAAACCTGTGAAGCAAAAAATATAGAGTTGTTGATCAGTACTGATAATATTGAGAATGTAAAAGTAAATTCACAGATCAAAAGGAATCTTCAGCTTATTGCAAAAGAAGCTTTAAACAATGCCATAAAATATTCAGAGTGTAAAAAAATCACGTTTCATCTTGAAGTTAAAAACAGAAACATCATTTTAACAATTGCGGATGACGGGAAAGGGTTTGCCAGGAATGAAATTATTCCTGGGAAAGGTTTGTTAAATATTGAAAAAAATACGGCTGAAATTTCCGGAAAGTGTTCAATTGAAACCTCGCCGGGAAAGAGAACCAAAATAAAAATCATATTTCCTGTGCAAAAGTAAAACTACCCAAATGATTAGTTGAAGGTTTGATTTATATAATTGATAATTGGGTAAAACGTAGAGAGAAAATTTTAAAGTGGAAATAAAAGATATAATAAGAGTCGCAATTCTTGATGATGATAAAGATTTCAGGGAAATTTTTTCCGACCTTCTAAACAAATCCAATGGATTTAAATGTGTTGGCGCATACCAGGATTACAAAGAAGTATTGGGAAAAATAGAAAATGATCTCCCTGATATTTTATTGCTGGATATTGAAATGCCTGGTAAGTCCGGAATAGAAACTTTAAAAGAGTTAAAAAACATTTATCCTAATGTTCAGGTTATGATGCTTACTGTTTACAGCGACAGTGAAAAAATCTTCCAGTCACTGCGTGGTGGAGCTGTTGGCTATTTGCTGAAAAAGAGCCCCACAACAAAATTGCTTGAAGCGATCCGCGAAGCTTATGAGGGAGGGGCGCCATTTTCAGGGGAAGTTGCAAGAAAAGTTCTGGAATATTTTCAAACTCCTGCCGAAAAAATTAACCAGTCATTATTATCTGATAGAGAAAAAGAAGTGCTCGAAGCATTAATTGAAGGACACAGCACAAAGGCAATTGCTGAAAAGCTATTTGTAAGCTATCACACTATCAGATTCCATCTCCATAATATTTATATAAAGTTACACGTAAATTCCCGCGCTGAAGCAGTAGCTAAAGCAATAAAAAATAAAATAGTATAAATTCTCTTCTCTCCAAAACTAATCAAATGATTAGTTGATTACACTGCTATCACATTTTAAGTTATTACAGTTCCTAAAGTAAAAATAAAGGACGGTAATTATATCTGGCAATAGAAGGAAGGATAAATTTATGTATAAGAAATCATCTTATTATATTGTGTTAAATATTCTTACTTTATTCATTTTTCTAGCTTTTAGTGTGGAAGCACAAATACCAAATGCAGGCTTTGAAAACTGGACAAATGGAAATCCCGATAACTGGAGCACCTCTAATAATTCTCAATTTTCAAATGTAACTCAATCCACAGATGCACATTCAGGTTCTTATTCGGCAAAAGGGGCGGTTGCTACAATAAGCGGATTTAATATTCCACCCGCGCTTTTAGATAAATTTGCTTTTACCAGCAGGCCATCTGAGCTTACCGGTTATTATAAATTTACTTCTTCCAGCTCTGATACATTGATTGTTTTAGTAGCATTGTATAAAAATAATTATGGAATAGGAGCAGGGATATTCCGCACTGCAACAAGTGTTAGTTCTTATACTCAATTTACAGCCTCAATTGTTTACGATACCACTATC
>Ga0315556_1000792_pt1 | contig 19779 bp, 22 predicted proteins | sample SalMarSW160310MG_FD_202112 | JGI IMG/M metagenome (GOLD analysis project Ga0315556, IMG submission 202112) | Salt marsh sediment microbial communities from the Plum Island Ecosystem LTER, Massachusetts, United States - Salt Marsh Sediment SW1603-10 ...
TACCACAATCCCGAAAATCTCCAGGTCGCCCTTCGGGCGTATCACCGGGTAAGCCGGGTTCGCCGGCTTCAGAATGAATTGTCCTTTTTCCTTGCCCAGGGTTTTCAGGGTGAATTCGTTGTCGACGATAGCAATCACCATGTCGCCGACGTTGGCCGGGCCGCGCTTTTCCACCACCACTACATCGTCCGGCACGATGCCGGCGTCTATCATCGAATCGCCTTTCACCGTCACCAGCACGGTGTGCGACGGGGATGCGATCAGGTATTCGTCAATGCTGAGCGTATCATAGGACATGTCCCCCGCCGCGCTAGGCAGGCCGGCACGCACGCTGTCGTAGATGGGCCGTTCGAAGAAGCGTTTTCCGGGTTTGAGGCGTTTTTCCGCGGTGGATTCCAGGTAGCCCTGCAGCTTGAGCCTGGCCACCAGCGCCATCACCGGCGACTTGGACTTCAGGCCGAGCAGGGTCATGATGGTGGAATACGGCGGCAGCACGCCGTGGTCGGCGTAGTAGTCGCGCAGCTTGGCCAGATAGATATCGTCGCGGTTCTCCATGGATACAACAATAATGGAACGAACGTTCCATTGTCAACCGCTTCCAGAAAACAGTCCTACATTCCCCTTCCGAGTATTGCCACGGCAAACGTCAGAATTCCCAGCACCAGATTCAATGCGACCAGTTTGCGGATTCCAACCAGGGTTTCCCCGGCTTGCTTCCATTCTTGCCTGGAAACGTTCAGGTTGAACCTCACATACAGCCTGAAGAACAGAAAAACAAACACCACTAGCATGGCCATTCCCAACGCCAGCATGAGGTGGATATAAGTTGGCACGTGCAACAGGCCGCCAAATAGATATACCATGTAGAAACCGGTGACCAGCAGCAAATAGACCAGCAGCCATACCCAGTTGAAGAACCGCTTGAATACACTGTTCCACAATTTCAGCCGTTCCGGCGGTTGCAGCACCTCGGTGGCCGTCGGTCGCAGCACCATGTAGGCGAAGAACATCCCGCCGACCCAAAGCATCACGGCAAGCACATGTATCAGCTTGTAGAACACCATCACTACTCTCCCTGCAACAGATCGCGCACCGGACGAAAGCTCCGGCGATGCTCGCACGATACGCCATGCAGCCGCAACGCTTCAAGATGCGCGGCGGTCGGATAGCCCTTGTGCCCGTCGAAACCGTACTGCGGATAACGCTCGTGCAGCCGCAGCATGGCCGCGTCGCGCGCAGTCTTGGCCAGGATGGAGGCCGCGGAGATTTCCGCCACACTGCCGTCGCCCTTGACGATGGCGCGGCTGGGCAGGCCGGTGTCGGGACAATACAAACCGTCAACCAGCACTTCGTGCGGAACCACGGACAGCGCCTCAACGGCGCGGCGCATCGCCAGCAAGCTGGCACGCAGGATGTTGAGTTCGTCGATCTCGGCCGCAGAAGCCTGCGCAATCGCCCAGGCACTGGCATGTTGTTTGATCTCCAGCGCCAGCGCATCACGCCGCTTTTCGCTGAGCTTCTTGGAGTCAGCCAATCCGGCAATCGGATGAGCCTGATCGAGAATTACCGCCGCGGCATATACCGGCCCGGCCAGCGGCCCGCGCCCGGCTTCGTCCACACCGCAAACGATCAACGCAGTATTCATTCAGAACCTCTTGGCCACGGATGTACACCGATTAAAATGCGGACTGGGTTTTTATCCGTGAACATCCGTGTCAATCCGTGGCTAATTCAGAGGTTGGTTTATCGGCCAGGTACGGCAGCACCGCCTGTGCCGCCTTGTGTGCGGTGTCCTGTTTGAGCGTTGCGCGCATATCCTCGAAGCGTTCTTCCAGTTCGGCCACCGCCTGTTTGTCCTCAACCAGGTTGAGCAGCGCTTGAGCCAGATTTTCCGGCTTGGCGTCCTCTTGCAGCAATTCCGGCACGATGAATTTCCCGGCCATGATGTTGGGCAACCCAACATAAGGCTGGTAGCGCTTGCGCTGGGTCAGCCACCAGGACAGCGCAGGCACTCGATAGGTGATGATCATCGGGCGCTTGAGCAGCGCAGCCTCCAGCGTGGCAGTACCGGATGCCACCAGCACGCCGTCGGCCGCAATCATCGCATCCTGCGCATGGGCGAACAGCAGTTTGAGCGGCAGATCCTGAGCCTTGCAGTTATAGATTTCCTGTTCGAAAATGGCACGTGTTTCGCGGCTGGCCAGCGGCACCAGGAAGCGCGCATCCGGATATTTTTTCAGAATCAGTCTGGCGGTCTCGATGAACATTGCCGCAAGTTGCTTCACCTCGCTCTGGCGGCTGCCCGGCAGCAGCGCGAATACCTTGATCTGCTTGGGTAGCTGCATTTGCTCGCGCATTGCATCGCGGCTGGGCAGTTTGGCCAGCATGTCCGCCAGTGGGTGGCCGACATAGGTCACCGGTATACCTTCGCGCTGGTACAGCGGTACCTCGAATGGAAACAGTGCCAGCATGTGCGATACCGCACGCTTGATCTTGTGGATGCGCTCGCCGCGCCAGGCCCAGATCGAAGGGCTGACATAGTGCACAGTGGGTATGCCGCGGGCCTTCAGCGCCAGCTCGAGATCGAGGTTGAAATCTGGCGCGTCGACGCCGATGAACAGGTCCGGCGGCTCGGCCAAAAAGCGCTCGCGCAACTGGCGGCGGATGCCGACGATTTCGCGATAATGCTTCAACACTTCGACATAGCCGCGCACCGCGAGTTTTTCCATCGGGAATAACACCTGCATCCCCGCAGCCTGCATCTTCGGACCGCCGATGCCGATGAAGCGCACCTCCGGCATGTGCTGCTTGATTGCTGCCATCAGGTGGCTGCCGAGCAGATCGCCGGACGCTTCGCCGGCCACCATGCCGATGGTTTTGAGTCGCTGATTCACAAGCAAAACCTCAGCCACAGATGAACACGGATATACACAGATAAACCCCTTGCCGGAATTCGCTTCACCGCTCACCCTGAAAGTGGATATCCCCACCAAAAGCTTCCATCGAAAAATCCGTGTCCATCCGTGTCAATCAGTGGCTAATACATTAGTTAACGAGAGTCGTCTCAACGAACGATGCCGCGTTCCGAGCGGGCCAGGAATTCCGCCAGCAGATCGAGTTCCGGATGCTCTCCGGTCTGGGACCGGATTAGCTCCTTCGCTTCTTCCAGCGACAGTCCGGACTTGTACAGCGACTTGTAGGCGCGCTTGATGGCCATGATGGCGGGACTGCCGAAACCGCGCCGCTTCAGCCCTTCCGAATTGATGCCGTGCGGCGTCGCCGGATTGCCGGAAGCCGTGACATACGGCGGCAGATCCTGCAGCAGGATGCTACCCATGCCGGTGATCACGTGCGCGCCGATCTGGACGAACTGGTGCACTACGGTGAAGCCGCCGAGAATGGCATAGTCATCCACCAGCACGTGTCCGGCCAGTTGCGCGTTGTTGGCGAAGATGGTGTGGTTTCCGATCTGGCAATCGTGCGCCAGGTGCACATAGGCCATGATCCAGTTATTGTTGCCGACGCGCGTCACGCCGCCGTCCTGCAACGTCCCCAGGTTAAAGGTGCAGAATTCGCGGATGATGTTGTCGTCGCCGATCTCCAGCCGCGTCGGCTCGCCGGCGTATTTCTTGTCCTGCGGGATCGCACCCAGCGAGCTGAACTGGAAGATGTGGTTGTTCTGGCCGATGCGGGTGTGGCCGTCGATCACCACATGTGGGCCGACCAGGGTACCGGCACCTATCTCGACGTGTTCGCCGATTATGGTATAGGCGCCGACCTCGACGTCGTCCGCCAGTTTCGCATCCGGGTGTATGATGGCCGTCGGATGGCGCATTACTTTTCTCGCATGGTGCACATGATTTCTGCTTCCGCTGCCACCTGCCCGTCCACCTCGGCCACCGCCTTGAACTTCCACAGCCCGCGCACGTTGCGAGTCATTTCCACCTTGAGGATCAACTGGTCGCCGGGGCTGACCGGACGCTTGAAGCGCGCGCCGTCGATACCGACGAAGTAGTACACCATATTGTCGTCCGGCTTGCTGCCCAGACTCTTGAACGACAGTAGCGCCGCAGCCTGTGCCATCGCCTCGACGATCAGCACACCGGGCATCACCGGATGGTGCGGATAGTGGCCCGGGAAAAACGGTTCGTTCATACTGACGTTCTTCAGCGCAACAATCTCCTTGCCCGGCTCAACCGACAGCACGCGGTCCACCAACAGGAACGGGTAGCGGTGCGGCAGGTGCTGCAGGATTTCATGAATGTCCATTTGTGTACTCATTCGGCTTTCCCCTTCAATGCCTTGATTTCATGCTGCAAGACTTTAACCTTGTGTGCCAGTTCATCCAGGTGCCGCAAATGCGCCGCAGTCTTGCGCCACTCCTCGCTCCTGGCGAACGGAAAAATCCCGGCATAGCTGCCTGCTTCGCGTATGGATTTGCCGATCAGCGTAAACGCGGCGATTTCTACCTCATCGGCAATCTGCAAATGCCCCAGAATACCCGCACTGCCGCCGATGCGGCAGTAGCGCCCGATGCTGGTGCTGCCGGCGATGCCGACGCAACCGGCAATCGCGGTATGCGCACCGATGCGTACGTTATGGGCGACCTGGATCTGGTTGTCCAGCTTCACCCCCTCCTCGATCACGGTATCGTCCAGCGCACCGCGGTCGATGGTAGTGTTGGCACCGATTTCCACGTCGTCTCCAATCAACACCCGGCCGATCTGCGGAATTTTTAGCCAGCGTCCCTCATCCATCGCCATGCCGAAACCGTCGGCGCCGATTACGACCCCGGAATGTGCAATCAGGTTATTGCCGATCACGCAATCGTGATACACCACCACCCGGGGATAAAGACGCGCATTGCCGCCGACCACCGTCCCAGCGCCGATGCTACAGCCTTCCATAACGACGCATCCGGCACCGATCACCGCTCCCGCACCGATCGTCACATACGCACCGATATGGGCGGAGGGGTCGATCTGTGCGCCGTCGCCGATCACGGCGCTGGCGTGTATGCCGGGTTTAGCTTGCGGCAGCGGATTCAGTAGTGCGGAAACTTTGGCAAAATAGGCATACGGGTTGTCACACACGATACGCGGCAACGCAGTGGCATCGGCATCCGCCTCGCCCAGAATTACTGCACCGGCCTGGGTGGCGGCAAGCTGCGCACGGTATTTGCTGTTACTCAGGAACGAAATGTGCTGCTTCCCTGCGCTATCCAGTGTGGCGATCTGTCGCACCGTCGCCGCAGGATCACCCAGCAGGCGGCCGCCGAAACGCGCCGCAATATCCGCCAATCGGTAAGCTTGTTGCTCCATTCAGACTAGGGTGCAGCCGGCTTTTCTGCCGCGAGATATTTCAGGACCTGGTCGGTAATGTCGATCCTGGGATTGCGGTAAACCGCTTCCTGCAGGATGAGGTCGTATTTCTCGCTCACCGCGATCGACTGGATTGCCTTGTTGGCGCGCTGCAGCACCACCGCCAGTTCCTCGTTCTTGCGCAGGTTCAAGTCTTCGCGGAATTCGCGTTGCATGCGCTGCAGATCCATACTGGCACTCGACAGTTCGCGCTCCTTGTTGCGACGCTCGTCATCAGGCAACGTAGCGCCCTGCTTGTCCATAAGGTCCTGCATTTCCTTGACCTTCCTGGCCAGCTTCTTGATTTCCTGGTCACGCGAGGCGAACTCCTTCTCGATTTTCTTCTCCGCCTTGATTGCAGGAGCGGATTCGCGCAGGATGCGCTCAGTATCGACGTAACCAACGCGGAAATCCCCGGCAGCATGCGCGATCGGCAGCAAGCCCGCCACCAATATCGTCGCTAACAATATCCTTAAAGTATTCACGTCCGACTCCTTGCCAGATTCCTAGAACAGTGATCCCAGCGTGAACTGGAATTTCTGCAGCTTGTCTCCCGGCTTCTTGTTTAGCGGAAAACCCATGCTCAGCTTGAGCGGGCCGGCCGGTGACAGCCAGGCAACCGCCAGACCAGCCGAATAACGCATGCCCATTACATTAGGGTACACATTTTGCGTGGTCGTACCAAAAATTTCACCTGCATCGACAAAGGCACTCATGCGCACCGATTTTTCCTTGCTTAGCCCCGGCATCGGGAACATCAGCTCGGCATTGCCGACCAGGCGCTTATTGCCGCCGGTCGACAGCCCGGTCGAATCAACCGGTCCCAGCGAATTCGACTGATAACCGCGTACCGAACCTTCGCCGCCGGCATAAAAGTTCTTGAAGAACGGCAGTGGCTTGCTGCCATAACCGCCACCAACACCAGCCTGGCCGTTCAGCATCAGCGTGTAATCCTGACTGATCGGGAGAAAGTGCTGATACTGATAGTTCAGTTTGTAATATTTCAGGCCGTTCGCTACCGGCAGGCCGATTTCGGCAAATGCGCTCTGCATCGTACCCTGCGTAGTGTAAATCGCGCTATCCCGACTGTCCCGACTCCACCCTATCGTACCCATGTAGTTCTTGGTGGAATGACCGAAAGTATTGACGTAATCGATATAACGCTGCGGACTTTTTGCCGTCAATCCAATGGACGTATCCTCATAGGCCAAGCCATAGTGGATGGTGTCGTCCTCGCTGATTGGCACGCCGAAATTGACTCCCGCACCCAGCGTGGCGGATGTATACGGGCTAACCACATTGGTGGTAGTCGAATTGAAATTGCGCTTGTACAAATTGAATCCGCGGCTGACGCCATCCTTGGTGTAATACGGATTCCTGTAGGAAACCGAATATAGCGTGTTGACCCTGCTGGTATTGATTTGGGTCGACAGGAAGTTGCCGGAACCGAACAGGTTGGCTTGGCTAACGGCAGCGCTCAGCACAAGGCCCTCGCCACTGTTAACCCCGGCGCCCACCGAGAAATTTCCGGTGGGTTTTTCCTTTACCCCGACGTTAACATCGACCTGGTCACTGGTATCGGGCACCGCAGGCGTCTCGATATTGACCTCGCGGAAAAAGTCCAGCTTGTCCACGCGCTGCTTGGATTTCTTGATTTTGGAGGTATCGAACCATGCGCCCTCCATTTGTCGAAACTCGCGCCGGATGACTTCGTCTCTGGTCTTCGTGTTGCCGGAAACGTTAATGTGCCTCACGTAAACGCGCTGCCCCGGATCCACCGTGAAAGTGAATGCTACCTGGTGCTTTTCCTTGTTTATTTCCGGTATCGCATTGACGTTGGCGAAGGCGTAGCCGTCATCGCCAAGGCGATCTCCAATCCGCTTGGACGACTCGGTTAATGCCTTGCGCGAGAAAGTGTCACCCGCCTTCACCGATACCAGTTTGCGCATCTCATCATGCGGCAGGATTTTTTCCGGACCCGCGAACTTAACGCTGGAAACCGTGTATTTCGGTCCCTCCGAAATATTAAGCGTGATATAGACATCTTTCTTGTCCGGAGTGATCGAAACCTGCGTGGAATCGATGGAAAATTCAAGGTAGCCGGCATCCAGATAGTACGAGCGAAGTGTCTCCATATCCCCGGCCAGTTTCTGCTTGGAATACTGGTCGTTTTTGGAGATCCAGCTCAGCCAGTCCGAGGTGCTCAGCTTCATCATGTCCAGCAGGTCGCTTTCCTTGAAGACATGCGCACCAATGATATTGATCTGGCGAATTCTGGAATTTTCCCCTTCATTCACGTCGAACGATATGTCAACGCGGTTGCGCTCCAGTGGCGTTACCGTGGTCTTCACCGACACGCCATACTTGCCACCCGCGACATATTCGCGCTTGAGCTGCTGCTCAGCCTTAGCCAGGGCCGAACGGTCGAAAATGCGCCCTTGTACCAACCCAATATATTTCAGGTTATCGCGCAACTGGCTCTTGGGAAAACTCTTCACGCCGTTGATTTCGATGCTGGCCACTGCCGGCCGTTCTTTTACCAGCACCACCAGCACGCCCTGCTCCACTTCCAGGCGCACGTCCTTGAAGAAACCAGTGGCATACAGCGCATGCAGCGCGGTGTCTGCCTTGTCGTCGTCCATGGTATCGCCGACCTTCACCGGCAGGTAGCTGAACACGGTCCCGGCTTCGGTACGCTGGATGCCCTCGATGCGGATATCCTTGATGGTGAATGGTTCGATAGCTGCAGCAGAACCTGCATACAGCAGTGGAATCAGCACTGCCAATGTTTTTAATTTCATCTATGTATTAACCCAAAATCAGGCGGCTAATGTCGTTGTACAACGCAAAAGCCATCAAAGTGACGAGCAGCGCAACCCCCACGCTCTGTCCGATTTCCCATGCCTTTTCGGACACCGGGCTGCCCTTTACCAACTCGGCCGTATAATACAGCAAATGGCCGCCATCCAATAAGGGGATGGGCATCAGATTCAATACACCCAGGCTGATGCTGATCAGCGCCAGGAAACCCAGGTAGACCCCCATTCCCATCTGCGCCGATTGCCCGGCATAACTGGCTATTGTGATCGGCCCGGAAAGATTTTTCAGGGACACTTGGCCTGCCACCATCTTGCCCACCATTTCCAGGCTCACCGCCGCCGTCTCCCAGGTCTTGCGCAGCGCCTGTCCGAACGCGACAAACGGTGCATAGCGCACCTCGGTCAGCATCGCATCGAATGCCTGCCGGTCGATGTGCGGCGCGGCACCGATCTTGCCTACCTGCTTGCCATTTTCGCTCACCGCTTTCGGTGTGACATCGATCACCAGCCTGTTTGCACCACGTTGCACTTCCATTTGCAGCATACGGCCGGGGTGACTGCGTACCACCTTGACCAGTTCTTCCCAGCGGCTGAGGTCGCGGCCATCCACACGCAACACAAGATCGCCCTCAAGTATCCCGGCATGCTCTGCCGCACCGCCTGCCACCAGCTTGCCGATCTCCGGGCGTACCAGCGGCTGGTATGGCTGCAGGCCCAGCTTGTTCATGAAATCTCCGTCCAGGTCAGACGGCGCCAGCCGGCTCAGGTCCAGCGCATGCTGCCGCAACGTACCGTCCGGCAGGCGTCCCTCGACGTTGACCTCTCTGCCCTGCAAGGCCAGATCCAGCAAACTCCAGCGCAATTCCTGCCAGCTCGGAACAGTTCGCCCGTTGACGCTGACCACAGCTTCCTGCTCCTGCAAGCGCGCGGCAGCGGCAGGCGTTTGTGGCGGAATCTCCCCCAGTATTGGCTTCAGCCCCGGCACCCCATACATGAACATCAGCCAGTACAACACGACAGCCAGCAGCATGTTGGCCACCGGTCCGGCCGCCACGATCGCCATGCGCTGCCACACCGGCTTGCGGCTGAACGAGCGCGGCAATTCGTGCGCCGCAACCTCACCCTCGCGTTCATCCAGCATCTTGACGTAGCCACCCAGCGGAACGGCGGAAAGCGCCCACTCGGTCTCCCCCTTGCCGAAACGGCGGGAATAGAGGATCTTGCCGAACCCGACCGAGAAGCGCAGCACTTTTACATCGCACAGTCGCGCCACCGCGAAGTGTCCCAATTCATGGAACACCACCAGTACCGCAATCGCAACGACAAATGCCAATAACGTGGTCATGCCGCTGCCACCTCCGGCAACAGGGCGGCCGCCTTGTCGCGCGCCGCCGCATCCGCGGCCAGCACATCCTCCATCGTTTCAACCTGCGCCACCGGCAACGCTTCCAGCACCTGTTCGATCAGCCGCGGAATCGCAAGGAAAGGAATTTGTTTATTCAGGAATGCCGCCACCGCCACTTCATTCGCCGCATTCAGTATTGCCGGAGCGGTGCCCCCTGCGCGCAGCGCCTGGTAGGCCAGTGCCAGACAAGGAAAACGCTCGAAGTCAGGCGCCGTAAAATTCAGTTGTGCCACCTGGAACAGGTCGAGCGGTGCGACGCCGGCATCAATGCGTTCCGGGTATGCCAGCGCATAAGCGATCGGTGTGCGCATGTCAGGATTGCCGAGCTGCGCCAGCACCGAACCGTCGACGTACTGCACCAGCGAATGGATCACGCTCTGCGGATGTACCACCACCTGAATGTTGTCGGCCGGCGCATTGAACAGCCAGTGTGCCTCGATCACCTCCAGCCCCTTGTTCATCATGGTGGCCGAGTCCACCGAAATCTTCCTGCCCATATCCCAGTTTGGATGGGCGCAAGCCTGTTCCGGCGTGACGCTATGCAACTCGGACAAAGGCGTATTGCGGAACGGCCCACCTGAAGCGGTCAGCAGGATTTTGCTGATGCCGCCCGTAGCGAGGCTACCGCTGTAGTCGTGCGGCAGCGACTGGAAAATTGCGTTGTGTTCGCTGTCGATCGGCAGCAGCACTGCACCGCTCGCATGCACTGCATCCATGAACACGGCACCTGCCATTACCAGCGTTTCCTTGTTCGCCAGCAAAATCTTCTTGCCGGCGCGCGCTGCCGCCAGTGTCGGACGCAAGCCCGCCGCACCGACGATGGCCGCCATTACCGCATCCACCTCGGGTGCTGCGGAAACCTGTTCCAGCGCTTCCATACCGCACAGCACCTCGGTCGACAGGCCAGCATCTGCAACCCGGTTGCGCAACCTGTCAGCAGCAGCCTCATCCAGCAACACCGCATAGCGCGGAACAAACTGCCGGCACTGTTCGAACAGCAGTTCGTCCTGCCGGTTTGCGGTCAGCGCAAATATACGGAAACGTTCCGGATGGCGCGCCACCACATCCAGCGTGCTCTTGCCGATGCTGCCGGTGGAACCCAGTACTGCTAAATTCATCATCCCGTTCATGCCACCCTTTGCAACAACAACACCAGCGCCGCCAGCGGCAGCGTAGAAGTCAGGGCATCGATGCGGTCGAGCAGACCGCCGTGGCCCGGTAGCAGCGTGCCGCTGTCCTTGACGCCGGCCTGGCGCTTGATCGCGGACTCGAACAGGTCGCCGATCACCGACAGCGCCACCCACAGCCACGACATTACAACAGCTATGGGAAGTGCATATTTCGCGGATAGTCCGCTGCCCCATGCCGCCAGTGCCACATAAACCGATACACCCAGCACGGCCCCCGCCACGCCCTCCCAGGTTTTGCCCGGAGAAATCGCCGGTGCCAGCTTATGCCTGCCGAACCGACGTCCGGTGAAATAGGCCGCAATGTCCGCCATCCACACCAGCGCCATCACGCCCAGCAGCAGCCACGGACTGCTCGCGCGCAAGTCAATCAAGGCCAGCCCGGTCGGGATCAGCACTGCCCATCCCAGCAAGGCCATGGCCAGCGGGTTGCGCAACTGCCAGCCCCGCACCAGCCACAGCGGCACCAGCAGCAACCACAGCAGCGCGGACAAGCCATAGAACATCAAATGCAGCGGCTGCGCAAAATTTTCAACCTCGACGCACAACAGGCCGGCCATCAATACCAGCGTCAGCCACCAATAAGCCATCGCGCCGCGCTGATCCAGTCCTGACAGCCGGCCCCATTCCGATGCTCCCACCATCACGATGCCCAGCACCAGGATCGCCCAGCCCAGCTTGGGCAAGGCAAACAGCGCCGCCAGGAACAGCACCGCCAGGACAATGGCGGTGGCCACGCGCTGTTTAAGCACCCGCTTCCCTTTCTTCCGGTTGCGTTCCCTGCAATTGCTCGCTGGTCCGGCCGAAGCGGCGCTCGCGCTGCTGGTAGGAGGCGATGGCCGCTTCCAGTGCCGCGCGATCGAAAGCCGGCCACAGCGTATCGGTGAAATAAAGCTCGGTATAGGCCAGTTGCCACAGCAGGAAATTGCTGATGCGCTTCTCGCCGCCGGTGCGGATAAACAAATCGGGTTCCGGTGCATAGCTCATGGAAAGATACGGCTCCAGACTGGTCTCATCGAAGCTGTCGATCAGATCGGGATGGTCGCGCAACATCGCCTGCGTCGCCTGCATGATGTCCCAGCGTCCGCCGTAATTGGCGGCGACGGTCAGGGTCAGTGCGGTGTTATCTGCGGTTAATTGTTCCGCTTGCTCGATGTGGTGTATCAGGGCAACGTCAAAACGGCTGCGGTCACCGATGATTTTCAGGCGGATGTTGTTCTGGTGCAACTTGCTTACCTCACGCTGCAACATTTTCAGGAACAGTTGCATCAGGAACGAAACCTCATCTGCCGGACGGCGCCAGTTCTCACTGCTGAATGCAAACAGTGTCAGGTACTCCACCCCGAGGTCGTTGCAGGCTTTCACCACATCGCGCACGGTTTCCACACCGCGCTGGTGTCCCGCCACCCGCGGCAGGAAACGCTGCCGGGCCCAGCGCCCGTTGCCGTCCATGATCATCGCGATGTGACGCGGAATCTCGGGAGCCACCGGAATAGTGCGCGTAGAACTTTGAAATAGACCCACTTGGGCACCTTTACAATAAGGCTGGAGAAAACGCTGGCTGCGCTATGGAATGCAATCTGACTCAGACTGCCATCAGGTCTGCTTCCTTGGACTGCAGCGCCTTGTCGACCTCGGCCACAAAACGGTCGGTCAACTTCTGGATATCATCCTGCGCGCGGCGTTCCTCATCCTCGCTGACTTCCTTTTCCTTGAGCAATTTCTTCAATTGCTCGTTGGCATCGCGGCGCACGTTGCGCACCGCAACCCTGGCATTTTCGGCTTCGCTTTTGACCACCTTGATCAGGTCGCGGCGGCGCTCTTCGGTCAGCATCGGCATCGGCACACGAATCAGGTCACCGTTGGTGGCCGGGTTCAGTCCCAGGTCGGCATCGCGGATCGCCTTTTCCACCTGCCCCACCATGTTCTTTTCCCAAGGCTGTACGCCGATGGTGCGGGCATCGACCAAAGTCAGGTTGGCCACCTGGTTGATCGGCGTCGGGTTGCCGTAGTAATCCACGGTCACGTGATCGAGAATACCGGTATGCGCGCGCCCGGTGCGCACCTTGCCGAAGTCCGCCTTCAGCGTTTCCAGCGACCTGTTCATTTTCTGCTCGGCATTTTTCTTGATATCAGCAATCATCGTTCGACTCCTCGCATCAATTGCAATGCACCAGCGTGCCCTCTTCCTCGCCCATCACCACGCGCTTCAGCGCACCATGCTTGAAGATGTTGAACACGATGATCGGTAATTTCTGGTCGCGGCACAGGGTCAGCGCCGTCGCATCCATCACCTTGAGATCCTTGGCAATAGCCTCGTTGAAATCCAGTTTGGTATAGCGTTTCGCCGCCGGATCCTTTTTCGGATCGGCAGTGTACACACCGTCCACCTTGGTCGCCTTGATCACCACGTTCGCGCCCATCTCCACCCCGCGCAGTGCGGCGGCGGTGTCGGTGGTAAAGAACGGATTGCCGGTGCCGGCACCGAAAATCACTACCGTACCTTCTTCCATGTAGCGCAACGCCTTGCCGCGGATGAACGGCTCGGCCACCTGCTCCAGGTTAAGCGCAGACTGCACCCGGCATTCCAGGCCGTAACGTATCATCGCATCCTGCAACGCCATCGCATTCATCACCGTGGCCAGCATACCCATGTAATCGGCGGTGGCACGATCCATCCCGGCTGCAGCCGGCGCCACACCGCGAAAAATATTGCCGCCGCCAATCACGATTGCTACCTGCACCCCAAGCTCAATCACCTCGCCGATTTCCCTGACGATGCGCTCGATCACCTCGCGGTTGATACCATAGCTGTCGTCGCCCATCAGGGCTTCACCGGACAGTTTGAGCAGGATGCGCTTATAGACAGGATCGGCAGCGGTCATTATGGAGCCTCCGAATAAGTCCCACATGACCACGCGCTGGCCTTTGCGGGATGGGATGCAAGAAAGGCGACGACGCGAAGGGTTATTCCCTTTGCTAGGAGCCTGACGCCGCAGACCGCCCGCAAAGCCAGCGCCCGTACGGGTTGCAACAAAAACGGGCTCTCGCCGTGTTGCGCTCCTTGGCATCGTAGATCAACTACGACCAGCGTCGCGCGCCTTGCGATAATCCCGTTTTTGAAAACAACGTGGCTCATGTTGGACATATTCAGAGGCTCCTTAGCCTTTCGCCACGGCTGCAGCGGCAGCCACTTCTGCGGCGTAGTCTTCGGTCTTCTTCTCGATGCCTTCGCCCACCACGTACAACTGGAACGCGGACACCGAAGCACCCTTGGACTTCAATAGTTGCTCGATGGTCTGCTTGCCGTCTTCGGCCTTGACGAACACCTGGCCCAGCAGCGTCATTTCCCTGAGGAATTTCTGCACCGTACCTTCTGCGATCTTGTCCAGCATCGCTTCCGGCTTGCCGGCTTCGCGCGCCTTCTCGATCGCGATACGGCGCTCGGTGGCGATCTCCTCCGCATCCACTCCGGATGCGTCGATCGCCTTGGGCTTGCTGGCCGCAATGTGCATCGCAATATCCTTGCCTAGCGTCTCGTCGCCGCCGCTGTAGTCAACCATCACGCCGATCTTGTTGCCGTGCAGGTAGGAAGCCAGCTTGCCGGTGGTAGTCGCATAGCGCGCGAAACGGCGCACTGTAATGTTCTCGCCCAGCTTCATCACCAGCGCCTTGCGGGTTTCTTCCACGCTGCCGGAACCGTTGGTAATCGCCATTCCGGACAAGGCCTCGATGTCGGCCGGATCCTGCTCGGCCACGGTCTGCGCCAGGTTTTTTGCGAATGCCAGGAAATCGTCGTTCTTGGCCACGAAGTCGGTCTCGCAGTTTACTTCCACCACGGCACCGGTCTTGCCGTCAGCGGCAATGTAGGAATCCACCACGCCTTCGGCGGCAATACGCGAAGCAGCCTTGCTGGCCTTGGCACCGCTCTTGATGCGCAACAGCTCTTCGGCAGCCTTGGCATCGCCCGCAGTCTCAACCAGTGCCTTCTTGCATTCCATCATGCCGAGGCCGGTCGCCTCGCGCAGTTCCTTCACCATGCTTGCGGTAATATCCGCCATTGCTCTACTCCTTCAAAACGAAACTTTTCTCAATACAAAACATGTAAAAAAAGGGGCTCGCGCCCCTTTCTGCCGGACCGGCTGTTTACGCCGCCGATTCCTCGGTCGCCGCCGCCTGCTCAACCACCTCGTTGAGCGCCTGGGCGCGTCCTTCCAGCACTGCGTCGGCCATGCCGCGCGCATACAGACGGATTGCCTGACTGGAGTCGTCGTTACCTGGAATGACGTAATCCACGCCGATCGGGTTATGGTTGGTGTCAACCACGCCAACCACCGGAATGCCCAGCTTCTGCGCCTCGACGATGGTGCCCTTCTGGTAACCAACGTCGATTACGAAAATTGCATCGGGCAGACCCTGCATGTTCTTGATGCCGCCCAGGCTGCGCTCCAGCTTGTCCATCTCGCGCTGCAGCATCAGGCCTTCCTTCTTGGAAACTTTCTCCAGTGTGCCGTCTTCCATCATCGCTTCCAGTTCCTTCAGGCGCTTGATGGAAATCTGTACTGTCTTGTAGTTGGTGAGCATGCCGCCCAGCCAGCGGTGATCAACGTAAGGACAGTCAGCGCGCTGCGCTTCTTCCTTGATGATCTCGCGCGCCTGGCGCTTGGTCGCCACAAACAGGATGGTGCCCTTGTTGGCAGCCAGCTTGCGCACATACTTGACCGCCTCGTCGAACATGACGACGGTCTTTTCCAGATTGACGATATGAACCTTGTTGCGATGGCCGAAAATGAACGGTGCCATCTTGGGATTCCAGAAACGGGTCTGGTGGCCGAAATGAACACCGGCTTCCAGCATTTCACGCATAGTTGCAGACATGTAATATTGCTCCAATCGTTAAGGGTTAAGTTCTGCCACCCGTCAGCCGACCCATCAACGATGAAACAATGGGCACCCCAACATGAACGGGCAGGTAAATTTCCTGTGGTTCCAGAAACATGCCGAAACCAACAGGGCGCGCATTGTAACCCAAACGCCCCCCATGCTCAAGCTTGCCGGCGACTTTTCGGGAATCGCCAACCCCGGGACTGACCGGGTTAATTTGCGGTGAAAAAACGACCGTTCAGTTCCTCCAGTCCCAGCACCTGCAAAAGCTCGGTCAACCGCTCCGCAGCCTGCCTGCGCGGCAGGTTCTGGTAGCTGGCGACGATCAGTTCGTTCTTCATCGAATGTTCCCAGCCCACCAGTTCGGTCACCGTCACCTGGTAACCGTGCGCCTGCAACTGAAGGCAGCGCAGCACATTGGTGACATGACTGCCGAATTCGCGGGTGTGGATCGGGTGCCGCCACAATTCGGCCAGCGGATTTTTCAGCATCGCATTCTTGTTCTTGCGTAACACTGCCGCCACCTCGGCCTGGCAACAAGGCACCAGCACGACGAACTGCGCCTGCTTGCCCAGCGCAAACCTGATCGCATCGTCGGTCGCCGTGTCGCAGGCGTGCAGCGCAGTAACCACATCGATCTTTTCCGGCAAGCGATCCGAAACAATCGAATCCGCCACCGACAGGTTGAAAAAGGACATGCCGCCGAAGCCGAGGCGCTGTGCCAGTTCGCGCGAATGTACGACCAGTTCCTCGCGCGCCTCAATTCCAAAAATCCGGGAAGCATCCCGCAGTGCCTTGAAGAACAGGTCGTACAGAATAAAGCCGAGGTAGGACTTGCCCGCACCATGATCCACCAGCGTTACCGCACCGTGCTCGTCTTTTACCTGTTGCAGCAGCGGCTCGATGAACTGGTACAGGTGGTACACCTGTTTCAGCTTGCGCCGGGAATCCTGGTTCAGCTTGCCGTCGCGCGTCAGGATGTGCAGCTCCTTCAGCAACTCGACTGACTGGCCGGGACGCAGTTCACTCAATTCCTGCGAAGGGTTCTTTTTCGCCATAATGAATTATTCCTTTGTTCGCTTGCGCAGCCGCTGCGGGGCCAGCACTTTCAGAACAGCTTGCGGCAACGGCGCCAACTGCCCGCACATCGCCGCGGCGATCATCTCGCCGGCCAGGCCCGCCGTGAGCAGGCCGCGCGTACCGTGCGCCAGGCTGCAATACAAACCCGGCTCAACCTCACCGATCAGCGGCATCGCACCCGGTACCGAACAGCGCACGCCGGCGCGTCCGGCAAGTTGTAACACATCCACATCGCCCAAGGCATCACGCAGGGCCGGCATATTCGCCGCAAGCTGCGCAAGATTGGCTTCGTGATCGGCTGCACGCAGGTCGACCCCGTCGTCATCAAATCCCGCGGTCGCACCTGCCACATGTCGTCCCTCCACCGCCGGCGCGCAATAGCCCTCGCCGCACACCACCGCCTGCAGCTTGCCGCTTGCCGTTGTTGCCGGCAGTTCGCTGATCTGGCCGCGTACCGGCTGCAATGGAAAATCGGCAAGCTGACTTAATGCGCGCGCCTGGTAGCTGCCACATACCACCGCCTGTTCCGCCTCGCATGACATCCCCTCACCGCGCGCCAGCCAGCCGGCAGCAGTTCTCTCCAGCACCGTCACTTCATGAGCGAGTCGTTGCGTAATCAGCGGATGTTGCACCAGATTTTCACACACCTGCGGCGGCACGACCCAGCCACCAGCCGGGAACCACATCCCGCCATAGTTCATTACAATGCCGGCAAGCTGCGAAGCCTGCCGCGCATCGACGAACTGCAGCAAATGCGCAGGCCATTCCAGTTGTGCAAGCTTCGCGATGCGTTTTTCTTCCGCCCCGTTGCAGGCAAGCTGCAGCAAACCACATTCCGCACGCAGCACGCCATCTGCCGGCAGCACGTCGTCGAGCAGGCCCAATGCATGACCGTAGGACGCCAGCACGAAACGGTGCAGTTCGTTCATGCCCGCGCCGAAGCGCGCGTGCAGAATGCCGCGCGGATTGCCGGAAGCCGCATCAGCCAGCACCGGCGCGCGGTCGAGCAAGGTCACCGCCACGCCGCGCTGCGCCAGTGCATGCGCTGCGGCACATCCGGCCAGGCCGCCGCCGATCACCAGCGCCGTCGCCGGTGCGCGGCCTGCCGCTCTTGTTCCGGGCAGCTTGCCGCGCAGCATCTCGTGCTTGCGTCCATAGCCTGGCACGCGCTCCATCTTGAAACCGGCCTGTTGCAACCCGCGCCGCACCCAACCCGCGCTGGTGTAGGTTGCCAGCGTCGCCTCATCGCGCGAAGCGCGGCCGATGTTCGACAACACATCTTCACTCCACATCTCCGGGTTTTTAGATGGCGCAAAGCCGTCGAGAAACCATGCGTCCACGCTTGCCGGACGCAGTTGCGGCAAGGCTGCGGCGACATCTTCAACTGCCAGCGTCAAACGTATGCGTCCGCCGGCAAAGCCCCAGCGGTTCCAGCCAGGAACGCGGCGGCGCCAGCGCACCAGCAATACTTCGGCTTGTGCATGCAACTCCGGCCACAGCGCCAGCGCGGCATGCAGTTCGTCATCGCTGATCGGAAATTTTTCGATACTGAAGAAATCCAGGCTGGCGCCGCCAGGGGCGACCTGCTCGAACAACTGCCACGCACACAGAAAATTCAGGCCGGTGCCGAAACCGGTCTCGGCGATGCAGAAACTCTCACCCGGCTGCAACGCGGCGAAACGTTCGGCCAGCCGGTTGCCCTGCAGGAATACGTGGCGGGTTTCTTCCAGCCCGGAATCGGCGGCAAAATACACGTCGCCAAAACGGCTCGAATACGGCAGCCCATCTTTCCAGTCGAGCGCCATGGCTACGCCAGACAATCCCCGATTTGCGCCCGCGCGTACCAGGCGTTGAGCTGTTGCGCATCGGCATCGATCGCGCACCACGACGCGAATTCCGAGGCAGTCTGTGGATCATACGGTCCGTGCTTGATCTCGAAAATCACTCCGCCGTCGTCCAGCGACAGCACCGCATGCCAGGTGCCCACAGGCATTTCGATCACCGCGCAGCCTTCACCCAGCACGGTGCGGCTGCTGACAGTGCCGGTATCGTCGAAGCACAGCACGACGAAACGCCCGCGCAGCGGCAGCAGCATTTCCCAGGAATGAAGATGGCGATGCGGCCGCACCAGGGTGTCAGGCTCCATCGCAATCGCCAAGCGCTGGATGGGGTCGCTCGCTTCTGCGTGCAGGTTGTGGTTGGCGCGCAACCGCGGCGACTGTTGCGCCTGGCGGGTGAGTTCGTCCAACAGGGTATCGGTGAGTTGTTTCAAGATTGCGCGCTCCAGACAAAGCGCATATTAAACCACAGGGGACAGGCTTACTCGCCGTGCGGCTTGCGTGCCTGAAATGCCGATACCGACTGGATGATGGTGGAGAACGGCAATTCTGACAGGCCGCCGAAGGTATGTTGCACCGCTTCCACCAGCGCAGCCACATCGCAAACCTGTTCCGATGCGTCCCGCACGAGTTGCAGGCCGCGCAGTCCGCCGCACTGGATTTTCATGTTCTGCGCATGTGTCAACGGGGCGTCCGGATGGATCCGCTTGAGCGCAAACTGCGAGTTGTCATACAACAGGCCATACAACTTTTCGCATTGCTCGTGCGCCGGCTCCCGGGTGCAGATCACCGCCTCGCGCTCGGCAATCGCACGCCTGCTGGACAGCGAACAGGCACAGCAACGGGCCAGGATTGCCTTGCCGAACGGACAGGCATAGCGATCGGTGGCACGCAGTTCCTTGCGAAATGCATCCTCGTCCATACCTGATCTTTAATTAATCGTCTCCAAGCTCCGGCGCAGGTTCGCGCACCTGCGACAGCAGATCCTCGGCGCCCAGCTCATTTTCGGCAAATATCATCTTCACTGCGCATTGTTCGGTCAATGCCAGTTCGCGCCGCAATTCCTTGGCGCGCGTCGAGGCCGGACGATATTCTTCATGCTGCTCGATTTTTTCCAGCCTCAGGATGGGGGTCTGAAACACCTTGTAGATGTAATACGGCATGCCTGCACCTTTCGTAGTACCCTAAATGATACAACCAGCGTCA
>Ga0315556_1000794_pt1 | contig 19758 bp, 18 predicted proteins | sample SalMarSW160310MG_FD_202112 | JGI IMG/M metagenome (GOLD analysis project Ga0315556, IMG submission 202112) | Salt marsh sediment microbial communities from the Plum Island Ecosystem LTER, Massachusetts, United States - Salt Marsh Sediment SW1603-10 ...
CGGTGGCCGATTACCTGCGTGATACCCGCAGGCTCAAGGTGGGGGTGGTGAACGTCATCATGTGGCGGCCCTTCCCGGGTGCGCTCATCAGCGAGGTCGTGCGCGGACGCAAGGGTGTGGCCGTGCTCGAGCGTACCGATCAGCCCTTGGCCGAAGATCTGCCGCTCATGCGCGAGATCCGGGCCGCCGTCGCCAAGTGCGTCGAGAACGGATGCGTCGGCAAGAAGGCCGCCATCCCCCATCCCGCCTATCCGGTCTTCAACAAGCCGCAAGACGACGTATCGCCCATGTACTCAGGTGCCTACGGCCTCGGTAGCCGGGATCTGCAGCCGGAGGCCCTGATCGGCGCGATCGAGAATATGCTCCCGGAGGGCAAGAAGAAGAAATTCTTCTATCTATCCGTCGATTTTATCCGCGACAAGGCATTCACACCCAAGGAGGAGATCCACCAGCAGAACATCTTGGCTCTCTATCCCGGCGTGAAGGACTACGCGATTCGCGGCAGCGAGAATCCAAATCTTCTGCCGGACGGTGCCATTACGGTCCGAATGCACTCGGTGGGCGGTTGGGGCGCCATCACCACGGGCAAGAACCTGGCCATGACCCTGTTCGACCTCTTGGGGTACGAGGTCAAGGCCAATCCCAAGTACGGGTCGGAGAAGAAGGGACAGCCGACCACCTATTACCTGTCGGCGGCGCCCGAAGTCATCCGGATGAACTGCGAGTACCATTACGTCGACGCGGTGCTTTCCCCCGATCCCAATGTGTTCGGGCATTCCAACCCCTTGTCCGGCCTGAAGAAGGGTGGTGTCTTCATCATCCAGAGCGAGTTGGAGACCCCGGAGGCGGTGTGGAGCACGATCCCCCCGCAGTCGCAGAAGTTCATCATCGACAACAAGATCAAGATCTACTACCTGGACGGGTTCAAGATCGCGCGTGCTGAAGCGACCGACCTCGAGCTGCAGATCCGTATGCAGGGTGCTGCCTTCCAGGGGGCCTTTTTCGCCGCTTCCCCAGTGATGGAGGTTGCGGGCTTCACTGAAGAGAAGCTGTTTGAGGCCATCAGGGCTCAGCTGCAGGAGAAGTTCGGGGGCAAAGGCGCCCGGGTGGTGGAGGATAATCTGCGGGTCATCCGCCGCGGCTTCGATGAGGTAAAGCAGATCACCGACAAATCGGTCGTCTCCGCCGCCGCGGGCGCTGTGCGCAAGGTATCGAGCATGCCCATCATGCTCAAACGCCTACCTGCCGGCAGCGACCCCAAGACGGACATCCATGCCTTTTGGGAGCGTACCGGCAACTTCTATCAGACCGGTAAGGGCGAGCAGAATCTTGCCGATCCCTTCAATGCCCTGAGCCTGATCCCCGCCAGCACCGGTGTGTATCGGGATATGACCATGATCCGGTTCGAGTATCCGGTTTGGCTGCCCGACAAGTGCACGGCCTGCAGCGACTGTTTCGCTATCTGCCCCGACAGCGCCATCCCGGGCTTGGTGAGCTCGGTCGGTGACATGTTCGAGACGACGATCAAGCGGATCGAGGGCGCGGGTCACCAGGTAAAGCATTTGCGCAAGGCGGTTCGCACCACCGAGAAGAAGCTGCGAGAGCTGGCGGAGACCGCCGAGGGACCGAATATCGATGTGCGTCCGCTGCTTGACCGGGCGATCGAGGCCACCATCGCCGAGTCCGGGCTCGATGTCGCGGAGAAGCCCCAGTTGCAGCAGGAATTCGACTGGCTGAAGGACGCTATGGGCGACTTCAAGTTCTCCCTGGTGCCTCCCTACTACCAGAACAAGGAGAAGAAGGCCAAGGGTACCGGCGGCCTTTTCTCCATCACCATCAACCCTTACACCTGCAAGGGCTGCATGGAATGTGTCGAGGTTTGCGAGGACGATGCGCTGGTGATCGCGAAGCAGACGCCGGATGCCATCCAGACCCTGCGCGACGACTGGGCCTATTGGCTGGACTTGCCCACCACGCCGCCCGAGTACATCCGCATCGACGATATGGACGAGAAGATCGGTGCCCTGGAGACCATGCTGCTGGACAAGAAGACCTACTGGTCCATGGACTCCGGGGACGGGGCTTGCAACGGCTGCGGCGAGAAGACCTCGCTGCATTTGCTGACGTCGACCGTGACGGCCCTCATGCAGCCGCGGGTGAAGAAGCAGCTGGAGAAGATCGGGGACCTCGTCGATCGCCTCGAGACCCATATCAAGCTGAAGCTCGCCGACACCATGGATATCGCCAATGTGGCGGAAGTGCAAAGGGCCGTCGAGGAGCACAAGGATCTCAATTTGACCCTGTCGAGCCTCTCCGGATCCCTCAGCCGCGGCAAGGCCGGAACGCCGATCGATGCCGATTGGCTCACCTGGGTCACCCGCCTGCTGGGAGGTCTCAAGACCCTCGCGTGGCAGTATACGGAAGGGACCAGCAAGCGCGGCCGTGCGGACCTGGGCTTCATCAATGCCACGGGCTGCACCTCGGTCTACGGGTCCACCTTCCCCTACAATCCCTATCCTTTCCCCTGGACGAGCCACCTGTTCCAGGATGCTCCCTCGGTGTCCATGGGCATCTTCGAGGGACACATGGCGAAGATGGCGCAGGGCTTCAAGGCCATCCGGATGGCGGAGATGGAGCTCGCGGGAAAGCACGACATCGGGCAGATGGAAAAGGAGCTTGCCTACTTCAAGTGGGACCAGTTTACCGACGAGGAGTGGCGGCTTTGCCCGCCGGTGATCGCCGTCGGTGGTGACGGGGCCATGTACGACATCGGCTTTCAGAACCTGTCCCGGGTGCTGGCATCGGGGATGCCCATCAAGGTGTTCGTGGTCGATACCCAGGTCTACTCCAACACGGGTGGTCAGGCCTGCACCTCCGGCTTCATCGGCCAGGTTTCCGACATGGCCCCTTACGGGTCCGCGTGGCGTGGCAAGGAAGAGATTCGCAAAGAGATGGCGTTGATCGCCATGGCTCACCGGACCACCTTCACCGTCAACGGCGCCATCAGCAACTACACCCATCTCATCGAGAGCTTCATCGACGGGCTAAACTCCCGCCGGCCGGCGCTGTGGAACGTCTACGCCGTGTGTCAGCCGGAGCATGCGGTACCGGATGACGCGTCTGAGAAGCAGAGCAAGCTGGCGGTGGAGTCCCGTGCCTATCCGCTGATGGTGTTCGACCCGGATGCCGGCGAGACCTGGGAGGAATGCCTGTCGCTGGAGGGCAATCCGGCCTTGGACGAGGATTGGCCCACCTACAAGCTGGAGTACGAGGACGAGGACGGTAACAAGGAGTCCATGGAGCTGCCCATGACCTTTGCCGACTTCGCGCTCACCGAGGGCCGTTTCCGCAAACACTTTCGCATGGCCCCGCGGGATAGCTGGAACGAGAACATGGTGCCCATCGCGGAGTTCGTACAGCTATCCGAGGAGGACCGCGAGGGCATGTATCCCTACGTCTGGGGGGTGGACAAGAAGAACCAGCTGATGCGTGTAATCTGCTCGGCGGAGCTCGTAGCCTCCACGGAAGAACGGCTCGGCAATTGGATAACGCTCAAGGGGCTCGCGGGGCTTCTGGGCAAAGTGGACCCGGATGAGATCGCCAACAAGGTGCGCTCAGAAACGGCCGGCAAGCTGGCGGCGAGCCTCTATTCCATGTTGGGTGGCAGCGGTGCAGCACCGGCGCTCGATTTAGCCGGAGGAGCGGCACCTGCAGCGGCGGCGGAGGGGGCGGCCCCCGCGGCGGCCGAGGCCGCAGGCTTCGATGCGGCCTGGGTCGAGGCGCCCCTGTGCACGACCTGCGACGAGTGCATCGATATCAACCCGAAGATCTTCCAGTACAACGCCGACAAGAAGGCAACGGTGATCAATCCCAAGGGGGGGCCCTACAAGGACATCGTGCGCTCGGCGGAGAAGTGTCCAGCCGATTGCATCCACCCGGGGACACCTTGGGACCCGAGCGAGAAGGGGCTCGACAAACTGGTCAAGCGGGCGGAGAAGTACCAATAGACGGGAGGAGGAGCCGTAAGTTGGTTACGGGAAACTCCTGGAACGATATGCGAGAGCAAAGCGTAATGGGTCTGATGCGGCTGATTGGCCTGGGAAGGGCGACCTTCACGCACGGCATTCATCCTCCGGAGTACAAGGAGACGACGGGAGCGAAGACGATCCGCCGTCTGCCTTTCGCCCCGGAGATGGTCCTGCCCTTGTCGCAGCATTTCGGGAAGCCCTCCATCCCGATCGTGCACGAGGGACAGGAGGTGGTGCGGGGAGAGCCCATCGCGAAGGCGGACGGCTTCATGTCGGTACCCCTGCATGCGCCGGCCACCGGGGTCATCAAGAGGATCGGGCTGATGCCTACGGCCCGCGGACCCAAGTCGGAGGCGATCACTCTGAGGCTGCATGCGGGTGCCAGTCAGGACGTCTTGTACGACATGCCGCAGGACGTCGACGAGATGACGCCCGAACAGATCGTAAAGGCCGTGCAGGACACGGGAATGGTCGGTCTGGGCGGCGCGAGCTTTCCGACCCACGTCAAGATGACCGTGCCCGCGGGCCAGAAAGTCGATACCGTGATGGTGAACGGCTGCGAGTGCGAGCCGTACCTCACCACCGACCATCGGGTCATGCTCGAGTACTCCATGGATCTCTTCGCGGGGATCCGGGTCGCCATGAAGGCGGTGGGTGCCGAAAGGGCCATTATCGGGATCGAGGATAACAAGCCGGATGCCATCAGAGAGCTACGCAAGGCATGCCCCGGTGACGGCTCCGTGACCGTCGGGGTGATGAAGACCAAATATCCCCAAGGCGCGGAAAAGATGATGATCAAGGCGCTGTTGGGCAGGGAGGTTCCCAGCGGTGGCTATCCTTCCGCGGTGGGGGTCAGCGTCTACAACGTGGCAACCCTCGCCCAGCTGGGATCACTGCTGCCTGACGGCCGGGGCTTGATCGAGCGGGTCGTGACCATTGCTGGCCCCGGTATCGAGCACCCGGGCAACTACTTGGCGGCCTTGGGCACGCCCTTGCGCTTCGTTCTGCAGCAGCTCGGATTAGAAGGCGATGCCAAGCAGCTGATCTTGGGTGGACCCATGATGGGGGTGTCGGTGTCGTCTCTGGACGTCCCTGTGACCAAGGGCGTGTCCGGAATCCTGGTGCTGACCGAGGAAGAGAAAGCAGCCAATGTCCCGAAGCAGGTCTGGCCTTGCATCAAGTGCGCGCGGTGTGTGCAGGCATGTCCCATCCATCTCAATCCGTCGGAGCTGGGGATGCTGGCCGCGAAACGCAAATACGATGTCATGGAGGAGCAGTTTCACCTGAACGACTGCTTCGAGTGCGGATGCTGCACCTACGTGTGTCCGTCGGCAATCCCCCTGGTGCAGTATTTCCGCATCGCAAAAGCCATCAACCGAGAGAATAAAGCGAGGGCGGCATAGGCCCATGGTAGACAAGGCACCCGTTATCGAGGTACGCACCTCACCCCATGTGCGGCACACGCCGACCGTGGACCAGATCATGCGCAACGTGGTCTATGCGCTGCTTCCAGTTTGCGCGTTCGCGGTTTATCTGTTCGGGATCAGCGCTTTTGCCCTGATCCTGGTGTCTGCCCTAGCCTGCGTCGGGACGGAGCAGCTTTTCTGCCGGCTGTCGAACAAGCCCTCGACGGTGGGCGACTTCAGCGCGGTGATTTCCGGCATTCTGCTTGCCCTCACCTTACCGCCGGGCTTTCCCCTGTGGATGGCGGCCTTGGCCGGGTTCGTCGGCATCGCTCTGGCCAAGGTCATGTTCGGGGGCATCGGCTTGAACGTGTTCAATCCCGCTCTCGTCGGTCGCGCCTTTGTTCAGGCGGCCTTTCCGGTAGCCATCACGACCTGGACACCTGCCCGTGCCCCGGGGCGATTTTGGGAGTTCATCCCTTCTACTTGGACCTTTCCATTCGCCGTGCCGACACCGGTGGGGCAATGGGTCAAGGACATCGCGGTGGACGGGTTTACCGGCGCGACGCCTCTGGCGCTCTCGAAGCTCGGGAATGGGGTAGTTCCCCATTTCGCTACGGACACGGGGAATCTCTTCATGGGGATAACATCCGGTTCCGCAGGCGAAACCTCTGCCATCCTCATTCTCGTTTGCGGAGCCTACCTCGCGGTGCGTCGCATGATGGATTGGCGCATCCCTGCGGCAGTGATTCTGGGCACCTACCTCACTGCCGAGATCTTCCATTTGATGGATCCAAGCACTTATCCGACCCCCATGTTCATGATATTGGCCGGAGGGCTCATGCTGGGTGCCGTCTTCATGGCCTCGGATATGGTCGCATCGCCGGTAACGCCGGTAGGCGTCTGGGTCTATGGCATCCTTATCGGTTTCTTGACGGTGATCATCCGCTTGTTCGGTAGTCTGTCGGAGGGTGTCATGTATGCGATCCTGTTCGGCAATGCAGCATCTCCCCTCATCAGTGCCGTAACCCAACCCAGGGTTTACGGGACCAGTCGGAAGAAAAAGGCACGAGCATGACAACGGAGGCAAATCCCTCGGTGGCAAGCTATTCGGAGGCCAACCATTCAGAAGTAGGCGCTCCGATCCCACCCATGCCCTCTCCCGGGGTCTTGATTCGCACCCTCGGGCTCATCGCCATGATCGCCGGCCTGCTGGTGGTGATCGCGTACCAGGTCACCGACCCCATTATCAAGGAGAAAGAGCTGCTGGCTTTGGAAAAGGCCGTATTCGAGGTCATACCAGGGGCAGACGAGAAGACGGCGACCCGTGTCAGCTACGCATTGAGCTCCCATGGTTTGAAGCGCCTGGATGATGAATCCGCCGCGGACGCCAATCTCTTTGCGGTCTACGACTCCTCGGGCAAGCTCGTCGGCTTGGCGATGCAGGGTGCTGCCCAGGGCTATTCCGACCTAGTCCGCACCCTGTTTGCCTACAATCCCAAGTGTCAGTGCATCGACGGCCTCACCGTCTTGAAGAGCACGGACACCCCCGGCTTCGGGGACAAGAAGACCGTCGAGCACAACGCAAAGTTCATGGCCAATTTCAAGGACCTCTCGGTCGAGGTCACGCCTGACAAGAAGGCGATCGCCCATCCGATCGAGACGGTCAAATTCGGCACCAAGACCGAGCCCTGGCAGGTGGATGCCATGTCCGGCGCGACCTTCTCCTCGCGTGGTATAGGAAATGGGCTGCGCGCGGCCACCGATGAGCTGGTTCCCCTTATCCAGCAGCACTTGTCCGAGCTGGAGTCCGTTCCGAAGACGGAGGTGAGTAAGTAATGGCAACGCTTCCCAGTGAGAAAAAGCCCATTACCCTGGATACCTTCCTGCGTGGTGTGTGGGAGGAGAATCCGGTGTTCGTCATGCTGTTGGGCTTGTGCCCCGCCCTGGCCGTCACCAACAGCGCCGTCAATGCCATCGGTATGGGAGGGGCGACCATCTTCGTCCTGCTCGGCTCCAGCGCTTTGGTGTCCTTGTTACGTAATGTCATTCCCAAACAGGTTCGGATCGCATCCTACATCGTCATCATCGCCACCTTCGTAACCATCGTGGATTATGCGATCCACGCCCTCAGCCTGGAGCTCTACGGTGCTCTGGGTGCCTTCATTCAGCTCATCGTGGTCAACTGTGTCATTCTCGGGCGTGCCGAGAGCTTTGCCTCCAAGCACCGGATCACGAAGTCTCTGGTCAACGCTTTGGGTGTGGGAGTCGGCTTCACCTTCGCTTTACTCTGCGTGGGCTCGGTGCGGGAGATCCTGGGTGCCGGTACCCTGTTCGGTCTTCCGCTTTTCGGAGAGAGCTTTCAACCCTGGGTGGTGATGGTCTTGCCGCCGGGGGGGTTTTTCGTGACAGGCGGCTGGTTGCTGGTTTTTGCCTGGTGGAAAGAACGCAAACAACGCAAGCTCGTAGAGCGAGAGGAGGCCCTTCATGCAGCCGGATAGTCTCTGGTTTATTTTTCTCAGCGCCTTCCTCGTCAACAATTTCGTATTGGCCTATTTTCTGGGCCTGTGTCCCTTTCTGGGCGTTTCCGGAAAGTTGGACACCGCCTGGAACATGGGCTTGGCGACTACCTTCGTCATGTTCGTCAGCTCCCTTTGCGCTTACGGAATCAATCTGCTTCTGGTGGAATACCATCTAGAGTTCCTGCGGCTCATCAGCTACATCGCCGTGATCGCTTCAGCGGTGCAGCTGGTCGAGATGACGGTCAAGAAGCTGAGTCCGACCCTGTTTCGGGCGCTGGGCATCTACCTGCCGTTGATTACGACCAATTGTGCCATACTCGGATTGGCCTTGTTCCAGACCATGAGGAACTACAGCTTCTTCCAAAGCCTCGTGTTCAGCATCGGCGCCGGAGCAGGGTTTACCTTGGCCCTCATGCTCATGGCCGGTCTGCGGACCCGAATGGATCTTGCCGATGTGCCCAGCGTAAGCCGGGGAGCCGCGATGAGCTTCATGCTCGCAGGCCTCTTGTCGCTCACCTTCATGGGGTTTGCCGGGCTGGGGGCGCATTGACCATGGCTACCTACCTCCTTGCTATAGGCATCATTCTGGTTATGTTGTTGGGCTGGGTCGCAGTCCAACAAGTCGCTCGGCTGTTCTTCCACAGGCATCCGGAATTCGGGAGCTATCGTGAAAAAGTGGGATGCTGCGGTAACCATGGGAGCCAAAACTGTAGTGGTGACAGTTGCAGCAATTCATCCGCCGACGATGTATGAATGAGCCAACGCGAGAATCGATGAGAGAGTTGACGGTAAGAGGCCAGCGATTTCGATTGGCCGCCTGACCGATTGACCGAATCACCGGAGAGACAGACGATGCCCGAAGAATTTTTTATCAAACCAAAGACTTACGATACAAGTAATCCTTACAAAGCGACGATCAAGTCCAATACGCGCATTACGCCGCCTGAGGCGAAAGACGAAGTGCGCGAGGTTTTGCTCGACGTCCCGGCTGCATTCGTTTATGTGGAAGGTCAAAGTATCGGCGTGCTCGCGCCTCCACCCTATGAATTCGGCAACGACCAGCACATGCGGCTGTACTCGATCGCCAGCACGCGAAAGGGGGAAAAGGGAAACCGGGAGGAAATCGCCATTTGTGTGCGGCGCTGCTTTTACATCGATTCGGTCAGCGGGGAGCGCTATCCGGGCAAGTGCTCCAATTACCTTTGCGACCTGAAGGCCGGTGATCAAATTGACATAACCGGCCCCTATGGGCGTCATTTTGTCGTGCCGCGGGACAACAAGGCCAACATCCTGATGGTGGCCACAGGCACCGGTATCGCGCCATTTCGCGCCTTTATCAAGCACATCTCCGAGGAAGAAGATACGTGGGAAGGCAAGGTGCGGCTATTTTACGGAGCAAAGACAGATCTCGATCTCTTGTATAAGTATGAGATAAAGGACGCAATCAGTCATTCATACCTCAAGGGCACCTTCAAGGCCATCGAAGCACTGAGCCCCCGTCCCGCATTTGATGACCCCGATGGATTGGTGCAGAAGCTCGAAGAGAATGCGACGGATGTCTGGGATCTGATTCAGGATGCCAAGACCCATGTGTATGTGGCCGGGATGAGAAAGGCATCCCGAGATCTGGATACGGCCTTGACGCATATCGCCGGCTCAGAGGAAAGCTGGCTGCGTAAGAAGCGGGAGCTGTTCCTGGAGGGGCGATGGGCAGAGCATCTGTACGACTGAATGCTTGGCGCTACGGCGCTGTTATCTCGGTTCCGGAGAACGGAAAATGATTCCTTCCTTGACAGACCAGATGCAGGACTTTGCATCGAGCCTCCAACGCGCCATGGCCGAGCACATACAGGGCACCATGAAGCTGCAAGTAGACATGCTCAGGTCGGTCCAGAGCCCGGTCGGGGAAAGGGTGCAAGCCATCACCTCGGGCATGCAGAATATCCTTCTCGAGCAGATGCAGATGCTCTCCAAGGGTATGGCAAACCCCATGTCCAACCAGTTGGAAGACTTCTCTGCAAGCGTCCAACGGATCATGAGCGAGCAGATGCAGATGTTCGCGGCGAGCACCGCGAGCCCCACCCCTGAACAGCTCGATGAATTCTTCGAGACCATGCGAGGCACGATGACAGAGCAAATGCAACTCGCCACGGATCTTCAAGCTGTTTTGTCCAGTCAGATGCAGCAGTTCATCGACAAGCTGCAGAGTACCATGACGGGGCTGGCCGGCAGCGGCAGCCAAGTCGGCGATACAGAGCGGTGACGCATTCGAGTTGAACGGGAATAAACGGAAGAGACTCGAGAAACGGTCGGCTCGTTACCCGGTGGCGTACGGCACTTACCAAACGAGCTCACCACGGTAAATAGAATGGACTTTGAACTGATCCGGACACCGTAAAGATGCTGTCGGCGCGACTCGGTGGCAGGTGCGGGCGGGGGGTACTCTCTCAGCCGGGTGCCCGGCTCTGCTCCGCCTTGGCGGTCCTGTTAGGGATCGGCACGCAGGCAACAGCGACGGCGCAGACCGCAAGGGTCCAGACCACGACGGGTCCGGACGGAAGGTCGAGTACCGCTGAGGCGGAGAGCCCGAGTCCATATCCCACGGTGCCCACAAGGTATGCGACTGGTATTGCCCCCTTTGCAAGTCGCCGCACGGTCAAGGCCGGTATGATCAGACTGGCGAAGACCAGGTAGACACCCACGAGCTGTACGGAGGCGGTGACGCTCAGGGCGAAGGTGAGGTAGAAGCCGATCCGCCCGAGTTCCTTGCCCATCGCCAGCCAGAGGGCCAGCACGGCCGCCGTTACCAGGGCCATGGACAGGAGCTGGGTGTTGCTGACCCACAGGATTTGCCCGACCAGGAGGTCCTTGAGGTGCTCCCCGCCGTGTGGATTGCCGGCGAGGAGCAGGGTCGCCCCGGTCGCGGCGAGGACGAACAGGGAGCCGATCAGGGCCTCCTGAATCGCCGGCCAGCGCCGCTCCGTCCAGGTCAAGAGGAGGGCCCCGAGGAGGGCGGCGGCAAGCGCCGCCGCCTGCACTGCCCATCCCTGTGGCTCCCAACCTAGCCAGTCGGCGGCGATCACCCCGAGGCCAGCGACTTGGGCGATCGCAAGGTCGATGAAGACGATTCCGCGCCGCAGAACCTGCATGCCGAGCGGCACGTGAGTCCCGAGCACCAGGAGCCCCGCCAGCAAGGCGGGGCCGAGGATCGACAGGTCCAAGGCATCCGTGCTCATTTCGCACCCTCGAGCATCAGATCGATCATGTCGTCGTACCAGCTGAAAAGATTGCTGGATGCGGCGTCCCCGCCGACGGTGAAGGGCAGCACCACCACTGGAATTCCAGCGCGCTCCCCAAACCAGTCCGCCGCGCGCGGGCCGTTGTAGGAGGCGCGCACCACCATCCTGGCCGGCTTGCTCTTCTGCTGGGCGAGGAGCTCGGTGAGATGTCCGGTGGTGGGGTCGACCCCGGGCTTGGGCTCGAGGAACCCCGTCGCTTGGATACCCAGCCAGGCGAACAGGTAGGTGAAGGCCTTGTGATACTCGATGACCGGCATCCCGCGCAGGGGTGCAGCCCGGCTCTGCCAGCGCACCATCGCCTTGTCCCAACGGGCGCTGAAGTCCTTCAGGCGGGACTGGTAGGTCGCCGCATTCTGGGGGTCGATCTCCCCGAGACGCCCGGTGAGGGCGTCAGCGACCCGGGCGATGTTGCGTGGGTCAGTGTGGATGTGAGGATTACCCATTGGGTGCACGTCGCCTTGGGCACGGTCGAGCCGGCTTGGAACCTCGAGCATGCGCACATAGCGGCTCGCCTCGAAGTTACCGGGGCGACCGCGCTGAATGCGGTCGTTGCCTGACTGGCGTAGGAGCACCGGCAGCCAGCCGACCTCCAGCTCCGCCCCGGTGCAAACGATGAGATCTGCCCGGCGCATGGCAGCGATCAGGCTGGGTCGGGCCTGGATGTGGTGGACGTCCTGCATGGCCGTTGTGGCCACGTAGACCTTGGCGTTGTCTCCGGCAAGCTCGGTGACCAGCGCTCCCCACTCGGGCTCGCAGGCGAAGACGTTGAGTGTCGCCCAGGCCGGGATGGCACAGGTAGCGAGGACGGCGATCAGAAGGATGCGGATGAGTCGGTTTCGCATGGAGGTCTCCTACCAGATGTGGGCACCATGGGCGCCGAGGCTCATGATGTATTGGATATAGAACTGCTTGTCGGTAACGCCGTGCTGTGCCCGGTCCTCCCCGTATTGCAGGCGGAATCGGCTGAACTCGCTGGGGGACCAGTCGATCATGGCAGTCGCGGACGAGGGGTTGTAGGGCTCGAGCAGCGGGAAGTCGGTGGCCGGCAGAGTCCCCGTACTCACCAGCCCGATGTTCGGATTGCCGCTGTCGAGCTGGCTGTAGCGCAAGCCGATGCGCCAGCGTGGCATGAATTGGTAGATTGCCTGGGCGTACCAGCCCCTCTGGCTGGAGCTATAGGGGCCAGACAACGGACCCCCTGCGTCCCCCTCCTGGTCAAAGGTCAGGGTACCGTCCTCGTCGCGCCAGAAGTATTCCCCCTGGAGCTTGAAGTTACGGCTGGTCGGATTACCTTCAGGCGCCCACTTCCAGACCAGATCGGCGATCCACAGCTTGCTGGTGCCGCTGAAGGCGTTGGTCACCGGCATATCGACGCTGTCGGTGTCGTCGTAGGTGCGGTCCTTGGGGTTGGCATGCAGGTAGGAGAGGCCAGCGCGCCAGCTGTTACTGGCTCCGAAATCGCCCCCGACATGACCGAACAGGGTATAGAGGTGGGCACCGTTGAGGCCGCTCTCCGCGCCGGGGAAGGATTCTCCACGACCGACCTCGCCGCCCAGCTCTACGAACAGCTCCGTGGGTGCTACCCACTTGAGCTGCACGCCGTCGTCGGCGAGCTGCCCGCCCAGAAATGCCTGGTAGGGAAGCGGGGCGTCGACGAAATCCCAGGCGTGCTGGTGCTGGGGATTGAGGTAACCGATGTCGGAGAAGAAGCGCCCGCCCTCAAGACCCAATCCGTGCCCGAGCGCCGAGGTCTGGAAGTATGCGTTCTCGACCTCGGCCTCGCCCTCGGGCGCGAGCGCGACCGTTAAGTAGCCGGAGAACCAGGGATCGACCGAGCCGCTAATGGCAAGCTCCGTCTCTGCGATGCTCAGCCCGCGCCGCCACCCTTCTGCACCCGATGGAATGAACCCGCTGATCTGCGAGTCCTCCGGGTCCTGTGAGAAATCGGCGTAAGTCCCTTCCAGAATCAGGGAGATCGCCGGGTTGAAGGCGTTCTGGCGCTCCTGCTGGGCGGGTGCTGGAGCGGCGGCCTCCGGCGCCGTCATCGGCTGCGAGGCTTCGGCCACGGCATCCTTGGTTTCCAGGGCCTGTTGTCGTGCCTTTCCGGCGGTGCGATTGGCGTCGCTCGCCTTGCGCTCCGCCCTGGTCGCCTTAGCCTCCGCCGCGGCGAGTCGCTTTTCCAAGGCCCGGATGCGGGTCTCGTAGTCCTGTTTCAATTGCTGGATCTCAGCGCGCACCTCGTCGAGGTCATCGGATGAACCGGCGCGCGCGAAAGGAGCGATGGCGCAAGCCATCGCGGCGGCCGTAACGGCCGCGGGAATCTTGGGCATTGGCTGTCTCCGCTGAGCAAACGGGATCGGCACCTGATCGGCTCAGGCACCGCGTCGTGTCAGGCGGAAATATCAGGTGGCGCGCGCGGGCGATAGTGAAAGAGCCGGGTCGTAGGCGGACGAGGCTGAGGTGGGAGCGAAACCGGGGGCTTGGGCGCGAGTCCCGCGTACGGCAAGGGGTCCGGCAGGGCCGCGTGCTCCAGAGCAGCATAGGCTGTGCAAAGCTGGCATACCTCGCTACCGTGCGCGAGAGACTTGCCGATGCCCGCGGACGCCTGCGTGAGGTGGTGCCAGGCGTGGATTACGGCCCCGATGGGATTGACGGTCAGGGCAAGGAGGAGGGCCGTTGTGAGCAGCAGGCGTGCCACCAAGCCACGGCGGTTGCCGTGACGGACGATTAGGCCCCAGGGTCTCGGTTGGTGGCGTGGATGCGGCAGTCGCACTCTGGGTCCCAAGCTCGGCGTCTAGCTCGATCAGTGCATTCTAGCCGATGCAGTGCGCCTGCGCCGACCATCGAAGCGGTCCGAGAAAACGGTCGTTTGTCGAGACGTGAGAACAGATAGACCTTAAATTTGACATTGTTCGACTAAACTTAAAAGTAGGCAAAGTCTAAGTGGGAGGTCTGTTATGACAACTAAACGTGAAGTCATTGTGGAAACAGCACCCGAACAGGCGCTTGAAATGACGCCATTCGCACAGGGTGTTGAGGAAATGGCTCTCGAACAGACGCTTGAAATGACACCATTCGCACAAGGCGTTGAGGAAAAAGAACTCGAACAACGCTTGAGATGATGCCGTGTGCACAGAGCGAGTACCTCGGCACTTGAACGCCAAATTTCCGTGAAGGGCGTTTGGCCAAATCCTTTTGTTATAGGCGCGCCCATCAACGGGCGCCCCTGCACAGAAGCGGAGCGGCGCTTTTATCACGTCCGATTCATCGCTGTACTCGATCTCGTTCAAGACTTCATTTGAGTCATGGATTCAGCATTATAGGTGTGTGCTCGAACCCTATTCCACGGAGTTCCCCCGCGATCGTCCTCCAGATTCAGCAATGATCCGCCAAGCGCTCATCCAGCCATTTTACCAGGTGAGCGGTGACGTTACGCCAATTCGTATCCAGAAACATTACATGGGCTACTTCGGGGCAGATCCAGGCACTTGTTCCATAGTGGTCGGCAGTTTCTCGAATGAATTTCTCCTGGACCAGCGTATCGCGCTCTCCGCCGATGACGAGAATCGGGGTCTTTTCCCGCGGTTGCCAAGACGATTGTATTGGTTTGGTCAGTTGCAGGATCGCCCGGTGTGATTCGGGCTGCATGCGTGCGAGGTATTTCCGCAATCTCTCATCTGGCAGGTCTCGAGAGAAAAAGGCGCGTCGCGCAGGCCGTCCCAACATCGCTTGGGGTAGGAACGATTGTAGAAGACCGGTGGCAACAATCGTCATTGGATTACGCAACAGGTTTTCGAACATAGAGCCGAGGGTGCCCTTCGGTGGGACTGAAGCCATAAGGACGACTCCGGGCAGCTCATGTTGTCGCATATATCGTTGAGCTGCAGCACCGCCCATCGAATGCCCTATAAGGACCGGTGACCTGCCGATTTCTGCGATAGCCTGCTCGATGTCTTCGACATAATCATCCAATCCAAATCCAGAGAGTCGCTCCCGTCCCTCACTCCCACCATGACCGCGAAGGCTCACCGCGTGGGCTTCGTAGCCGTGTTGAGCCATGTAAGGAAGAACAGTTTCTGCCCACACCCAGGCCCCCATGAAGGCCCCATGGACAAACAGCAACGGGGTGGCTCGGGTGCGGTTTTCAGGATGCCGACTGATGATCTCGAGCTTCACGATGCAGACCTTCCTCTCAGTGCTTGGGCAGCGGTGGGGATTGTCATGTATATGATATCCGGGGCTTGTAATATGAACATATGTGCGTATTATATGAGCATATGCCATGGGTAACAAGCGGAGCCTTATCGTGAGAGACCGTCGGCGGCGTGCCCGCTGCATTGGCTTCGACCCGATCCATCTCTGCTTCAAGCCCTGCGGCGTACGCGGACGGGGCTTGGAAACCATCGAGCTGCAGGCTGACGAGCTCGAGGCGTTGCGCCTGATGGATTTCGAGGGGTTGTACCAGGAGGAGTGCGCTGAGCGCATGGGAATCTCGCGGACGACCCTGTCACGGACACTGGCACAGGCGCGGAGAAAAGTGGCGGATGCCTTGCTGCACGGTAAGCGCTTGGTGATTGCTCGGATGCCAGAAATGTCTTCGATCGAGAGCCAGCTTGCCGATGCGTCGCAATCCCAGCCAGCGGCCGATTCGGCCAATCCACGAAGCGAGCATTTACGAGAGGATCTACGCATGAAAACGATCGTCCTTGCAGCGAATGACGACTTGGGCCTCGACGGCGAGATGGCTCAGCATTTCGGGCGCTGCCCTTACTACGTGGTCGTTCGCGTGAACGGCGATCATCAGGTCGAGCAAACCCGGGTAGAGGCAAACACACATGCCCAGCAGCACGGCCCTGGCGAGGTTCCCAAGTTCGTCCACTCGCTCGGGGCCGACGTGATCGTTGCCCCCGGCATGGGGCAGAAGGCGATCGCCTGGTTCGACCGTCTGGGTATCGAGGTGGCGACAGGCTCGCGCGGACAGGTCGGCGCGACCCTGCAGGCCTACCTGGACGAGGAGATCAGAGGCGCCACCGGTTGCAAGGGAGAGTGATCCAAGCCGGCTGGTCTACCGCGAGTCTCGAAGCCGAACAATCGAGGAGAGCAAAGATGAAGATCGCAGTCACTTCCACAGGGACGAACATGGATTCCCCAGTGGATCCACGTGTTGGACGCAGTCCGTACATTGCCTTCGTTGATATTCAGACAGGCGAGCTGGAGGCATTGGCCAATCCATTCGCCGATGCCAGTGGCGGGGCCGGTATCCAAGCCGCCCAGCTCGTGCTCGACCAGGGGGCGGAAGCGTTGCTAACGGGCCATTGCGGACCCAGGGCGAGCGCCGTTCTGAGCGATGCAGGCGTGCAGGTGGTCAACGGGATCTCGGGAACGGTCCGCGAGGCGGTGGCGAGCTACCGTCAGACAGAGAATGTTTCTACCGACGCGGCTGCATCCGAAGTCGACACCACGCCTGCGCTACCGAGCGGAAGGCCTGGAGGCGGTTTTGGGCGGGGCCTCGGACGAGGTACCGGCGGCGGCGGAGCAGGATGCCGTCGCGGTCCGGGCAGTCGATTCGGCGGCGGACGCGGGGGCGGGCGTGGACCAGGAGGCGGCGGAGGTCCTGGCCGTGGCGCCTGATCCGGTGAAGGTCCCAAGCTCACAGGCGCGGTCCAAATGATCATCACCGTAGCGAGCGGCAAGGGCGGCACGGGCAAGACAATGGTGGCGACGAACCTGGCCCTGTCGATCGAGGGTGCCCAATACATCGACTGCGACGTCGAGGAGCCCAACGGCAACCTCTTCCTGCATGCCGAGATCGAGACGCGCCGGGAGGCCGGCATCCCCATGCCTGTCATCGACGAGGAGCGCTGCACCTTGTGCGGGGACTGTGCAAAGGCATGCGAATTCAATGCCCTGGCCGTGTCGAAGGAGCGGGTGCTCCTGTTCTCCGATCTGTGCCATGGCTGTGGCGTCTGCAGCTATGTCTGCCCGGAGCCCGGCGTCATCACCGAGCGGTTACGAAGGCTCGGTGAGATCGAGGTGGGCCGAGTCCAGAGGACAAGAGGGGGGACGAATGGCCGGGCGAATGGCAGCGAAATCGCCTACACCGGCGCCCAGCTCGACGTAGGTGCGCTGCTGGTGACGCCGCTGATCAAGGAGGTCAAAAAGACCGCGAATCCAGAGAGTACGGTGATTCTCGATGCACCGCCCGGAACCTCCTGCCCGGTGGTGGAGACGCTCCGCGGCTCCGACTACTGCCTGCTGGTCACCGAGCCCACACCCTTCGGATTGAACGATCTGCAGCTGGCCGTCGGCGTCGTGCGTGAGCTGGGAATCCGCTTCGGTGTGATTCTCAATCAGAGCGACAGCGGCGACGACCAAGTGTCGGCGTACTGTCGGCAGGAAGGGATCCCTGTGCTGCTGGAAATCCCCTTTAGCCGGGACCTGGCGGTCGCCTATTCGAAGGGTATCGCCATCACCGAGCAGGGTGCCGGTTATCGCGTGCGCTTCCAGCGCCTGTTCCAGGCAATTCAGGCGGAGGCCGGCGGATGAAAGAGATCGTCATCATCAGTGGCAAGGGCGGAACCGGCAAGACGACGCTGTGCGCGTCCTTCGCCTCCCTGGCGCGCGACGCCGTCATCGCCGACTGCGATGTGGATGCCGCCGATCTGCATCTGCTCCTCGCCCCGCGCGTGCTCCAAGAGGCGGATTTCGTCGGTGGCCGTACACCTGTGATCGATAGCGAGCTGTGCGCCGAGTGTGGAGATTGCCAGGCCTGGTGCCGCTTCGATGCCATCGAGCTGGACATCGACGCAGGCTACATCATCGACCCCCTTGCCTGCGAGCATTGCGCCCTGTGTGCCTATGTCTGTCTCGAGGAGGCCATCTCCATGCAGAGCTCGGTGTGCGGCCGTTGGTTTATTTCAGAGACGGCACAAGGCAAGCTGGTGCATGCGAGATTGGCACCGGGCGAGGACAATTCGGGAAAGCTGGTGACGCTGGTCCGGCGCGAGGCCAGACGCCTTGCGGAAGAAACCGGAGCGAGGTGGATTCTCAATGACGGTCCGCCGGGTGTCGGTTGTCCCGTAACCGCCGCCATCACCGGGGTAGACTTGGCGTTGATCGTCACCGAGCCGACCCTGTCCGGGATTCACGACATGCAGCGGGTCGAGGCGCTGTGCCGCCATTTCCAGATACCGGCCCTGGTCTGTATCAACAAGTACGACATCAACCCCGAGAACTCCGGCACGATCAAGGACTATTGCGTTGAGAACGAGGTGCCGGTCATCGGCGAGATCCCCTTCTCACCGGCGGTCAGGCAGGCCCTGGTCGCCCGCAAGAGTCCGGTCGACATAGATTGCGGTGCGGTGACCGGCATTGTCGAGCGGATGTGGTCCGAGATCCAAAGTCGAGGCAGGTCATGACGCGAGTGCACGGACTACTGTTGATCGTGCTGCTAACCACCTTGGCACCCTGGCTCCGTGCCGGGGAGGCCGTGGTCCATGCCGTGCTCTTCTACTCGCCAACCTGCCCCCACTGCCACAAGGTTATCGAGGAGCATCTGATCCCCCTGCAGGAAAAATACGGCGAGCGACTGGCGATCCTCGGCATCAATATCTTCCGGCCCGAGGGGCGTAGACTTTACGCCAAAGCGATGGGCCACTTCGGAATCCCCGACGAGGATCGCGGTGTGCCGGCGTTGATCGTGGGAACAGCGCTCCTGCAGGGGGATCGAGAGATCCCGGAATCCTTTCCCGGCATCGTCAACCAGGGATTGATCCTCGGCGGAATCGACTGGCCGCTGATTGCAGGGCTGCAGCAGTTGCTGGAAGCGCAGGGACTGGTCGCTCCGGCTGCCAAAGCGGCGGAAGCGGTCGAGCCAACCTCTTCACCCGCTGTCGACAAGAGCACAGCGGAGCACGACCTGCAGAAGGCACTTCGCGCGCGGCCGACCCTCGCGGACAAATGGGCCCGCGACCCGGTCGGCAACAGCCTGGCACTGGCGGTGCTCGCCGGGATGCTCTTCAGCATCGTCTTTCTCGGCTACCGAGCCACCTTGCCAACTGCACGGCCAATCCCCTGGCCGCGCTGGAGCATCCCGGCCCTGCTGCCGATCGGTCTGGGCGTGGCCGCCTACCTCAGCTTCGTTGAGGTCAATCAGGTTGCGGCCGTGTGCGGCCCGGTGGGCGATTGCAACGCGGTACAGCAGAGCTCTTATGCCATTCTCTTCGGCGTCATACCCATTGCGGTTCTCGGGCTGGTGGCCTACGTTGCCATCGGCCTTGCCTGGATCCTGCAATATTTCGGTCCTCAGCGGTGGCGGAGGCTTGGTGTCCTCGCGACCCTGGGGCTAACCCTTGGCGGGACCCTGTTCTCCATCTATCTGACCTTTCTGGAGCCCTTCGTCATCGGCGCAACCTGTCTTTGGTCATACCATTACCCACAACTCTCCCCGATGCTGCGCTGAGCCTCGAGCGCGAGCACGAAATCGGGGACGCGTTGTAGACCGATC